>Ga0209542_10003436_pt1 | contig 33910 bp, 35 predicted proteins | sample RifCSPhighO2_01_FD_184028 | JGI IMG/M metagenome (GOLD analysis project Ga0209542, IMG submission 184028) | Soil microbial communities from Rifle, Colorado - Rifle CSP2_plank highO2_0.1 (SPAdes) (version 2) | ecosystem: Environmental > Terrestrial > Deep subsurface > Rock core/Sediment ... | reverse complement strand
TGCATCGACATTCTCATTGGAGCAATGTATTCAAGGCATATTATTATGGCATTGTTACTAACTTTGGCTCGAGAAAGAAGGTTGATAAATTAAACCAGGAAACTTTGGAATTTGTTGAGAAAGGAGAACCGTTAACTATTCTATTGCACGGAGTTGCAGCAAATTATCATCGTTCAATGTACAGCACCATTCTTTTATTACGAAAATTTGGCATTCATGTTTATTCTCTAGGATATGATTTTAGAAATTCTATTGAAGTTTCTGCTCGATCTGTTCAAAATCAAATTCAGGAATTAATGAAACTAACAGGATGTAAAAAAATAAATATCATTGGTATTTGTTTGGGAGGTCCCATTTCAAGGTATTATGCTGGAGAATTAGGCGGCAAAAAAATAATCGATCATTTAGTTACTATTCATTCTCCATTAAAATTCATTCCGCCTCAAGAAAATAAATTTGGTTTGGCCGTCAATAAAGCTGTTGGGGGATGCCCTGAAATTTATAACATGGGGTTGAAAAAAATTGAAGGGAAAAATCCTGTAAAAAAACATTTATATATTTATAGTGAGGATGACATCATTATATCTAAAGATTTTACCTATGATAAAATGGCGCATCATATTTGTATTGGCGGGGGACATTTAATGGTTTCCTATAATCCTGATGCGTTAAAGTTAGCTGCGGATTTTATTTTATCATGAGTTTTAATTTTTTAACTATTTTAGAGCATCAGGCAATCATTATCTTTTTTTCGACATTTTTTTTCGGAGATGAAATGGTTTATTTATTTGGTTTTTTGTCAGGAACTGGGGTTTTTAATCTATGGCTAGTCATAATTTTTAGTATTTTAGGAAATGGAGGATGTGATATTTTTTGGTTGAGTGTTGCTAGATCTAAATATGTTGCAAAAGCAAAAAAATGGTTGTTTTCCAGAAAAAAAGTTAAACATATAAACTTTGGTAAGAAAAAATTATTTATGTCTATTTTTTTATCTAAATTTTTTTACGGTACCCGACTCATCACTATATTTTATGTTGCTGAAAAAGAGAAAAATTTTGGAAAAATTATATTTTTTAATACTCTTGCAGTTATATTATGGGTTTTTATTGTTTCTATTTCAATGTTTTATATGGGGAAATTTACTCGTATTTCTTTAGATTTTATTAAGGATATTAGGTGGTATCTAAGTATTGGGGTGATAAGTGTAATAATTATTTATATTATAAATCGATTTTATGGCTCAAAATTATTCTATCGGGTTAGTTCTTTTTATGAAAAATATTTAAAGGCAGCCTAAATTACTATAATTATGGTATTTAGAGTATTTCAATCTAAGTTTAAACAAAAACTTCCTTATTATTCATTGTGTGAAATTGAGAGTAAAGAGGAGAAAAGTTATCTTAAAATATTAAGAGATCAGATTTATGAAAAAAAGGATTCTTTCTTAATGAAACTGACCTTGATGATAATTAGGATTTAGTTTTGATGCAATACAAAAGGCTGGTGGGAAAGCATAAACTTAGTAGTTGGAAGGCACAAAATTTATTGGGGCATATCCAAGGCAGTTTTAAAAGTGTCGAATAACTTTATTAATCTAGTAATTCTTCTCTATAAAAATGGGTGATGCGGTAAAAGTTGTTAATATCTCTAAGAAATACAAAGGAGTAGTTGCACTCGACCATGTATCTTTGACTATAAAAAAAAATAGTATTTTTGGATTACTGGGCAGCAATGGTGCTGGGAAATCCACTCTATTGCATATAATTATCGGGCTGTTAAATCCAAATGAGGGGGACGTTTATGTTTTAGACGAAAAAATTAACAAGGGGTTTTCTAAAAATTTAAAAAATAAAGTTGCTATTGTACCGCAAAAATTGTCATTATATGAGGAGTTAACTATTTTTGAAAATTTATATTTTTTTGCTAAATCTTATGGCTTGCCGAGGAAAGAAGTGCTTGAGAAAATTGAAGGATTGAAAAATATATTGCGATTGGGAGATCTTCATAGAAAAGTGAAAAATCTTTCTGGCGGTTATCAGCGAAGAACCTCATTGGCAGTTGGACTAATTGGGAGTCCAGAGATTTTGATTTTGGATGAGGCTACTGTCGGGATAGATTTAGAAACTAAAAAAATAATTAATGAGTTGCTGTTAAGTTTAAAAGAGCACATGACTGTTATTACGACTACCCATTCTCTCGAAGAGGCAGAAGCAATATGCGATTATGTTTATTTTTTACATAAAGGAAAAAAAGTTTTGGAAGGAACGTTACAGGACATAATAAAAAAGTATTCAGCTGAAAACAGTGGTGATATACATATTGTTTTTAAAGATGAGGAAGCAGCAAAGAAAATATTTGATTTATTTGGCGAGACAAAAATTTTACGCATGGAAGGCAATAAATTATATTTAGTATCCTTCAGCGGTCAGTATTCTGCGAATGTACTAACTAATTTTTTGAATAAAATTAAAGGATATGAAAAAGATATTGTGGATATTTCAATACACAAACCTAATTTGGAGGAAATCATGCTTCAGCTGATTAAATCTGATTAATGTTTTATACCGTTTTAATAAAAGAAGCGCGTCAGTTGTTTAGTGACAAGGGTTTTTTGCTTATTGCTTTAATTCAGCCATTAATTTTTATTGTCATGTTTGGAAGTTCGTTTAAAGGAGGAGATATAAATCATTTGGATACTATAGTTATTGATAATGATCATACTAATTATTCACAATATGTTATTGATGCAACTTATGAATCTGAATTTTTTGATCCTATAAATTTTTCAGGAACTCTTGATGATGCTTTAATTCATCTTGAGCGAAGTGAGGTGAGGGCAGTTATTCTTATACCTGAAAATTTTAGCGATAATATTGATAATGCTATAACTGGAGAAATTGAGATTTATATCGATAGTTCAAATTTTTTAACTTATAGTTCTTTATCAGGCGCACAGATAGAAATTATTAAAGAGTCTCTGCAGAGAATTGCTAATGATTTATTGGGAGGGTTAGAAGAGGAAAAGGAAACAAGTAAAAAGAAAATTGAAGATATTAAAGATATTTTTGATGAAATAGAAACTGAAGCTGATAAGCTCGATGCTGAACTCAATGACATTAAAGAAGAGTTTTCCGGCATTGATTCTACTGCTATAAAAAATTCGATAAACTCTCTGAAAGATGCACTTCAAGAAGAAAAGACTTCTCTTAATCAGACGCAGAATGCTTTAGACGGCATTATTTTTACTCTTGCCGATATTAAGGCATTTAATCAAACTGAAGAAGACCGGAAACTTATTGTGATCGGCCAGATAACCGCGATTCGCAATGGCATTAATAATTCTATAAAAGATGTTGATGATACTATCCGCGATTTAGATGAGATTGATGTCGGCACTGTTGATGCGGGAAATATTTCTGACCGCATTGATGAGAAATTGGATTCAATAAAAAATAAATTTGAATCAGTTAAAGAAATTGGGGAGAGTATTAGTCTTAATTTAAATAAATTACAGAAGGATTTTTTGTCTGAGCCTATTCGAATTAAAGAAACTGCTTATCATGGCGAGATAAAATATTTTGATTATTTAGGGGCTGGCGTATTATCTTTAATTGTATTTTTTGTCAGCTTGATGGCTCCCGCATTAAATGTTATTTATGAAAAAGAGCAGAATACTTTATACCGATTATCAACCACTCCTGTTTCAAGCATAATTGTATTTTTTGGAAAATTTTCAGTTTTTATTCTTTTTAGCTTTTTTGAGATGCTATATACTTTGTTCGTTGCTATTCTTATTTATGATTTGAGAATTACGGGCTCAATTTATAATGTTATTCTTATTCTTACTTTGCTTGCATGTGCGTCAATTTCTATCGGGTTATTTATCTCATCGAAGGTTAAAACAATGCAGCAAGCTTTAGTATTGGTTCCTTTGATTGTTATCCCTTCATTTATGATATCTCACGCTTTTTTTCCTCCGGATATTATGGCTGAATTTATGAATTACGTTGCGTATGCAACCCCTATGACTTTTTCAAATCACGCGCTGAATGCAATAATGATTAAGGGATTCAGTTTGAGTGAAGTTTTGCCTGACATTTATGCACTACTTGCTTTTACGATTGTCCCTTTAATTTTATTTATTATAAATTATAAACGAATGAGGTATTAACATGGGCTACCTTGAATCATTTTTACTTTTTGTTATTGATAAAAATCCTTTTTTGATTGCATTTTTAGTTCCTTTAATTGGAGGGGAACCATTTTTTGTAGCTTTGGCTTTTTTTGCAGGAGCGAGCGGAACACTCCCTTTGTGGTTAATTTTTATTTCAGGGACTCTTGCCGATATATTGGATGATATTTTTTGGTTTTATGTGCCCCGCGGGAAAATTTTTAGGAAGATTCGGATCCCCGGTTTTATCAAACAGTTTTTCAAAAAAGAAAGCTACCAATTTAGAAAAATTGAACACAAGGATTTGCCGCTGTTTATGATCATGAGCAAGTTTCTCGTCGGGACGAGGAATATCGCAATCATGTCTGTTAGTCTCAATAAAATTTCTTTTAGAAAATTTATTCCTTACTCTATTTTGTCTGCTTTTATTTGGAGTACTATTGTTGTTGCTGTTGGATGGTCTGCTGGAAAAGGATTTGTTTTAGTAAAGGAAATTTTTGACAGCACTCGACTTGCAATTACATTTATGATTCTATTTGTCGTGGTTCTGATTATTCTGAGGCATCACACTCATCATCATGTCAAGAAAAAATTAATGAAGTGAATCTTTTTTGAAAAAGTCTTTAATATAATCAAATTGTTGTCTGAATTCTGCACCGTCCAAATATAATGTTGCTGCAGGACGAGAGCAGAAATCGGTGAAGTGATCAAGTATTCTATAGGGAAAACTCATGTTAAGATAGATTTCGGTATGTTTTGGATGGTGTGTTTGTATAACTGCGTCCCATTGTTCTGTATACACTACTTGTGCTATGCCCATTATTGCAACGAGATGACTTTTTTTATCACGCTCAAATCCTTCTCTCGAGAAAAATCCTCCTGGTTCGTAGATTTTTCGTTGATGATTCATTATAAAATCTTGCAGAACCTGTCTGGATTCTAATGAAAGTGATGACTCCTTCAGATCTCCATTCGTGTTATACTCAAAGGAATCATAAAAATTATGCAATTCATCACCTGTTTTTCCATTAAGTTCTGTGGGAATAATGCCGAAATAATTTCTATCAACTGCTCGTATTACTTTTGAAATATTTTTTTTATGGGAATCATGGAGGACGAAAAAACGCGCAGCACGGTCAAATAAATCTTTCCCATCACACAACGGTTCACGAACTTCAGATTCCTGATAAATCTGCATTCGTTCCTGTGTTAATCTTCTAATGAGATCTGCATCATGAATTTCAGTGAGAACGGGTTCATTATTTATAATCTTCTCTTTTATTTCTAATGGAAAAAATTTTTCCAAAAATCCTCGTTGTTTTTCTGTTAGACCTAAGTCGATACTCATACCCTTTACAAAAAGTCTGTCTTTTAAAAGTTTATTGTAGTCAGAATATTGTTTAAGATTCATCATGATAAACTATTTAAATTATTCTTAGGTTTATTTTTTATGATACGGCTTGCAGAAATTACTGAGAGTGAGGAGGAAATAAAAAAATTGGAATTATATGCGAGGAAATTTAATGCAGGAGATGAAGATGCTTTAAAAGAAATATTGGAATTAACATATCCATTGCAAAAAAGACTTTCATTAAGCTTCATTAAGAGAAATTCTTCTTTAGATCTTGATACTCTATTCGCAAGAAGGAGTTTACCGGACTGCTCGGGAGGGGAGCACTGTTTTCTCCCATTATACCCGTGGCATTTTCTACTAAATATGTCGGGGTTTGCGGGATTGGAATTATGATCTTTCTGGGATGTAGGGCGCATTTGAATCTAGAATTAGTTATCTTAAAAAAGATATTGCAGTTTTCAATGGCGTTTCTCCATGCATCTCTTTGATTCGGCGTGAGAACGCAGAATCATTTGTTGAAAATGTGATTTCTAATTTGAACGAAACTGACACCTATTTATTTTATTTGAGATTTGGACAATACACTCCACTACAAGATATAGAGAAAAAAATTAACCGAAGCCATAAATATGTTTATGAATATATAGAAAAAATTTCTTCTCATTTACGGAGTGAAGCACAAAATTTTGAAGATTTGGATATTCCCACTCTCGGCAATATTTTATTTGAACGGTCTGAAGCTTTAGGAAAAATCTTTATCTCTAAACCCAAGACTAACGACCCTCGCTGGAAAAATAAGGAGCATTGGAAAAGTTATGGATATGCTCATAATTTTTATTCAAGAAATCCTGCAAGTTTATTGAATAGCTCACATGAAGTTGAGAAATCTTGGTATAAAAAAGGAAATCGAAAAAAATGGCTGAAAGATTTTCTATTTTCTAAAATCCACCAAAAATCCGATTTAACTTTTAATTCATTTGAAGATTGGAGTGTGTTTGGCTATGAACATGAATACCACATAAAAGGATATCCATCTGTTTTTAGGGAGAGCCCTGACCCTATTGAGCGATCTTGGTATTTTAATGGAGCGAGTAAAAGATGGCTTAAAAAATTTGTTTTTTCAAAACAAAAAAAACGTTTGTAAACCCCAAAGCTTAAAAACCTCTAATTTCATGAATTATTATGGCATTTAAAATAAATGTATCGCATAAGGGTAAGACTTATAAATTGGAATCTGAAAATGAAAACTTTATTGGAAAGAAAATAGGGGAAAATATTAAAGGCGATGAGCTTGATAAAAACTTTCAGGGTTATACCTTAGAAATAACAGGAACCTCGGATATTTCAGGTATTCCTGGTTTTAAAGGATTAGAAGGCGCTGGCTATCATCGTCGGTTGTTAACTTATGGTCAGGGAATGAAAGATCGAAGAGGTGGTATGAGGCTTCGAAAGACTAATCGAGGCGAGGAAATTTCTCCTAAAACTATTCAAATTAATATCAAGGTTATTAAAGAAGGAAGCAGAAAATTTGATGAATTGCTGCAAAAGCCGGTTGAAGCGAAATAATTCAGTAAATTTTTATAGTAGCAATTATCTTTTAGTGTATGGCTTACAGTAAATTTACCACTCCTCACGCTCGATATCATGCTCATTTTGTGACGCATCAAAAAAATTTTTTAGATCTTTCTCAAACGTTTGATATACACTACGGGCCGGTTGATGCCGTCATCCTTGAAATTCGGGGATCGAGCATTCTTTTATCGGGAAATTTAGAGGAGAGCATCAAAAAAGTTTTATCCGGAAATTTGCAGCCTGAAGATCAAATAGTTATTGTGTATGCACGAAAGCATAAGATCCCCTTGTACATTGTAGAACCTGAAATTAACAAAGGAGATTATGCGCGCATGTGGGGGAATTTAATTCCCGAATTTTTTGGGCTGCCTTTGCTTTATCCGTATACCTCTCTCCATGAAAATAAAAAAATTCCTTTTTGGGTTCGAACAGCCTTTGGTAATTTTCTTTTTGCCAACCAAAATAGTATGGGTCCGGGAAGAAATGCGGTGTGGGCTCGTAAACTCGAGGAATATATTGCCCCTTATTTACGGGAAAAATTGGGGAGAAAACCGCGCATCGGTTTGAACATTGGCATTGGACATATGGGCATTGAAAAAGATTTGAAATATGCTTCACGACGAAATTTTACCCTCAGGAATTGGGAGCGTTTTAATTTTACTCGCTATCAGGGCATGAATCGCGGAGAAAATATTGGACGAATTTATGAGGCACTGCCGACAGAAACTAATTGGTCTATCAAGAAGATAGAGACAAATTTATTTGATCGTCGAAAACATAAGTGATCTCCTCTTAAATTAATCGGCGTCATGCTGTTTTTTAGCTGGATTATTTCTGCTTTCATTTATAGTAAACCAATTTAATCTTTTGGCGGCTACATTGGTTTCCTAATAAATCAAACAACAAAAAAACCGAAGAACTTAGTTGTTTGACTATATCAGTGTATTCCTGTTATTGCACGCTCTGGTAATTCAGGGATTTACCCTTTTAAAAACAATTACAGCGGACCAATTAAATTTCTCGGTGGCTTTTAATTGCTCCGCTGTCCAGCAAACCAACTTTTTACCGAAAAACTTAGTTGGTTTGCTATAAGCAAGAATCTTTTAATCCTTCCATTTTTATTTTCCTTTTAGCTTTAAGTCTTTTTTGAGGCTTATATTTTTTACAAGAAACCATCATTCTTAAATACCCTTTTTTATTTCTCTTTGCATGGCTGAACAAATGATCAAAGAAAAAATTGACATGATGGATATGATTAATGTTGGAATAGTGGGGCATATAGATCATGGAAAAACAACTTTGTTAAGTAAGATTACTGGTAAATTTGCTGATACTCATTCTGAGGAATTGAAACGGGGTATTACTATAAAATTAGGTTATGCTGATATTGTTTTAGAAAAAAATGGTAAGAAACGGTATGTTAGTTTCGTTGATTGTCCTGGGCATGAGATGCTTATGGCGACCATGTTATCTGGTGCGGCGCTTATTGATGCAGCAATACTTGTAATTGCTGCGAATGAAGGTATCAAACCTCAGACCCGTGAACATCTTGTTGCATTGCAAGCGAAAAAAATTAATCGAATTTTAATTGTACAAAACAAAGTTGATTTGGTTGATAAAAAAAAGGCGTTGGAAAGTTATAATGAAATTAAAAAATTTGTTAAGGGGACGATTGCGGAAAATGCTGTAATAATTCCGGTATCTGCTCAGCAAGAAATTAATGTTGATAAGATAAAAGATTTTTTGTTAGATATTCCTATTCCTCCTAAAGATCTTTCGTCAAAGCCGGAATTTTTAATTGCGAGAAGTTTTGATATAAATCGTCCGGGTACTGACATTGAAAAATTGCACGGAGGGGTGCTTGCCGGTGTCTTGAAAAAAGGGATTTTACGTGTTGGTGATGAGATTGAAATTAAGCCCGGAGTTGTTGAAGAACACGCACATCAGTTTTCATATAGGACCATTTACACAAAGATTGTTTCTATTTATCGCGGAAATTATCCGTTGAATGAAGCTACTCCTGGAGGCAGTCTAGCTTTTGAAACAGAATTGGATAATGTTTTGACTAAATCGGATTCTCTTTCTGGCACTGTAGCTTCGGTAAAACAAGGCCTCCCTGAAATTTCATCACGTATTAAATTGAAATATGATTTGTTTTCTGAAGTTTTTGGAGAGGAAGAAAAAATGAAAATTGAGGATTTGAAATTAAGTGAGATGCTTATGCTTTCAATTAATACTACTATCAGCGTTGGTAAAGTTGAAAAAATAAAAAATAAAGAAATTGATTTAGTATTAAAAATTCCTATTGTTCCAATTAAAGGTGATAGTGTAGGTATTGCTCGTAATATCGGCGGACACTGGCGATTAATTGGATTTGGAGAAATTTTATAACTGCAAGTTTTTTGTGAATATAGGGAGATAGTATAAATTATAAATTAAATCCGATTAATATTATTATAATATGAAAAAAGAGATAAAACAGTATTCTGAAAATAAAAAAACCATTATATGGATTTTTGCGGCTTTATGTGACTGGATGATTATCCTGCTTTCTATAGCTATTGCACTGTGGATGCATAATTTTTTTGTGTACGCATTTGCCGTTTTTGTTGTTGGTACACGTCAACACGCTCTTGCACAACTGGGGTATGATGGCGCTCATTATTTAGTAAGCAATAATCATAACATTAATGATTTTTTAACTAATCTTTTTTGTTGGTGGCCCCTTTGCATAGGAATGACTGGATATCGGAGATTTCATTTTGAACATCATCGTTATGTGGGAACGAGACTTGATCCAGAATTAAAAATGAAAAAGTTTGATAAACCTCAATGGGATATTCCTCTTAAAGAAGGAAGGATGATAAGGTATTTTATAGAGGATCTTTTTGGATTGCATATAACTCATGTATTACACTATTTTAATGAAATAAAACATGTGAAAAAGAAACAGTGGACAGGAACAATAATTATGTGGTCTCTTATCTTATTGGCATTATATTTTACTCATTCTTTGGAAGCTTTATTTATTTGGTTTGTTGCACTTTCAACTTCTTTTTGGGCTGTTTTTAGAGTGAGAATTTATCATGAGCACCTTGGGACAGGTTATACCCATCGAGTAACTGTTCCTTGGTGGTATGGGTTAATTATTGCACCTCATAATACTTGGTTGCACTATGAGCATCATCGATGGCCTAATGTACCTTATTATTACTTGCCGAAAATAAGGAAGCTTATCGGTAAAGATAATATTACTTCAGTTCGTAATTTATTTGAATCATTTGAAAAAAATAAAAAGATTCCCTCAGGAAAACCACTCAGGCTCTTAGAAAAAAGCAACCCTGAAAAAGCCTTTTAATCATATAAAAATAAAAATTTCTTCATTCTCGATTTTTGTTTTATATTTTTCTAGAGGTGAACCAATGATATTTATACATTTTCCAGTTAATAGACTGTAAACTCTTCCATGAAGGGGGCAGGTTATATTTGTTCTGCTCATTTTTCCATCATACAAGGATCCTCCTTGATGGGGACAGAAATTATTAACTGCTAATATTTCGCCTTTTATTAAAAATATTGCAATTGTCCTCCCATTAATATTTACTAACATCTTTTTCTTCTTTTGAATTTCCTTCAAAGAAGCTACTTTGTAAAGCTTCATAACTAATTCAATGTTACGTAATTTATAATAATTTTGCTTTAAATTTAAAGACTTTTATAAATATAAAAAAATAAAAAAAATAATTATCCAATCAATACGCTGCGTTCTTTTTCGTCTCGTTTTTTTGTCAAATTTCTGCTTATATCTAATGCTATCTCGCAATATTTTTCTGCAGTTACCGGACTGAGACCTAAATCAGACAGCACATTCATGTAGTCATTATTCGTAAGCCTTTTTCCTTCATTCATCCCAAAGAATAAGTGCTTCTCACGAACAACTCTTTCTTCTTCGATATATCCGTTTAGAATTTTTCCATATTTTGGAAATTCTTCACAAAATTTTTCTATTCCTTCCCTCATTCCTCGAGATTTATTCTTATCTGATTCAACAACTCGCCCGTATGCTCTCTCCCCCTTATAGGGATCTTTAGGGAGTTCAATCTCTTTAGCATATTTTTCTCTTCGCCTTTTTAGTTTTCCATCGAAGCTTGAGCTCGGAATGTACAATCGGTCTACTGCAACCAGATTGATTATTTCTCTTTCAAGATTGTTTGTCATGTTTTATTTTTCCTCCTTACAATTCTTATTTTTATTTATTATTTGTCTAACATAAACTTAAGAGGTGATATTTATCACCTCAATAGGAAAATATTTAAGTAAAATATTATTATAAGATGGATGATAGAAGAACTTCAGCAAATTGGATTAACGACAAATGAATGCAAGGTTTATTTAGCTTTGATTAATCATGGTGTTAGTTTGGCAGGAACAATATCTAGAAAAACGGGGTTACATCGAAGAAGCGTTTATGATATTACTGAGATGCTTGTTAAAAAAGGATTAATTGGTTATATTGTAAAGAATAATAGACGGTATTTTGAAGCAGTACATCCTCAAAAAATATTAGATATAATAAAAGAGAAGGAGAATATTTTATCTCCTTTGGTAAATGAATTGACTCAATCATTTGAATCTAAAAAGGAAAAACAGGAGACTAATTTTTACAAAGGGAAGGATGGGTTAAAAACTATTTTTGAAGAACAACTCAATCATAAAGAGATTTTCATTTTAGGTGCTTCAACTAAAGCGTATGAGATTTTGCAGTTTTATTTTATTTGGTATGATAAAAAAAGAAAAAAGAAAAAAATTAAGACACGTATTATTACTTCTGATCCTAAGATTTTGAAAATACCATTAGCCGACATTCGTTACATACCTGAAAAATATGCGAGTCCTGTTGCGGTTAATATTTATGGTGATAAAACTGCGATTATATTGTGGGCTAAAGAGCCTATCGCTATCGTTATTAAGAACCAAGAAATAGCAGAGGGATATCGTAATTATTTCGAAATTATGTGGAAGATTGGGAAGAAGTGACTAAATATTTATAAAATTAATTTTATTATTTTGATTTAAAATACTACAATCCTTTAAGAAATATCTAAATCTACTATTCAGGGTTCAATTAAATATACAAAGCCTAGATTAGTATGGAAGGACCTGGAGTAAAGTTAATTGCTGAAAAGTTGAAATTTGTAATAGGCGAAAAGGTAGTTGAGGTAGGGGGAAATACAAAACAGCCAAAAGAACAGATAATTGGAAAAGAATTGCTTAATGTGAAAAGTCATGGTAAAAATTTATTTTTAATTTTCGATGATTTTGTTGTTAAGGTGCATTTCATGATGTTCGGAAGTTTTTCTTTGGAAGAAAGGGAAAAGCCGGTGAGATTAAAATTAAAATTGGGTAATGTGTATTTTTATAATGCTTCGATAAAATTTATTTCTTATAATGATGTTAAATTATATGATTCTGAATTAGATGTATTGAGTAAAAAATGGAATCGAAAGAAAGTTATGGGGTTAATGAAAAATGACAAAAGGCCTGTAACTGATGTACTTTTAGATCAAGCTATATTTGCGGGCGTTGGTAATATTATAAAAAATGAAGTGATTGGATATGCGAAAGTTCACCCTCTTTCAAAAACAAATAACATACCTTTAGCTTTACAAAGAAAAATATTGGATGAAGCGAGAGATTTTTCGGAGGTATTTTTTCAGGTTAGAAAAGAAGGAAAATGGCTTAGGGAAAAGATGAAATTTTACAGAAAGTATAAATGCAATTATTGTTCTCAAAAGATAACCGTGAAAAAAATAGGGAAAACAAATAGAATGACTTTTTGGTGTGAGAAATGTTTTGTAAAATACTAAAAGAATTGCTTTGCAATTCTTTAAAACGCCCCCACCTACTCGCAAAAGCATTTAGCAGGTTATTATAAATTGTCAAAATTCTTTTACTCGATTCAAACCCTCCGGCTTCGAATTCCCGAGCTGAAGATAATAGAAAGAATTGCTTTGCAATTCTTTAAAATGCCCCCACCTACTCGCAAAAGCATTTAGCAGGTTATTATAAATTGTCAAAATTCTTTTACTCGATTCAAACCCTCCGGCTTCGAATTCCCGAGCTGAAGATAATAGAAAGAATTGCTTTGCAATTCTTTAAAATGCCCCCACCGGGATTCGAACCCGGGTCACGGCCTCGAAAGGGCCATATCCTTGGCCTCTAGACGATAGGGGCATTAAGAATGAGAAAGGAGCTTTGTTTTTAAAGCTTACTGGAAACAATTCTGAACTTATCTTTTGACAAATTCCACATTTTCTAAATCTTCAAATGCACCATCTCCGGTAAGAAATTTTATGCCAATATCCATGGCTATTGCATATCCTAAACAATCTACATATGATAATCCTTTTTTTACGTGCTTTTTTCTCAGTTCTGCAGCAGTAAATATATGCTCATCTTTAATTTGAATCATTCTTTTCTTAAATTGGTAGAAAAATTCTTTTGCTATTGCCTCACTAAAATCTTGCAATAAAATAAAGTAGAATTCATAGAGATTAAATAAAGAAGTAAACAGTTCTTTCTCTAAAAAATCCTCGAATTTTTTATTGCCTTTTGCAATTTCAATCATTGCATACGTATCAAGAAAGTAGCCGGTCTCGTTTTGCATCTTCTTCTCTTCGTTCATCTTTAAATTTTTGAGCATTTATCCTCCACTTCTTTAATTTTCCAAACATTCTTTTTAGGTCAGTTTTATTCTTTTTTAGAAATATAGTCACTTCATCTCCTTCTTTGACATCTTCTCCTGCAATAGCTCCCTGAGGCACCATTACTCCAAAAGAATTTCCCCATTTTCTTAATTTAGTTTTTATTTCTATCATGTTTATACAGTATAAACAGAATTATTTAAATGTTTTGGTATAGTTACTATGACGAATAATAATCACACGTTAATTTTTTCAGCCAAATCGGTTATTATAAACGTGTATTTTATATTTCCTGAAAGTGCATTCATCCAAGTCATTACCCAAAGAATAGCCCAGAAAATCCATAAAAGAATTGTGAACCAGTGCATCATTGGAACGAAAATATTTCCTATAAGGGTAATAAGCAATTGTCCAATAAATAAAATTAGTCCATGTTTTGCATAATACATTGAATATTTATCTTCTTTCCAAATAATAATAGCTATAATAAACCCGATTATGGTAAAAAATGATGCAATAAATGCTTTAATGTTTTTTTCTTTTTCTAAATTAGAAATTTTTGAAGGCATTATTGTGCTTCTTTTATCAGTTTTATCCCTGTTACTAATCCCCAAATCCACACTGCAATTAATAATGGTATTCCGATAAGAACGAATGATAATATGAATCCGATTACTGCTAAAGTTATCTGCCAAATACCTTCATGCGTTTTACCGCCGATTATTGATCCTAATCCCGGTAGAATAAGTATGTTTAATATTAGTGCAATTATTGGAATGGCTATATCCTTATTTTTTTGGACCGCTTTTTTTCTTATACTTTTCTTCACTCTTTTTTTCGGCATAGGTATACCAGCACTTTTTTATTTATAAATCTTGGCTAACCAATAACTTTTAAAATATACGATGTGTGAGTTTTTTAGTGAGCCTGTAGCTCAGCCTGGTTCAGAGCACTGCTCTTATAAGGCAGGGGTCCCCGGTTCAAATCCGGGCAGGCTCATTTGAAAAAATATTTTCAGATTGTAGCATTTTTACTGTCATAATATTTAAATAGACATCAGAATAATTCTTAAAAATGAAAAAGAGTGCAATTGTATTTTTGATATTATTGTTATTTATAGGTACTTTAGTAAGTGCCCAATTGATTAAATCGACGAGAAACGAATATTTTACTGGAGATTCTTTGTATGTGAGTAGCACGGTTAGCGCTCAGGATAAACTTTGCAGGGCAAATGCAGACAGCGAGGTAAAATTATTTGTTGTACAAAATATTGAGACTTGGAATGGTGGAGAGTCATTAGAAGATATTCGGGGAAATCCATCTGGAATTCCTAATGGAAGATTTTCTTCAATAAAAGTTTGGGACGATATGAAAATGGGAAGTTTTGACTTAGTTATTGATTGTAATGATAATCAGAACTATGATTCTGGGGAACCATTTTATAATCAAGGTTTTTCTGTTGTTGCTAAGAGAGCCAACGCGGTCATTAATAATGGAGTGAAAATTAATGATTATTCCTGGCGTTATGATTCTGAAGAAATTGACTTAATTAATGAAGTAGTTTCACTTAATGCATTAGTTGAGAATGAGGATGTTGCTATTAAAAATATTTCAGTGAAGTTTTTAGGTTCTCAAGCATTATCGCTGGAGGCAGTTGAATTTCACGTCGATAAAAATACAAATGGAGTAATAGATGAAGGAGATCTAAAAATAGGTGAGTTAATTACTGATGGGACATTAAAAAATAATGAGATAAAAATTATTCCTGTTGATTACACCGTTAGTTCTGGATTATTCGATAGTATTTTACTTGTATATAAAATGAAGGATAGTACTGAAGCGGGAAGTTATAGTGCGCAAATTGTATCCGTAACTGGTGAGGGTAGTTTATCACAAAAAGTTATTACATTTTCAGGATTGCCTTTAGATTCGAATAAACTTACTATTCATACTCCCAAAACGTGTTTAGGTTCTATGGGACTTGCTTTTAAAACTTCTCCTGTTTCTGCGAACGTCGAAACTAGAGGACAGATTTCAGGATTAGAAGGATGTGACAATAAGAAAGTTAATTTGAAATCACAATTTTGTTCAGTTCCTGGAGGAGATTTGAAATCATGCACTATTCTTAATGGGGGATGTGAAGTTTCTATTTCCTCTGATGTGAGCAAAACTTTTTTTGCATGTCTTGATAAAAATGACGATAAAGATTATAGTGATTATGGAGAGTCAATTAGTAGTGATTTGGAAGTTGTTCTAAAAACCGAGGAGCCTATTGTAAATATTGTTAATGAAAGCAATACAAATGATTCGGAGCAGGAAGTTATTGAAAATACAATTTCACCGATTACAGGAAGTGCTGTTAATGAAAATGCGCAAAGTTTTAATGATATGTTTGGTCCTAAAACAATGATTATTTTTGAAATAACTTTATTGTTGATTTTGTTTGTATTAGTTTTAATATTTTTTAAATTGCGTGCACCGCAGCAAATTATTGAAGATAAACTTGAAGCTGATAAAAAAATTGCTGAAAAAAATTCTAATGAATTTGACAGGAAAAATTCAACAAGAAAATAATAATGATTCTTGGGATAACTGGCCGCATTGCTTCGGGTAAAGGAGTAGCTGCTCAGTATTTTCATGAACATGGCTACAATTATTATACTCTTTCAACTGAAGTTCGTGAGGAAGCTAGCCGACGGCAATTACCTATTACTCGTGAACAATTGCAATATTTGGGAAATGATTTAAGAGAAAAAGAAGGTCCTGACATTTGGATGAAGAAAATTTATGAGAATCAAGATTTTTCTCGGAATAGTATTATTGATGGTTTAAGAAATCCTGCTGAAATTGAATATCTTAAAAATCTTTCTGTTAAATTTTATCTTTGCTCTGTTGATGCTCATGTCTGGATTAGATATCAGCGTGTTTTATCGAGGAATAAGTTGAGTGATCCTAAAACTTATTTTGAATTTGTTGCTATTGATTCGCGAGATTATGGAATTGGCGAGCCTTCTTGGGGCCAGCAGGTACGATTGTGTATGCAAATGGCAGATTCACATTTGCTTAATGAATCTAAATTGGATGCCTTTGTTTCAAATCTTGCTGATTTGTATAAACAATTAAATCAATAATTTTTTAAAGGAGTCTATTTTAAGAGGAATATGTTACTAGGACTTGTTGGAAAGCCGTCATCTGGGAAGAGTACTTTTTTTAAGGCGTGTACTTTGGCAGATGTTCTTATTGCAGCTTATCCATTTGCGACGATAAAACCAAATCATGGCGTTGCTTTTGTAAACACTAAGTGCATAGAAGGTGAGTTTAAAACAAAGTGTAATCCACAAAAAGGTTATTGCATTGAGGGAAATAGATTTGTGCCTATTGATCTTATGGATGTTGCAGGATTGATTGAGGGAGCAAGCGAAGGCAAGGGATTAGGCAACCAATTTTTGGATGATTTGACCAATGCTGACGCGTTTATTCATGTGGTGGATATTTCTGGAGAAACCGACGCTCAAGGTAAGGAAACTAAAGGTTATGATCCTGTTCAAGATGTTCAGATGTTGGAGAAGGAATTAGATTTGTGGTATTACGGAATTTTGAAAAAAGTATGGAGGACATTTTCTAGAACAGTACAAAATGAAAAGGCTGATTTGAGCAAGGCCATTACTAAACAATTTTCAGGATTGAAAGTTCATGAGAACGATGTGAAACGAGTATTAAATAAGCTGAATTTTCCGGAAAAACCGATGGAGTGGACTGAAGATAATTTATTACAATTTGCTAATGCTTTGCGTCATATATCTAAGCCAATGATTATTGCTGCAAACAAATTTGACAAACTTGAGTCCGAGAAAAATTTAGAAAATTTAAAGAAAAGGCACCCTGAAATCACTATAATTCCCTGCAGTGCCGATTTTGAATTAGCATTACGCGAGGCACATAACAGAGGATTTATATCTTATATTCCTGGAGAAAATGATTTTAAAATAGTCGGGCAGATAAATGGTCGTCAAAAACTAGGTTTGGAGAACATTCGTGCTTTTTTACAGAAAAATAAAAGTACGGGAGTTCAGGAAGTTTTAAACATTGCTGTTTTTAATCTACTCAATTATATTGCTGTTTTTCCGGCGAGTGCGAATAAATTAGGAGATAGTAAAGGGAATATTCTTCCTGATTGCTTTTTGCTGCCTTCAGGATCAACTGCATTAGATTTTGCATTTTTTATTCACACTGATTTAGGAAAAAATTTTATTAAGGCGGTTGATGCAAGAAGCAAACGAGCTTTAGGTAAAGGTTATGTTCTTAAAAATAGAGACGCACTAGAAATTATTACAAGATAATTTCTGTGCCTCGCTTTTTACAAAGCTACGGCGCTTGAAATTTTACAAGATAATCTAAAAATTTAAATATGCCCTAATATACGTTTTTCAGATGCAAGGATACTATATTGGTATGTTTGATGAAAAACGTCAGGCTGATAGAGAAATTTTTTTTATACCTCATCATTTTATTGCTATCAATAATAGAAATGGTTTTCGGTGTTATTTGCGAGAGTATAGAATCCAATTGATTACTACTACTTTTAATCTAAATTTTTTTGAAAAGCGACAGTGGGATATGCAGGAGTTATATATCCCTGATTCTATTATCGAACATCTTGAATCACAAAGAAAAAATTATATGCAAGCTCAAGATATAGCTTTTTCATTATTAGACAAGGTGATGAAAACACTTACTGAAAGAATTAATCATAATATTTAATAACATTGCGTCTTTTCTTTTTGCATGCCTATACGATACGAAAAAGCGGATGATATTCAACATAAAATACATGAATTAGCGATTGCTTTATATCCGCATGTGAAGTTGGATGCAGTTTCTTGTATACGCAGTTTTGGGAGTTCGTCTCGCAGAACAATTGCAAGGTGCCATGCTTTAGGCAAAGCAATGCAATTAGGTATGGGTTTGAAAAAAGGATTTTATGTTATCGAAGTTATAAGCTGTCGTTTTGACAAAATGTCCGAACAGGATAAAACTAAAGTATTAATCCATGAGCTTATGCACATCCCTAAAAGTTTTGGAGGAGGATTTCGTCATCACGATTATGTATGTGAAAAAAATGTTGAACGTGAATTTCAAAGGTATGAAAATTTTAAACGAGGAGAGAGATGGTTTTAATGAGGACATTTTCATTTAAATATAAAGGAAAAAAGATTTTTATTCCTGTTGAGGAATGCCGGACAATTTTTCAGAGAGGAACAGGATTAATGCTTCGTAATGATGACAAGGCATTATTATTTCGTTTCACTCGTAAAGGAAAGTCCGCAATTCATTCTTTTTTTTGTAAACCGTTTATTGCTGTATGGTTTAATGGCGATGAGATTATCGATGTGAAATTAATAAAACGATGGCAAATATTTATAAAACCGCGTAAAAAATTTGATCTTTTATTGGAAATACCAACGACAAATTATTTTTCTAAAAATTTTATCTCTACTACCAGTTAAAACTTTTTGCAGATCACAATGGTGTATTTTTAATTCGTCATAATAAAATTGTACGGATCCCGATTTTTGGCATCTTATCGAATAGGTTTTTATTTTTCACCGACGACAAGAAAGATTTAAATACTCCAGGTATTTTTTATAGATATAATTTTAAAAAAAGGAGGTTAAAAAAAAGATGGGCTCTGTTATAGCAAAAGGTGTTGTTAAAAGAAAACCTGGCTATTTGTACTACGTAGATTCTAAAGGAAACGTCTGTGAAGCTAAAATGGCTCGCGGCGGTAAGAAGAAAAAGAAAAAAAAGTAAAATTGCCGGGGTTTAGAGAGGTGTGATTAATTTTTTTATTTTATTGTATTTTATTTTGGTTCTGATTTTTTATCTATACATTTTTAAAGGGGGAGTGTTCCTAGTTTTCATGGATAAGAAACAATTTATTTTGGAAATAGTTTCATTTCCTAATTTTGCGAAGACAATTTCCCCGTTGTATTTTGGACATTTGAAATTCAATGAAACCAAAGAACAGTATGCTTTAATGAATTCTTGCCCTATATTCGATAATTCCCATGATTTTCTCGAAGATGTATTGCAAGATGAGGATTCTAATTTGATAACGATGAATATTGGAACGGAGTATCAGGGTCGATTCAATATTATGACTTTACGAAAGGATGCGTTGTTACAGGAAAGTTTTATAAAACAGGTTCAAGATTATGGAGTCATGATAAATTATGGTAAACAAGGTAAAAGAAAAAAATCACATGACAGTATTTTATTTGGGCCGGTTTATGATCAAATTTATCCATTTCGCCTTCGTATTCCACTTCATCGGCAAGATTTGTATTCGTGGAGAATTGAACCACAACAATTGGTTTGGGTGACACATGATTTTAGCGCAGCTATACATCAAAAAGATTTTAAATTTTTAAATCCTGGCTTAGTTTATGATTATCGGCATTGAAACTACGGCACATACTTTTGGCGTTGCTGTTGTAGACCACGGGAAGATTTTATGTAATGTTCGTGACAGCTATACAACTGAAAAAGGTGGAATAATTCCAATGGATGCTGCCAAGCATCATAGAAATGTTTCTGAAACTATTTTTAAAAAAGCATTGGAAGAAGCGAAGATTGCTGAAAAAGAAATTAAAGCTATTGCTATTTCAAATGCGCCAGGATTAGCTCCCTGTTTATCAGAAGGAATGAAATTTGCGAAAAAGAAAGCTGCTGAATTAGGTTTGCTGTTAATTCCGGTGAATCACTGTGCTGCTCATTTAGAAATTGGAAGAATTACTGGCAGTAAAGATCCAGTTTTGTTATATGCTTCGGGGGCCAACACCCAGATTATTGCGTATGCCGACGGAAAGTATCGGGTTTTTGGCGAGACTTTGGATATCGGCATTGGAAATTTTTTAGATAATTTTGCTCGTTATTTAGGTTTAGGATTTCCAGGAGGTCCGAAGATCATGGAACTTGGATCAAAAGGTAAAAAATTTGTGGAATTACCCTACACGATAAAAGGAATGGATGTTGCGTTTTCAGGTTTATTAACGAATGTGAAACAAAAATATGATGCGTTACAAAAAAAGAGTGTTGATTATACTAAAGAGGATTTGGCTTATTCGGTACAAGAGACTGCGTTTGCTCTATTAGTGGAGGCATCTGAACGTGCAATGGCGCATATAGGAAAAAAAGAATTATTGCTGGGAGGCGGTGTTGGTTGTAATACTCGTTTACAAGAAATGTGTAAGAAAATGTGTGAAGCTCGAGGGGCAGCTTTTTTTGCACCAGGAAATTCTTTATTAATTGATAATGGTGCGATGATTGCATATTTGGGTGAGATTATGTTTAATCATAAAATATTTTTTCCAGCTGATGAAGTAGATATTAATCCACGCGAGAGAACAGATGATGTTCAAGTAACTTGGAGATAAATTTAAAAATTCATTTATTTTATTTGTATAATGGATTTTGAATTGTATACATTGGACGATTTGTATTCTTGTGAAAATTTTGGAGCCTATGAAATAGACGGTATTACAAGAGGTGTACATGAACATCAACTTCATCCAATACACTCTGAATTTGCTTTTATTGCGGCTGATGTATTCAGGAAAAAAGGAAAACTGCAGGAAGCTGACAAACGAGAGGCTTTTGCTAAGCATTTACAAGGGAAAGTTTATTATTCTCTTCTTGAAGATGATGTGTTAGGAGATTATTTACCCTTATTAACTGTTGGATTTACAGAATCTCTCATGTCTGTATTCAAAATGTCTTCAGAATCCAATTTATATTTAAAGGTTCGTGGATTTTATCAAGGGCGGCGAAATAATCCGGATTTTTGCCCGATGTTTGTTGAAGAGGTAGAATTTAATGATCGAATTTTTAGAAGGAAGAATTAATTTTATATTTCTAAGAAAAGTTTATAAACTATCTCTATTTAAAAAAATAAACCAATGACCTTACTTTCGCAAGGAAGTATAAATTTAGGGAGGCTGCTATGGTTTCTGTATACGAAGTTATTGAAAAAGCACGAAAAACTGGAAAAGTAGAGAAAGGTACTAATGAAGTTACCAAAGCTATCGAGCGCGGTACTGCTAAGTTAGTTGCTTATGCCCAAGATGTGCAGCCGAAAGAAATTATCCAGCACTTATCTTTGTTATGTAAGGAAAAAAATATTCCTTGTTTTGAAGTCGATAAAAAGGAAAAGCTGGGATTAGCTGCAGGACTTGGCGTTAGCTGCGCAAGTGTTGCAATCATTCTTTCGGGAAGTGCTGATAAAGATATAGAAAGCTTGAAACGCAAGCAATAAGCGAGGATAGTTCATGGCAAAAACGCAAAAGACTAAAGATACTAAGCAACAACAAACTCAAGGCGGGCCTAAAGGCGGTTCTGAGGCATTGTTATCTGAATCAGCTGTGCCTGCAGTTGTTGAAGGCATAATTGGAAGAACTGGTGCAAAAGGCGAAGTTACGCAGGTTAAAGCTCTAATTTTACAAGGATATGATAAAGGAAAAGTTATTCGAAGAAATGTAAAGGGATCTGTTCGTAAAAAAGATATTTTAATGCTGAGAGAAACGCAGATTGAAGCTCGCCGAATTAAAACTAAAGGTATGAAGGGAGCTTATTAATGAAAACATTATTCAAAAACCATAGAAAACCTTCGGTTCAGAGATTGTTAATCTCTGATTCATTCAACTCTCGCGAGTTGAAGATTTTTTCAAACCAGGTTTTTGAAATACAGAAAATTTTCAATTTTCTGTCTATTAAATCCCAGAGAGTAGGAGGAATTTAATATGCCTACCTGTTCATTTTGCAAACGATCATATAAAGAACATAAAGGATTAACTGTGTTTACTATTGAAGGCAGAACAGTTCACTATTGTTCCGGGAAATGCCGAAAAAATGTCAAATTAGGCAGAGACTATAAGAAAGTTAACTGGGTTAAGAAGCAGCCTGGATTTGGTGAAGCTGCTCAATAATCTAAAGAGGAATAGTTAAAGGTTTAACTCATCTAATAATTCTGTTGTTGTATATGTTTTTATTATTACTTGATCTTTAAAATGCACATCATTCGACCAGATTGAGCAGTTTAACTTAAGAGCTAGCGCTAAATACGGAATATCTTTTTTATCAGATAGTAATTCATCAGCTTTAGAAATAAATACTTCAAACTTATCTTTAGGAAAGATTTTAATTTTTGACCTTAATTTTTTAAGTTCTTTAGAGATCTCTTGCGAGTATTTTGATAACTCCTCAATTTTTCTCATATGTTTATCAATTTCTTCAAATAGGTATTCAGGAGCATACAATTGTAGAATATTACTATTTATTATTTTTGCAGTTCTCTTTGATCCAATAAGATAAGAGATTATTATAGAAGCGTCAATAACTAGATTCATTTATTATTGTATTTTTTATATAAAGACTCATTAACTTTTCTTCCTATTTCGACAGAAAATTTCTCTATTTCTTCTTCATCATTAAAATCTTTTATTCTGGCTTTATCTGATAGTTCTTCAATTATTTTAGCTAAAGCTCTCTTAAATTCTTCTTTTGATTCTTCAGGTACATCAACTTTAATAGTTATTTCACTCATAGGTATATTACTTGAGAGGATTATTTAAAGTTTATCTCGTAAGGATATTCCTCGCAGAATTGTTGTTCTACATCCTGTTTTTCCACTAATAATTTCTTATTTTTATCGTCAGTATTTTATTTTTTAGCGTAACCTATTTAAATGAAAAAAATCTGATTACAATGTAAAAGAGGAAAGGTTGTTCTACCTTAAATGGTATACAAGAAGTTTGTTAAAAAAAAAGGGAAAGAGTTCGGTCCGTATTATTATGAAAGCTACCGAGACGGGAATCATGTTAAAAAGAGATACATTGGTGGAGAAAAAGAATTTAAGGCGTGGCTTGAGCAGAAAAAGCGAGCAAAAATAATTTCCGAAAATAATTCTAAAAAATCAAAGATTATTAATTCTTCTCGTCGTATTTTGAGCATATTTCATCGAAAGCCTTCGGTAGAACAACCTTTTACAAAGATACGAAGGCCTTCGATGAAAGCACTTGCATTTATCTTTTTATTTTTATTTCTTGGCATTTTTTTCTTATTTTTTTTGAGTACTCAAGAAAATTATAAAAATATACCTGAAACAAGTAATACTTTTTCTTTAACCGGCTTAATAATAGGAGAGGATGAAACTATTGAACAGTTTGATAAAGATATAGATTTGATAATAAAAGAGCCTAATTCTATTATGAAATCTTCTTCAAACGAATATATGGATTTTCAGGTAGATGGAGGATTAAGATTGTCTTTTGATTTATTAAATCAAAGCGAATATGTTTCTGGCATTGAAAAAAAAGTAAGGGAAGAGAAGACTAAGAAGATTAAAGAGGAGAAAGAAAAGGAAAAGGAGAGGGAAAGTGAAGATGCTTCTAATGAAGCATCAGACGTTTCTGTATCAAATGGAACTGAAAGTTCCAAATCCCCGCTTTCAGAGAAAGCTTCGGATAATAAAACAGATGATATGGCTTCTGAAGATGAAGATATGCCTACTCTCAATGATAAAGAGGAAATAGAAGATACTGAAATAGAGAAAGAAAATGAGGCTGATGAAACGAATGATGGAGATGTTGATTCTGGAGATGAATCTGCTCCAACCGATGATGAGGAATTAACAGATATTGGTAATTCGCGCAGCGAAGATAATGATGAAAATGAATCATCGGTATCTAATAAAATAGATAATGAGGCTAGTGAGCAAGAGGAGGCTGTTGAAGTGAGCGATGAAAATGCAGGCATTACAGGAAATATTATTCGATTCTTTGGATTTGTGGGGAGAGTTATTGGTATAGATAATAATGAAGCCGAATTGATTCAAGAGGAAGAGGTAAATGTTAGTGACTCAGAAATACGAGGTTCTTTAGATGGTTTGAATGATAGTGAATTAACAATTATTGAGGATGATGCTGCTGTTTCTATAAGAGATAATGAATTTACCATTGAGGTTAATGAAACTGCTGCAGCAGAAAATAAAGTTGATTATAAATGGGGATATAGAGTTGTATTAAAAGATGATTATTTTATTGCTAAAATTGATGTAACGTCTAATAATTCTATTATAGTTATTGATGATAGTTCTTTGCAGATCGGTAATGGCGTACTTTCATTTAAGGATTTGAAAGATTTAGGATATTCTGTAAGATTTGATAAGCCGCAACTGATCGAGGTTAGGGATTTAGATACTCTGAATAATGAAACTGAAATAATTGAGGAAGTAATTAATGAAACTGTTGAAGAAATAATAAATGGGACTGAAGAGGAGCGTAGGGCAACTAATGAGACGGTTGAAACACCAACGGAGATTGAAAAAAAGAATGAAACTGAAAAAGAAAAAGATTTAGAGAAAGAAAAAGAAGAAGCTGGGAAAGAAGAAAAAAATGAAACGGTGAAGGAGGAGAAAAAAGAAGAGAATGAAAATAAAAAAGAAGAAAAGAATGAAAAGGGAGAAAAAAATATTGAAAAGAAAGATGAGAAAAAGAATGAAACGAGTAATGAAACTGAGAATGGAACAAAAGATCTGGAAGATGAGCTTTCTGAAAATAACCGAGAGGAATTAGAAGATACAGATAATACTGAATATGAAAAATTACAAGAAGAATCTAAACAAGAGAAACAGGAAGATAAGATAAAGGAAGAAAAGGAAGAGGAGGAAAAAGAAGATACAGAGGACGTATCGGTATCTGATAAAACAGAGAATGAGGCCAGTGAGCAAGAGGAGGCTGTTGAAGTGAGCGATGAAAATGCAGGCATTACAGGAAATATTATTCGATTCTTTGGATTTGTCGGCAGAGCAATTGTAGGTTTGGCTATTGAAGAAGAAGCTCTTGAATCTAGGTATTACGAGAACAAAGTTACTGTTTATATCGAGCGAGATTTTTCAGATTATTTTGATGAGAAAGGAAAAGAAAAATCTGACGACGTTTCAGTAACTGATAAAACAGATAATGGGGCTGTTGATCTTAAAGAAAATCAGGTGAGTAATGAGACTGATGGAAATACTGCTACTGAGGAATTAGAAGATACTAATACATCACAAAATAAAAAAGAAATAGAGGAAAAAAATAAAGATAAGAGTTTTTCGACGATAACTGGAGTTAATGAGAATGAAAAAGAAAACGGGTCTAATGTGACCCGAAAGATATCAGATTCTTCCCAAAGAATTAATTATTCTAATGACAATATCTATATAAATTCTCCCGAAGAAAAAAATAATAAGGGCTTTGATACAACCCTTATGGTTAGGTCTTCACGAGATAATACTAAAGATAACTACAACAAATATATAAATTCTTCCGGGAAAAATAAAAAGAAAGATGCTACTGTGGTAGCATCAAGGGTAACTTCTTTCTGTCAAGAATATAATAATTGTAGCAATATTAACTATATAAATTTTTCTAATAGCACTAATAATGTAGAGGATGCTGCGGTAGGATCAAGGGTAATTCACTCCTCTCATAAAGGAGATCTTCTGTCAAGAAGAGTTCCGGGTTCGATTCCCGGCCGCAGCGCCTCTACACTTTCTTCAGATAATAATGAAAAAGATGCTCCAGAAGGAGCATCAACAGTAAGGCATCTGTCTGATAAACCTGAATCTCTCCCACAAGATAATAATTCTAATGAATCTAACAATTTAAATTTTTCTGATGACAATACATCGGATGAAATATTGGTAACTAATAAAACAAATGAGGGAACTGCTGATCTGGAAGAGGTTCCTTCTGCACTGGAAGGCGATCCTACATCCATTGATGATGAGGAATTTTCAGATACTGAAAATCCGCGTAGCGAAAGTAAGAAAAATAAAAAAAATTCTCCGGAATTAATTTTAGGAAAAGATTTTATTGATGCTGATGAATCTGGATTTTTGAGTTTGGGAGATATTTTGATATTGGATCCATCATATAATATTACTAATTTTAGTTCTACTTTGTCAACTGATGTGAATGTGACGCAGGAGGGAAATTTTTCTCATTTGACTATAGATGATTCTATTTCACCATGGAATAGTTTGGTTTTGTACATGCCGTTTGATCATAATTTTAGCAATCCATCTGCAAATAATAAGACGTATGATTATTCTTCTGCGAATAATGATGGGACGCTTGTAAATGCAACATTGCCTTCTGGACATAATATTTCAGGTTTTATTGGCGGTGCATTGCAATTGAACAATCTTACTGCTGATGTTGTAGAGGTCGTGGATGCTGGTGATTCTCCGTCGTTAAGTTTTGACCGCAATCAGACATTTACGATTATGTTTTGGGCTAATAAGGATTTGACGTCTGGCGCTAATATAATTTCAAAAAGAGATATGACCAGCATAGGATATGATATTGAATATGAATTTACGGGAGGAATTCATAGAATCAGGGTTAACTTGCGAGATTCAGATTCACGCATTGATGTTCAAACGAATAGCTCTTATTCTGCGAATATCGTCAATAAATGGACGCATGTTGCTGTTGTTTTTAACGGATCAACGAATTATTCTGCCGATGATATTTTCATTTATGTTAATGGCACTGAGCATGGAAAATCAATTAATCAAAATAAACTTGATGGCTCTTTTGATAATGATGCTCCATTTGAGATTGGTGGGACATCTGCTCTAAATAGTTCGTATATCGGAGAATTAGACGAAGTCATGGTTTTCAATGTTTCCTTGAACTCATCTGAAATTTTGAAAATTTATCAAAACCAATCTCAGCGTTTCAAAAATCCCGGGACGATGATGTTTAATACGACGACTACTGAAGGGTATGGAAAAGTTACGGTGGAAACGGCGAATTGGCAGACAGAACATTATAGTAATATTAGTGTTTTTCTAACGTATTATGATGGTACATGGAAGACTACTGCTGCTCAAAACATATCATCTGCTTTGTTATTTGACGTCGGATCGAATACTACTCTCTATAATGTAACGTATCGATTCCGCGCAGGCAATGCTTCGCAATGGTTTTACTCTCCGCTTTTGGAAGCCGGTATGAATTTTTCCATTTCAAATCCGTATTTATTTAATGATGCAGATTGTGATGTCGGTTCAGTAAGTACAACGTGCGAATTGAATCACACGTATTATGCCAGCGATGGAGAAATAATTAATGCAACTAATTTAATTATTCGAGGCAATGGAAGCATTTACAATAATACGCCGATTAGTCTGACCATCAACTTAACCGGAAATTTAACAATTGAGGATTTTGGAAATATAACACTGAAAGGCAGAGATTGCAATGCAGGAAACTGCAATTCAAGCGGCAATCTCACTATTATTGCGGATGATCTCAATATTACTCAATACGGATTTATTGATATGCGGGGAGGAAATCTAAATGCAAGCGTGCTGACATTCGCTGGGGCAGGAGGAAAATTAAACCTAAGTGTCACCAATTTTTATTTCAATGGAAATATAACTATTGATGGAGGAGATGGTGTTAATCAAGCAAGTAATGGAAACGGGGGTAATGCAGGAACACTCATACTCGACGTGGGAAGCAACACTAACATAGCAGGAAATATTTTTGCACGAGGCGGATATGGAATTTCTTCATCTTGCTCTGAATCAACAGGGAATCGAGGAGATGGAGGAATATTTTTATTTAACGAGCCTACCTACAACCTCACGATTAATGGGATCGTCGATCTCAATCCTGGTGAAGTTGGAGAATGTAATAATGGAGATTGGTCGAGTATCGGCTTTAATATTTCCTATCTTACTATTGATACAAATGCTGACGTGAGAATGAACGGACTGATCAACGCCACTGATATTCTTGTTCAAGGAAAGCTAGGCTCACAGGGAAATGATCGTAATCATACAGGACAAGGCTCTAATGCAACAATTGGAGGAAATTTAACAATTAGTGCAATAACTTTAAACGTAACTTCAAGCGGTACACTAACGACAAGAGGTGGAAATCTAAGTGAGTCTGTTCAAAATTTTGCAGGAGCAGGCGGCATCCTTAATATCACCGCTACAAATCTTTATTTAAGCGGCAACATAACTATTGATGGGGGAGATTCTAGGACAACCGGAAGTAATGGAAACGGAGGCAATGCAGGAACCTTAATTTTTGACGTTGGAAGCAATACTGTTTTAAATGGAAATATTTTCGCCACTGGTGGGTTTGGCTATAAAAACGCTTGCAGTTCCTCGACGGGAAATAGAGGAAACGGTGGAATTCTTATCTATAATGAGCCGTTATACAATCTCACGATTAATGGCATCCTTGATTTAAATCCTGGTGAAGATGGAATGTGCCATGATACAACCTATATAAGTGGGGGAGACTGGTCGAGTGTTGCAATTAATGTAAGTTATCTTACTATTGATACCCTTGGAGATGTGAGAATAAACGGGCTGATCAATGCTACTGATGTACTGGTGCAAGGCAGACTCGGCTCACAAGGAAATGACTTAGTGAGCGCTGGAGGTAATAATGCCACGGTTGGAGGGAATTTTACTCTTAGTGCTATAACACTTAATGTAACTTCTTTGGGAATCATCAGTGCACGGGGAGGAAATTTAAGCTCTAATCCTCAATCGTTTGCAGGCGCAGGAGGAACATTAAATCTTACTGTTACCAATTTCTATTTCAATGGAAATATAACAGTTGATGGGGGGGATAATATTGGTACAGGCAGTCATGGAAACGGTGGAAATGCGGGAACTCTAATCCTCGATGTTGCAAGTAATACGGTTTTTGATGGAAATATTTTTGCACGAGGCGGTGTTGGGCTGGCAAGTTCTTGCAGTTCCTCGACGGGAAATAGAGGAAACGGCGGAAGTATATTGATTAATGAGCCACTCTATAATTTTACTGCCAATGGGTTTATTGATTCAAATCCTGGTGAAATTGGGGCGTGTACAGATGTCTCTGGCTATTGGTCAGCGAGCTCTTTTAATATAAGTTATCTTACGGTTGGGATCAGTGCTGATGTGCGAATACAGGGAGTAATTAATGCGACAGACATTGTGGTGCAAGGCAGGCTCGGCTCACAAGGAAATGACCGTCCCTCAAGCACTACCGGAGCTAATGCAACGAGCGGGGGAAATTTAACTATCAATGCAGTTGCCCTGAATGTAACGTCAAGCGGAATTCTGAGTGCACGTGGTGGGAATTTGACGGCGGGTGTGCAGATTATTGGAGGTAGTGGAGGAATATTAAATATAACTACGACAAATCTTTATTTAAATGGAAACATAACTCTCAATGGTGGCGAAGCTCCCACATCAGGAAATAATGGAAATGGAGGGAATGGAGGAACACTAATTCTCGACGTAGGAAGTAATACTATCCTGAATGGAAATATTTTTGCGCAAGGAGGATATGGATATTCTGGATCGTGTACTGGAACAACAGGAAATCGAGGGAATGGCGGCACTATAATCATTAACGAGCCAAATTATAATTTTACTTTTGTGAATCTTTTGAATTTCAGTCGTGGAAGCGCTGGAGGCTGCAACAACGGCAACGGCGGAAAAATAAACATTACTGCACAGACACTAAATATTTCTGGAAGAATTAATGTTAATGGAAATATTTCTGGAAATATTACTTTAACTGCTCGAGAATTATATTTGAATGCAAGTATTAATGCAAGTTTGGATTCTGGAGTTGCAGGCATTAATGGAACGAACGGAACAATACAATTAATTTTCCGCGATGCTATTAATATAAGTTCATCTGTTGGAACTTCTAATTATGTTGGGCCTAATGTTATATTGGTTAGAAATACTTCTAATGGAAGAATAGAATTTTTAACTGCATTTGAAAATCGCCTTAATGTAAGCGTTGATTATGATTCAGTGATGCTTATTGCGAATAATAATATTTCGATTGATACAGCGACATATGGATATTTGAATAAGAGTGCTGAGCTGTGGTTTTATAGTGATTTTGTTTCGACGACGGCAAAACGCAATGGAGCGCAGTGTGATTCTACGATTTGCAGTTTTATTTCAACGACGCAAGGCCTGACAAAAATTAATGTGACTTCGTTTACTGATTATAGCATGGAGACAAATGCGTCGGGATATTGTACTGAAGGAAATTTTACTGACACGTGTTATGTGAATGCTTCGTTTGGCATTCCGAATGGAACGCAAATTAATGCCAAGAATGTTATTATACAAGATAAGGGAAGCTGGTGGAATAAAACGCAGATCATTTTTACGATTAACCTTTCTGGCAATTTGACAATATTAGATTTTGGAAATATAACACTGAAAGGTGCTGATTGTTCTTCTGGAAATTGTAGTTCGGGAGGAAACTTAACGATTATTGCCAAAGATCTTAATATCACGCAGTATGGGCTACTTACTCTAAAGGGAGGAAACGCAACCGGAGGATCTGCTACGTCAGGATCTGGAGGCGCACTGAATATAACAGCTACTAATTTGTACATCAATGGAAACATCTCTATTGATGGAGGAAGTTCTCCTGCCACTGGAGGGCGTGGATCAAATGCAGGGACGCTGATTCTTGATGTAGGAAGTAATACAATTTTGAATGGAAATATTTTTGGTCAGGGAGGCATTGGTTATACTACGTCTTGCTCATCTACCAACGGAAGACGAGGAAATGGTGGACTCTTCTTGTTAAACGAGCCATTATATAATATTACCTTTAATGGTACTCTTGATTTTAATCCTGGAAGAACAGGGGGCTGCAATAATGTAAGCTGGTCGAACTCAAGCATAAATAGTTCGTATGTAACGGTTGATACTGGTGGAGATGTTCGTATCAACGGAATATTGAATGCAACTCAGATAGTTGTGAGTGGAAAATTTGGAGGGCAGGGTTCTGATTTATTGTCTGGGGGGGGACTTACTAATAATGCAACTAATGGTGGAAATGTAATTATTAGTGCAATAACTGTAAATGTGACGTCATCAGGATTACTCACTACTCGAGGAGGTAATGAAACCGTTGCTACTAGCGTCCCTGCTGGAATCGGAGGCGTACTGAATATAACGGCTACTAATTTGTATATCAACGGTAATGTTTCTGTTGAAGGAGGAAGTGCTTTGGGAAGTGGGGGGCATGGTGGAAATGCAGGGACGCTGATTCTTGATGTAGGAAGTAATACAATTTTGAATGGAAATATTTATGGTCGGGGAGGCATTGGTTATACTACATCTTGCTCATCTACCGACGGAAGACGAGGAAATGGTGGACTCTTCTTGTTAAACGAGCCATTATATAATATTACCTTTAATGGTACTCTTGATTTTAATCCTGGAGCAAGCGGAGGATGCAAAAATGTAAGCTGGTCGAGCTCAAGCATAAATAGTTCGTATGTAACGGTTGATACTGGTGGAGATGTTCGTATCAACGGAATATTGAATGCAACTCAGATAGTTGTGAGTGGAAAATTTGGAGGGCAGGGAGCAGATTTGATGCGTAGTGGTGGAACTGGTGATAAAGCAAATATGGCAGGAAATGTGACTATTAGTGCAATAACGGTAAATGTGACGTCATCAGGATTACTCACTACTCGAGGAGGTAATCAAACCGTTGCATCAGACATTTTTGCGGGAAGAGGGGGAGTGTTGAATATCACGACGACCACATTTTATTTTGATGGCAATATATCTATTTATGGGGGGAGTGCGTTACCTGGTGGAGGAGATGGATCAAATGCAGGGACGCTGATTCTTGATGTAGAAAGTAATACAATCTTGAATGGAAATATTTTTGGTCAGGGGGGCAGTGGTTATACTTCGTCTTGCTTATCTACCGACGGAAGAAGAGGAAATGGCGGAACTGTATTAATTAACGAGCCAACATACAATCTCACGGTTTTGGGATTTATTAATTTCAGTCGCGGAAGCGCTGGAGGATGTAATGATGGAATCGGCGGAATGATTAACATCACTGCACAGACATTAAATATTTCTGGAAGAATTAATGTTAATGGAAATCTTTCTGGAAATGTAACGTTGTATGCTCGAGAATTATATATTAATGCCTCGATCAATGCTTCTCTCGATAATGGAGTTGCAGGAATTAATGGAACTAATGGAACAATTAGATTGATTTTTGAAAATGCAATTAATATAAGTGCATCTGTTGGAACTTCTAATTATGTTGGGCCTAATGTTATATTGGTTAGAAATACTACTAATGGAAGAATAGAATTTTTAACTGCATTTGAAAATAGATTAAATGTTTCAGTGGATTATGATTCGGTTATTAATATTTCAAGTAATAATATTTCTATGGATACTGGGACATATGGGTATTTGAATAAAAGTGCGGAGTTATGGTTTTATAATGATTTTGTTTCGACGACGGCAAAACGCAATGGAGCGCAGTGTGATTCTACGATTTGCAGTTTTATTTCTTCAACGCAAGGTTTGACAAAAATTAATGTGACTTCGTTTACTGATTATAGTATGGAGACGAATGCTTCTGGGTATTGCACTGAAGGAAATTTTACTGACACGTGTTATGTGAATGCTTCGTTTGGCATACCCAACGGAACGACGATAAATGCCAAGAATGTTATTATACAAGATAAGGGAAGCTGGTGGAATAATACGCCGATTATTTTTACGATAAATTTATCCGGCAATTTGACAATATTAGATTTTGGAAATATAAGTTTGAAAGGTGCTGATTGTTCTTCGGGAAATTGTAGTTCGGGAGGAAACTTAACGATTATTGCCAAAGATCTTAATATCACGCAGTATGGACTTATTAATTTGCGCGGAGGCAATTTGACTGCATCTGTAACTACTTACGCAGGCGCAGGCGGAGTATTAAACATCAGCGTTACAAATTTCTATTTCAATGGAAATATAACGCTTGATGGCGGAGAGGGTGTTAACCCTTCAAGTCATGGAAACGGCGGAAACGGAGGAACATTAATTCTGGATGTAGGAAGCAATACAATCTTGAATGGAAATATTTTTGGCATGGGTGGATTTGGATATAGTATTTCATGTACTGCATCCACAGGAGGCCGAGGAAACGGCGGCGTCTTGTTATTTAACGAGCCAACCTATAACTTAACGGTGAATGGAAC
>Ga0209542_10003434_pt1 | contig 33940 bp, 34 predicted proteins | sample RifCSPhighO2_01_FD_184028 | JGI IMG/M metagenome (GOLD analysis project Ga0209542, IMG submission 184028) | Soil microbial communities from Rifle, Colorado - Rifle CSP2_plank highO2_0.1 (SPAdes) (version 2) | ecosystem: Environmental > Terrestrial > Deep subsurface > Rock core/Sediment ... | reverse complement strand
GTAAAGAGACTGTCTTTTCTTATAAAAGCCGGTATCCCGATACAAGAGTCATTGACTATGATCCGGGAGCAAACTCAAAAAAAAGGATATGCTTTTATTCTCGATACGGTGATTGCCAATGTCTCAAGCGGCCAAAATTTGGCGACAAGTCTGGGCAGATTCAAAAATGTTTTTGGGGATTTTGCCATAAATATCATCGGTTTTGGCGAGCAAAGCGGAATTTTGTCCGAAAATCTGGAATATGTCGCCGCTGAACTTAAAAAAAGACAAACTCTTCGCAAAAAGATAATCAGCGCGGCTATCTACCCTATTGTGGTCACCATCGCCACTCTCGGCATCGTTGCATTTTTGATGGTATTTCTTTTTCCGAAAATTTTGCCGATATTTGACAGTCTCCATTATGCCTTGCCCCTTTCTACGCGAATTGTCATTGTTGTTAGCAATTTTATAACCCATTGGGGTCTGGTAAGCATCGCGTCTATATTTATTATTATTGCCGTTCTCATAATTGCTTTAAAAAAGAGCGAAATTATCTGTTTTTATTTTCATAAATTCCTTTTTATAATACCGATTATTGGAAAAATAATTCGGGATTACAATATGGCGAATTTTGCGCGCACTTTTGGATTGCTTCTCAAGAGCGGTGTTGCTATGAGCGAAGCTTTGTCTATTTCCGTAAAGACGACTCCGAATCTGGTTTATAAAAAAGAATTTAAAATACTGGCGGGGGTGGTAAATAGAGGAGCAAAGATATCAACGCATCTGAATAAACGGAGAGATCTTTTTCCGGATCTGGTAACGCAGATAATCTCTGTCGGAGAACATAGCGGAAATTTGGCGAATTCACTCCTTTATCTTTCTGAAATGTATGAGGCGGAAATAGACGACTTCACAAAAAATCTTTCAAATATGGTGGAGCCCGCGCTTATGATTATCATGGGAATGCTCGTCGGCTTCATCGCTGTTTCAATTATTACGCCGATATACGGAATCACTCAACATTTGAACGCAAGATAAAATATGATTTATCAAAAAGGTTTTACATTAATTGAAATAGTTGTAGCGATAGCTGTTTTAATCGCTATTGTGAGTTTTGGAATGATTGCGGATTTTAGTTCTTTTCTGTCCGGCACTTTCCAAGATGAAGAGTCAAAAATAATCGCTCTTCTGCAGAAAGCCCGTAGCCGTTCGATGGCTAATATGTTTGAAGCAAGGCACGGGGTATGCTACATCGCGCCGGATTATGTTATTTTCCGGAACACTTGCGTTTCCGGCGCGTTAACGAACGAATTAATTCCCGCCAATGTCAACATATCCTCAAACCCTGACACCAACTTTCCGGCTGTTGTTTTTGATCAGCTTACGGGAAATGCAACTGGCGCCACTGCCACTATTCACATAACAGACGGCATAAAATCAGCGGATATAATAATAAACAATGAAGGCGCAATTAACTGGTAGCCCTAAAGGCTTTATAACTCTGGAAATACTAATTGCTTTTGCGGTGGTTATTTTATCCATTAGCGCTGTCATTATGGTCACCTTCGGCAACCAATCAGTTGCCGTTGATTCGCAGGTCAACCTTGAGGCAATCTCCAAAGCGCAAGCTTTGCTTGAAAAAGCCCGTGCTGATTCTCGGCTGGATTTTAATTTGGTTAATTCGTCTGTCGCGACAGAAATGAGCGGACCACTTATGTTTACAAAAACGCTTGATGTAATTCAAGCCGATTTATTTACAAAAAAAGTAACATCAATTATTGCTTGGCAAATAGTCGGGAAAACTTTTTCAACGACACTTGCCACTATTTTGACAAATCCGGAAGCGGCAAGTGGCGGAGACACTTGCAGTTCAGTTTTAACCGGAGACTGGAAAAATCCGCAGATTGAAAGAATTATTGACTTTTCTTCTATCTCTCCAATCGGAACATACACTCTAACTGATGTGGATGCCTATAAAAATAAATTATATGTAACATCAGGCAAAACAACCAACACCGATGATCCAACACTTTTTGTATTTGACACAAGCGATACAAGCAATCCCACGCTTCTCGGAGAAGTTGATAATGCTCCAGCGGTGATTTCAGGATTAAATGCCGTTCGTGTTTCAGAGGATTTGGCTACAAGTAAAATTTATGCTTACACGGCGAGCAATACCAGTTCTGATTACACAAGTTGCGATCCTGTTGCAAATCCCGCTTGCGGACAGCTTTACATTTTTGATGTAACTAATCCCAGTTCGCCAACTTTTAGCGTTAATCTGAAAATCGCGAGTTCGCCCCCAATAACAAGTCAAAACACGGGAACTAGCATATTTCATAAAAATGGATACGTGTTTTTAGGTCTTGGTGCAAATGCCAGCGGACCCGAATTTCATATTATTGATATGCGCAATCCCGCCTCGCTTTTCGGCGGTTCGCATTTAGTGTCGCCCTTAGGCAGTTTTGAAGTTGGAAATGGAGTTAATGTGTTATTATCGCGCGATAGTTACGCTTACATTGCTTCACCGAATACTCAAGAGCTACAAATTCTGGACATTTCAAATTTGAATAATCCAATATTTGCCGGAAGTTTTAATTCACCGAATGGGGCGGGCAACGGCAAGAGCATTTATTTAGTCGGCGATAAATTATATCTGGGAAAAACGACCGGAGCCAGTTTTGATTTTCATATTCTTGACAATACAAATTCTGCCGTGGCGCTTCCGGAATTCGGCGGACGCGATATCTCAAGTAGCGTGAATGGTGTTACGGTCAAGAATTTTTTGTCTTTTCTCCTCACGGGTACTCCTGGCACGGGCGCTCAACTTCAAATATTTAAAACTGACGACCCGCTAAATATAACTCCGTGGAACCCATCACCATTTATTATTTCTCCGGCCGGAAATGCCACCGAGCCCTCAATGGATTGCGAAGGCAATCGTTTGTATATTTCCTCAAATGATTCTGCTGGACAAGGATCTATTTATATAATCAAACCTGGACCATAATGAAGAACAAACGCAACAAAGGTTTCACTTTAATAGAAGTCATAATTTACACCGCGCTTTTTTCTCTACTGATAGGAACCGCTTTTGTGTCCGCTTTTCAGCTGATTGACGGGTCCGGCAAACTAAGCGCAAAAACCGTTACCGAAGCGGAAGGAAATTTTGTATTGCGAAAAATCAATTGGGCGCTGACGGGAGTTAAAACTATTACAACTCCGTCCATAGGCACTGCGCACAATCTTGTTGTAACAAAATACGATAACAACCAAATTGATATTCAGCTCGTTGGAACAAAAATAGAAATAAGAGAAAGCGATAATGGCAATGCTTTTATTCCAATAACCACTGACAATGTTGAAGTTTCAAGCTTAGATTTTGAATATATTCCGGCATCCGGCTCCGGTCCTGCTGGCATCGCGGCGACAGCCATTATGAATGGAACAACTTTCACCATTACAAAATATCTTAGAAAATGATCTCCCAAAAAATAAAAACCAATTCCGGATTTGCCGCTCTTATGTCCGCCATTATTATTTCGGCTATTTTATTGCTGATTGCGACCAATTTAAGTTTTATCGGATTTTACAGCCGTTCCGATATTTTAGATTCCGAGCTTAAGGAAAGAAGCTCCGCTTTAGCCGAAGCTTGCGTTGATACTGCCCTTCTTGAACTTGCCAATAATCCAAATTATGCGGGCGATGAGACAATCATTGTTTTCGAAGGCGATACCTGTATTATCCAGGCCATAAACCCCGACGCTAATCCGATAATAATCAACACCAAAGCAATTTTCCGGCAGGCAACCACTAATTTAAATGTTAAGGCAAATAAAGCCGATTTATTTGTTGTGTCTTGGGAGGAAATCTAAAAAATGTTATAATCATAGTACAATAAAGTCGAAATTATAAGTTCTTATTATTAATAGTTATCGTAAATTTATGAATTTGAAAAAAGTAAATAAAAACAAAGGCCTAGTCTTGAGGAATTCGAGAGGTTTTACGTTAATTGAAATTTTGGTCGTCATCGGCATTGTCGCGATTTTGGCAACAATTGTTTTGGTTGCCATTAACCCGGCCCGACAATTCGAGCAGGCTCGCAACGCGCAGAGAACCAGTAATGTGAATGCCATTCTTAACGCTATCGGTCAGAATATAGCCGATAATAAGGGAACTATTCCGGCGGCCATTCTTGTCGCGCCCGCGAAAAATATCAGCGACACCGCTGGAGAAGCCGACCTTTGTGATGCTCTTGTGCCCAAATATATTTCCGCTTTGCCGTTTGACCCTAGCGCGACAGTTGTTGATTGCACCGCAGTAGCTTATGATACAAAATACACCGTGGTAAAAGATGCCAATGGCAGAATCACAGTTTCGGCCACCGGCGAAGATCCGGACGGCGCGGGGAATATAACAATTTCCGTCACCCGTTAAATTCTTGTTAGTTCTGATTTGGAAATTTTACTGAAAATATTCCGGAGTATTTATAGACATCCAGTCTAGAAGCTGGCGCATAACGGAAGTGGCGCCGATGGTGTTTGTATTTGGTCCGGCTTCCATCATTACGGCAAAAGCATATTTGGGATTCTTATATGGGAAAAAACCGATAACCCAGGAGTTGATTTTATTTTTTGCAAGGCCAACTTGCGCTGTGCCGGTTTTAGCCGCCACTTGCACATAAGGGACATTTAGCGACATAGCGGTTCCGGAAGTTATCGCTAGTCTCATTCCCTGATGCGCAATATCAAAATAACCCTTATCCAAATTCACTTCAAAAATTCTATTTTCTTTTTCAGAATCGTTTAACACTAAATGCGGAGTCAGCAGTTTTCCACCATTCGCAATGGCTCCGACAGCGCGAGCCATTTCTATCGGAGTTACTTGAAAACCGTATTGCCCGATGGCCGTATGATAAGTGTCCCCGATGCGCCAAACATCTCCTTTAAAGTTTGCCGTTTTCCATTCCGGACTCGGAATTACCCCCTTTTTCTCATCCGGCAAATCAATTCCGGTCTTGTCTCCAAGCCCAAAAAGTTTTGCATATTTTTCAAGATTCGCAATACCGAGTCCTTTTTGGTTTTCAAATCCCCCGCCGATTTCATAAAAATAAATATCCGAAGATACCGCTAGCGCTTCCATCATATTCGTCCAGCCATTTATCCGCCAATCCTTAAAAACCGTTTTTTGACCTGGGAAATAAGGATTGGGAATGGAAATAGAACCGGTGGAAAGAATTTTTTTATACGGGTCAATTACGCCTTCAACTAAAGCGCCCAGGGCAAAGAACGGCTTAACAATTGATCCCGGGGTATAAAGTCCGGAGATATTTCTATCCAGAAAAACTTTTCTCTTGTCTGTCCGATAGTCGTTGATTTTTTGCGCGTCTTTTCCAAAAGAAAGAATCTCGGAATCGTATTCCGGAAAACTGGTTAAAGCTATGACTTCCCCGTTTTGGCTATTCATAATTACTCCCGCTCCGCCGGCAAAAGCCCCGCTCTCTGAAAGATTTTTAATAAGAGTGAATAATTCCGCTTGTATTCGTGAATCAATTGCCGTTATTAAATTGGCGCCCGGACTGGGAGCATTTACGATATTTTCCGAATAAATTTTTCCCAGGGCATCCGTTTCTATTATTTTTGATCCATTTTCGCCCTTAAGCTCGTGATTGTATTCTTTTTCCAGCCCATCCTTGCCTATAAATTCGCCTTGCCAATAATTACCCGAACTGTCTTGCGCCGGATAGCTGACGTATCCGAGCAAATGCGAAAATCCGGGCGATAAATAAACGCGGGTGGGAACAGAAGTTCCCTCTTCTTTTTTATTCCAAGCAAGCTCTATTTTGTTGCGGTCATAGATTATTCCCCTGTCGGTGAAAATAACGGCTTTTTCTAAAACATTGTTCTGGCTTCGCTGGAAATACGCTTCGCCTTTTTGAATTTGAAGATAAATAAGGCGAATTCCAAAAATTCCCATAAAAAATAAAAATAAAACACCGAGTAGTAAAATATTTTTCTTAGAAATTGATTTTTCTATGCGTCCTTCAAATTGCTGGCGGTCAAAATTCTGCAGATTTTTTGAATCAAGAAAAATCTCGTCCGGTTCCACAAAAAAATTTTTGTTTTTTAATCTGTTTTTTTTGATTATTTTTGTTATCATTCCGGTTTTTCAATTGTAAAATTTTAATTTCTTTTTTGTAATTTCTATTATTCCGAGAACCATTATAGCTATAATAAAAGAGACAAAAATAGCTCCGTAAAATTTAGCTTCTCTCGCCCCGTAAAGCAAATCGGACAAAAGAAATAAAATAACCGCTTCCCAAAAAACGGCAAAATAAATCATGCCGGCAAATGCCAATATCGCAGATATCCAAAAAGGCATAAAAAGTATTGAGAATAGAAGCAAAATAGAAGCCAAAATTCGGATTAGCATTTCCTTATATTACACTTTTATTTGAAAAATTCCACCTCTTCCGTAGAATCAAAAAAAACGCCACCCCTATAAAAATTGGGTGGCTCGATGGCTCAGCAATTGATGCTTTTGAAAAAAGAGGAGGAGGTCCCCACGGCTTATCCGCGGGGGTGTACAAAGGCGACCTCACATAGTCTAGCATGTTTATAATTTTCTAGCAAGCTTCTGATGTTTATATCTTTTTTGGCTGGGAGACTTGGAATCGAACCAAGATTAATAGCTTCAAAGGCCGCTGTCCTACCGTTAGACCTGCCTGCGCAGGCAGGCGATCTCGCATTATACTTACTCACAAAGCTGGGGGGCTTGGAATCGAACCAAAATTAATAGCTTCAAAGGCTACTGTCCTACCGTTAGACGACCCCCCAGCTTTATGAACAAGGTATTTTTATTTTTCAAACGAACGTATTATTTTCTCTTTCTCGATTCTTTTGTCTTTTAAAAGTCTTTCAAAACTTCTTGCTTCGTTTTCTAAATGAAATTCTTTTTTAAAAAATAACTCAAAAGGTTTGTAGGCTTTTGTGGATAATACCTTACCTAGATTATGTTCTTTTAAACGTTGGTCAGGCCTATTTGTGCTACCAACATAATACCACTTTTTAATCAGACTTTTTAAAATATAAACGTACCACATTTTGTCCTACCGTTAGACCTGCCTGCGCAGGCAGGCGATCTCCCAATATTAACTTGTTTCCTTATCCTGTCCTAAAATTTTTACCAAGGCAAGTTCCAGCGGAAGTTCCGTGATAAATGCATTGTCCATACTCTGATAAGTTTCTAATAAAATACCAAGCGCGCCCGAACGAAGCATTCCCTCCTTGTCCTTCTTGACTAAATCATTCAAAAAATCCAAATCCCCTTCAGATAAATCCCCCGCCATCTCCTCTTTTAATTTTGGCGCGTAGCGCAGGATTACCGCCAGGCGGAATTTTTGAATTATCAATTTGAAATATAATTTCATGTCTAAATTCGCTTCAGATGCTTTTCGCACGGTACCAATTCCCTTTTCTAAATTTTTGTCCGCGATAGCTGAAATATAATCATTTACCAAAGTTGTTTTCGGCGCGCCGGTTATTTTTTCTATATCTTCTCTTTCAATCTTTTTACTTTTAGAAAAATTTAAAACTTTTTGTAGCTCTCCCAAACCATCACGGAACGATCCATCAGCCAAAATGGCCAAAAGTTCCGCGCTTCCGGCGTCTAATTCAAATCCTTCCTTCTCGGCAACATCAAGCAACATTTTTTTGCATATAGCGTCAGAAGCCTTTTTGAAAGTAAAAACCTGACAGCGGGAGATTATCGTATCCGGCACTTTATGAAATTCGGTAGTCGCTAAAATAAAAATTACATGCTTTGGCGGTTCTTCCAAGGTTTTGAGCAATGCGCCCCAGGCATCCTTAGAAAGCATATGCACTTCGTCTATGATATAAACTTTATATTTTGAATCAAAAGGCAACACTCGTACTCCATCGCGCAACTCTTTTATGTCTTCGATCCCACGGTTTGAAGCTGCGTCTATCTCATAAAGATCATTGGTCGAAACACCGATACTGGTGGCAAAAATTCTAGCCACAGAGGTTTTCCCTGTTCCCCTCGAACCAACAAAAAGGTATGCGTGTGATACCTTGTTAGTTTTTACGGAGCTTTCCAGTACTTTCACAATATGATCCTGCCCCAAAACTTCTTTAAAGCTTTTGGGTCTATATTTACGATATAAAGCTAAATCGTGCATATCTTGATTCTACCTTATTTTTTTTAAAAAATCATTAATTATATTTTCAACTTGCTTGGCTGTGGCAGTTTCCATCAATTCCACGCGAAGTTCTTTTGCGCCGTTAAAACCATTTACATACGCTTTAAAATGTTTTTTCATAACGGCAAAATTCTTCGCCCCGTTAGAAGTAGGTCGTTTACGACCGTTAGTTCTAATGGGGTTTGTATCCATTAGCATTTTTTCAAAAAGTTTTGCATGCTCTACCATTACTTTGAGACGCTGATCTATTCTGATTATTTTCTGATCAACCCTGATGGATTCATCGGCGCTAATCTGTTTCTTATCAGCATTGATCAGTTGGCTTTTTTCATGACTCCCGTAAAAAAGCCAAGGGTTGCCGAATATTGCCCTGCCGAACATCACCCCGTCACAGCCATATTTTTTGATTTTCTCTTTCGCTTCTTTTAAATCTTTTACATCACCATTTCCGATGATCAAAGTATCCGGACTTGTCTCGTCGCGTAATTTGATAATTTCTGGCATAAGTTCCCAATGCGCCGGCGCGAGAGACATTTCCTTGCGAGTGCGCAAATGTACAGTTAGCGCTACTATGTCTTCTGACAGAAGTTCGCGAATCCAAGTCTCAATTTCATTTTTACTGTAGCCAATCCGAGTTTTCACGGACACAGGCAATTCCCCGGCACCTTCTTTTGCGGCTCTAATTATTTCCCGAGCAAGTTTCGGATTTTTTATCAGGGCGGCGCCCGCGCCTTGTTTTTCTACGGACCTATCCGGACAGCCCATATTTATATCTATGCCGTCAAAACCCAGTTTTTTGCAAAGGGCTGAAGCGAACTTTATGTTTTCGGGTTTAGCGCCGAATATTTGCGCCACTATCGGTTTTTCTTTTTTGGAAAATTTTAAATCAATTAAAAGTTTTCTTTCGGCTTTAGGATGCGCGAGACCGTCGGCGGAAACGAACTCCGTCCAAAAAATGTCCGGTTTTCCATGTTTTGCAATTATTTCCCTGAAAGCGCAATCAGTTACATTCGCCATGGGAGCCAAACAAAAAATTGGCCGTTTAAGCTTTTGCCAAAAATTTATCATTGGAATTTATCGTAAACTCTGTTTTCAAACCGCAAATCAATATATTGGAGCGAAGAATATTTGTTTTTGAATTTTGACAACAAAGGTTCGGTATGGAGTGCGGCGTCCAGGTTCTCCGCGATATTCTGAAAATCGGAATCCATCTTAAAAATTATTTTAGGCGGAACGGATGCCGAGGACCCTTTTGAAAGAATTACTTCCGCATTTCCGTCGTTCTTCACATACATTGCGATGGGCCTCAATTCCATGCCGGCAAGAGTATCCTTGAATGAAATTAATTGCTTAAAATTTTGTTCGGAAAAGAAAGTTCCCAAAGGATTATAATTTTCCAAGCCATAAAACTTAAAGTAGACTTCTTCAGAAAAATAAGGGGCTTCGTCAAAAATATAGCCGTCCGCATCTAAAAAATAGCATTTTTCTTCTTCTAAATTAATTGTAATCCCGCACCAGGTGTATTTTGCTTCACGTTCAATTAGGGATATCGCTAAAATTTTACCGTCTTTGATTGATAAACTTACGTCTTTAACTCTTTTAAATTTATCTCGCAGTTCATTTTTAATGGCGTTCTGCGGATAAATTAAAATATTTGTTTTCGGAAAAAGCCATAAATACTTTCTCGCAATTTGCTGATTCACTGTTGTTTTAAGCGCTTCAGTATCTATAACTCTATTGCCGCCAACTTCTACTTCGGTAATATTTAAGCTATCCAAGTGAGAAAGATAAGCCAGTCCAAAAAAAATTATCAAAATTATAACGGCTAAAAATAAAGTCTTTCTGAAAAAAACTTTTCTTCTATTTTTTTTTAATTCCAAAAGACGCGGAGAATTTAAAACGTTTCTTTTTTGCATGAGAAATTTTATTTTATAAATTCCTTGCCCCCCATATATTTTCTTAGGACTTCAGGAATTTTTACGGAGCCATCAGCTTGTTGAAAATTTTCAATCATAGAAACTAAAATTCTAGGAGTCGGGATCGCTGTACAGTTAAGAGAATGCGCGTAATGCATTTTGCCGTCTTCATCTCTATATCTAATTCCGAATCTTCGGCATTGGAAATCGTGAAAATAAGAAGCCGAAGATATTTCACGATAAGTGTTTTCTTTTGGCACCCAAAGTTCAATGTCGTATTTTTTTACTTGTCCCAAGCCCAGATCTCCTCCGCAATTTATAACCGTTCGATATGGTATTTCCAAGCCCTCAATAAATTCTTCCGTGTTTTTATTCAGCTCTTCATGGAATTTTACGGAAACTTCATGGTCGGCTTCGCACAATACCACTTGTTCAAATTTATAAAATTCATGCACGCGAATGAGGCCTTTCACGTCCTTGCCGTGACTTCCGGCTTCTCTCCTAAAACAAGGAGAAAAACCCAAATATTTAATGGGAAAAGATTTTCTCTCCAGAATTTCATCAGAATGGAATCCCATCAACGGAATTTCCGCCGTTCCGGCGAGGGCATCTTTATCTTGAGTTATATAATAATCTTCAACATCTCCCGGCAAGTGAGCCGTCCCGTATAAATTTTGTTTTCTGACTATCACTGGAGGAATAATCGGAATAAAATTGCGGGCGGAAAAAAAATCCATCGCGTAATTCCAGATAGCGAAAGACAATCGCGCGCCATCATTGGTTAAAAAATATCCTCGAAAACCATGAACTTTCGCTCCGCGCCCAAGATCGCACATTTTTAAATTGGTCATCAGCTCAATGTGATCCTTCGGCTCGAAACCAAATATCGGTTTCTCTCCCCAAGTTTTTATTTCTTTATTTTCCGCATCTGTTTCGCCCTCTGGTACGGATATATCCGGGACATTCGGCACTTCCAGCATGGATTTTTGCCATTTTTCTACCGTTTCTTTTAATTTTTCTTCTTTCTTTTTTATATCCTCTTTCACCGCGCGCATTTCTTCAATGAGCTGAATTTTTAGCGCCGGGTCCTGGTCGCGGGCAATATCGTTGGAAACTCTATTAACCTCACCGCGAAGCTCTTCCACTTCTTTAAGTTCTTTTAAGCGCTGATCATCAAGCGCAATCAATTTTTCAATATCAATATCAACACGTTTTTTCTTTGCTCCCGCTTGCACAATATCTTTATTTTCGCGAATGAATTTTATGTCTAACATGTTATAATTATATCATGGAAATAAAAAAACTGCCAAAAGAAAAATTTCCCAAAGGGCTTTTGGAAATTCCGCAACCACCCGAAGACCTTTGGATTATCGGCGACCTGCCTCCGGAGAATTTGATACATCTCTCTGTCGTCGGTTCGCGCAAATTCACCTCCTACGGGCGTGAATCCTGCGAGAAAATAATTGCCGGGCTAAAGGGTTATCCGATAGTGATAGTTTCCGGTTTTGCTATGGGTATAGACACTATCGCGCACAAAAAGGCCATGCAAGTCGGGCTCAAAACTTTAGTTTTTCCCGGCTCCGGATTGTCCGCCGAAGCGATGTATCCAAAAACAAATGTAAAATTGATGGAGGAAATTGTGGAAAATGGCGGATGTTTAATTTCAGAGTTTGAGCCGGATTTCAAGGCGACTCAATGGAGCTTCCCGATGCGCAATAGATTGATGGCGGGGATTTCCAAAGCGGTGCTTATTATAGAGGCAGAAGAAAAATCTGGCACACTTATCACCGCTCGACTGACCACAGAATATAATAGAGATTTATTGGTCGTGCCCGGCTCAATTTTTTCTTCAAATTCAAAAGGGACAAATAGATTGCTCCGCGCCGGCGCGATACCCATCACTTCTTCAGAAGATGTTTTAGAAGCGCTCGGTTTTGAGCTTCCGAAAGATGAAGAAAAACAGGCAAAATTATTTTTGGATTTGTTACCCGAAGAAAAAAAGGTAGTAGATTTACTCCGTGAACCTGTCGCTCGCGACGATTTAATCCGGGCAATGAAAATGTCGATACCTACTGCCAACGCGCTTCTCTCGGTAATGGAAATAAAAGGATTAATCAAGGAAGAGCTCGGTGAAATCAGATTGGCATAATTTGCAAAAAAAATATGTTTCGTGTAATCCCAGTAGATACTTTAATAAGGATTTTTCAGGATAATATTTTCCTTTTGTTTTACTTTTATTTTATTCTCTGCTACATTCATAGTGAGTATCTAACGGGACAAGTACTTAGTGGAATGAATCCCGAACGAAATCGCGGACGCATAAAATAAATAAAATTATGAAATTGATTAAATATATTATAAATAACAAAACAAGGGATATCGCGTAAGCGTACGCGTCCTATTTCGTACGGGATGAAACTACTTATTGTTGAATCACCATCGAAAGCAAAAACCATTGAGAAATATTTGGAGGGTGCTTTCACTGTGCGGGCATCAGTCGGGCACATTCGTGATTTACCGAAATCAAATAAAAAAGCCATAGACATAGAAGCTGGCTTTGTTCCACACTATGAAATTTCAAAAGGTAAAGAAAAAATTGTGCACGAGCTTCAGGGGTTAGCAGAAAAAGCTAGTGAAATACTTTTGGCGACAGACCCTGATCGCGAAGGAGAAGCGATAGCTTGGCATATAGAAACACTTCTCAATCAAGACAAGAAAGTCAAGGCGCCTATTTCTCGTGTAGCATTTCACGAGATTACCAAAGAAGCAGTTGAAGAAGCATTACAACACCCACGCAAGATTGATACAGACTTGCGTAAGGCGCAAGAAGCGCGCAGGGTGCTCGACAGATTGGTAGGATATGATTTAAGTGGACTTATTTGGAAAAAAGTAAGATATGGACTTTCGGCTGGAAGAGTCCAATCCCCGGCGCTTCGTATCATAATGGAGCGCGAAAGAGAAATACGCGCTTTTGTACCGGAAAAGTTCTGGAAAATACTGGGACTATTTGAAACGGAAAAAGGCGCAAAAATTACTTTAGAATGTAGCGAAGAACCTAGAGACCTGCCTGCGCAGGCAGGCGAAAAATTAGTTGAAAAAATTTTAACTGAAGGCAAAAAAGGCACATGGCTCGTAAAAGATGTAAAAGAAAGTGAACAAAAACGTTCTCCAAGAGCACCTTTTACCACTTCTACTTTACAACAGACAGCGAGTTCGCGTCTCGGATATTCCCCTTCCCGCACGATGCAAATTGCGCAGAAACTTTACGAAGCTGGGCACATTACTTATATGCGCACAGATAGTACAAATCTCTCCAGCGTTGCGCAAGGGCAGATTCTTTCATTCGTAAATAAGGAATACGGAAAAGAATATGCGCAAGCGAGAATTTATAAAACAAAATCAAAAAACGCGCAGGAAGCGCATGAAGCTATTCGTCCGACTCATATAGATAAACTCCATACCGGTTACGATGATTATGACAGGCTTTATCGTTTGATTTGGGAACGCGCCATCTCCTCCCAAATGGCAGACGCAAAATTGCTTAAAACAAAAATTACTGCAATTATTGAAAAGCATGAGGACTTGCCATCATTCGGAGCGAATGGCTCCCGCTTACTTTTTCCCGGCTGGCTGACGGTAGATACTGGGGCGCGAGGCGAAGACATAGAATTGCCTCAATGCAAAGAAGGAGAAAAATTAAAATTACTGGGTCTAAGCAGTGAGGAAAAATTCACTGAACCGCCGGGCAGATACAGCGAGGCGGGGCTAATCAAGGAACTTGAAAGCAGAGACATAGGCAGACCATCCACTTACGCTTCCATAATGAAAACTTTAGAAGAGCGGGAATATGTGCGCAAAGAAGGCAAGACCTTGTTCCCTACCGATGTCGGCGAAGTGGTCTCGGACTTTTTGGAAAAACATTTTGCCAATTATATTTCCGATACGTTCACGGCCGAGATGGAAGATGAGCTGGATGAAATTTCCCGTGGGGAGCGCGAGTATGAAAAAACCCTAAAAGATTTTTATATTCCTTTTTCTAAAGACGTAAAAGCAAAAGAAAAACTGGAAAAAGCGACAAACTTGGGCGAAGCGCCAGATAATATAAAATGTCCGAAATGCGGAAGCAAAATGATTATCAAGCTTTCCCGCGGGGGCAAATTTTATTCTTGTTCCAAATACCCCGATTGCGATGGCGCGTTGATGCTGGATGGCACGGAATTAAAGGGCCCTGAAGAAACTGGTGAGATGTGTCCTCTTTGTGGCCTGCCTGCGCAGGCAGGAGAAAAAAAGAAAAATGTCTATGGCGGGAAATTAATAGTTCGCGCTAGGCGTGATGGCAGTGGAACATTTATTTCCTGCTCTCGTTATCCAAAATGCAAATTCATAAAAAAGGATGAAGCTGAAGAAGCAAAAAAACGTACGGGTGTAATATGTCCTCTATGTAAAAAAGGAGACATTACAGAGCGACGTGGAAGATTCGGAATTTTTTATTCTTGCTCAAATTATCCTAATTGCAAATTTGCCATTAAAGCGAAACCAACTGGCAACATTTGCAAGCTCTGCGGGTCCTTGATGATGGAAGGGACAAAAACGATCCCCGAACGTTGCTCAAACAAGGCATGCAAAATGCACAATCCGCACAAAATACCAAAGATAGAAACCCAATAAATGCTATAATCGTGTTATGGCGAACGTTAAAGAAATAATTGACCTTATTGAAGGCGGAATAACCAAAAAGGAGGAGGAACTCATAAATAAATCTTATGAATTTGCAAAGCGCGCGCATGAGGGGCAAAAAAGGATGAATGGCGATCCGTATTTCATTCACGTTTTTGAAACGGCAAAAATTTTGGCTAAGTTTGAAATGGACATACAGACTATCATCGCCGGATTATTGCATGATGTATTGGAAGATACATCGATAACGGAGGAAGAAATAAAAAGAGATTTTGGCGATGATATTTTATTTTTGATAAAAGGAGTAACAAAATTAGGAACTTTAAAGTATCGCGGGCATGAAAGACACGTGGAAAGTCTGCGAAAATTCTTTATTGCCATGGCTAATGACTTACGAGTCGTTATTATAAAATTCGCTGATCGGCTTCACAATTTAAGAACGTTGGAATTTGTGCCCGAAGATAAAAGAAAAAGAATAGCCATTGAGTCGATTGAAGTTTACGCCCCGCTCGCCAATCGTCTCGGAATGGGTAAATTAAAAGGCGAATTGGAAGATGCCGCTTTTCCTTACGCTTATCCAAAAGAATACATACAGATAGAGGAAATAATCAAAGAGAAAAAAGAGCTTTATAAAAAATATCTCGCGGAGGTGAACGAAAAATTGAAGAAAGAATTAGAGAAAAATAAAATAAAGTTTATTGAAATTGATTATCGAATAAAGCATAAATATAGTTTATACAAAAAACTTTTGAAGTATAATATGGACATAGAAAAAATTTATGACATTGTGGCGCTTCGAGTTGTTGTCAATACGGTGGAAGAATGTTATAGAGCTTTAGGACTAGTGCACTCCATTTGGAATCCACTACCCGGCAGAATCAAGGATTTTATCGCTATTCCCAAGCCGAACGGTTATCGTTCCATTCACACGACTATTTTTACCGGTTTGGGCGGAATTGCGGAAATTCAAATAAGAACGAAAGAAATGCACACGGAAGCCGATTATGGTATTGCCGCGCATTTTGCCTACAAAGAACGGGGCATCAGAAAAGCAAATGACCACAAAAACAAATTTAAGTGGATTGAGGAACTAAAAGAACTGAAATACGCGCCCCGTGACCCAAGAAAATTCATTGACCATCTTAAAATGGATTTTTTCAACGACCGTATTTTTATTTTTACTCCCAAGGGAGACGTCATAGACTTGCCTGAAGATTCAACTCCGCTTGATTTTGCTTATGCCATACACTCGGATATCGGAGACCATACTTCTGGAGTTAAAATAAATGCCATAATGTCACCAATTTATTCAAAATTAAAAAATGGAGATATGGTGGAAATAGTAACTAAGAAAGATTCAAGGCCATCCGGCAAATGGCTTGAGTATGTCAAGACAGCCGTTGCAAAAAAGCACATAAGATCATATTTGGAAAAAAATAGCTTATTGGCCAAGCTTAAATCTTTTGGTCGTTCTTAGACGCTGAAATTGGAGATATTGTACAAATCCGCATCGTCTTGTTTGACCTCATCACTTGTTCTGTCGTCAACGGGTTTAATGTTTTCTTCAATAATTTCTTCTTTCGCTAAATCATTTTGGGCAATGTGGTTTTCTAGCATTCCTGCATGCGCAGGCATGTCAGCGGAATTTTTTCCGATTTCAGATTTATGGATTAAATTTAAGATTGTCCGCAAATCTTCGGTGGAAAAAAAATCAATTTTGATCTGCCCGCCCAATTCTTTCCTGTCTATCTGCACCCTAGTGCCCAATTTTTCCTGAAATTCTTCTTCCAGCTCGGCAATTTCCGGGTCCGGCATAAATTCTTTTTTGCGAACGCGGTCATAAGCGATTTTTCGCGCCAGTCTCTCTGCTTCCCGCACGGTAATTTTTTTGTACACGATTTCTTTGAACAAAACCAGCTGTTCTTCGGGATGGTCGGCAAGCATTAAAATTGGCCTGGTGTGGCCTTCGGTAATTTTCCCTTCGGACAAAGCGTTTAAAATTTCTTCCGGAAGACTCAAAATACGCAAAGAATTTGAAACATACTCTCTGCTTTTACCCATTTTTTTAGCGATTTCGTTGTGAGTGAATTTAAATTCATTAACTAATCGAAGAAATGCTCGAGCTCGGTCAACAGCATTTAAATCTTCGCGTTGCAGGTTCTCAATTATCGCAAGTTCAAGTTTCATTATGGCCGTGTCTCCGGTGCGAATAACGACCGGCACTTGCGAGACCATAGCAAGCTTCGCAGCTCGTAAGCGTCGCTCACCGGCGATCAATTCATATTCTGTCATCAGTCCCCCGCCTTCTTTTTCCACCTCTACCCGGGAAACGATAAGCGGTTGCAGGACGCCATATTGTTTTATGGAGTCGGCCATGTCTTGCAATCGCGCCTCATCAAAATCGCGCCTTGGTTGAAAAGGGTTTGGTTTTATTTTGTCAGTGTCAATCCAGAAAATTGAATTGGAATATAAATTGGACATGGAAACATTCTAACATATTTTTAAAAATAAAAAAAATTGATTTTAGGTTAATTTTTTAGTATATTATATAGATTGCCGGAGTGGCGGAATTGGTCTACGCGCACGACTCAAAATCGTGTGGGGGCAACCCCTTGGGAGTTCAAGTCTCCCCTCCGGCACATAATGACAAAACATAATTTACCTTTAGTAAAGTATCAATGGACACCAGAATTAGCTTATATTGTTGGATTAATGGCTACGGACGGATGTCTTTCTCCAGACGGAAGACATTTGACATTCACATCTTGCGATAAACAATTAATTGAAACATTTAAGAAAATCTTAAACTTAAAAAATAAAATAGGTGAAACAGAAACTAAAGCATTGCGCATCCAGTTTGGAGATATACAATTTTATAAATGGCTTTTATCAATAGGAATCACACCTAACAAATCACACACCATAGATAAAATATTCATGCCGAAAGAATTTTTTAGAGATTTTATTCGCGGACATTTAGACGGTGATGGCAGTATTACAACGTATATGGATAAATATAATACTTATAAAAAACCAAAATATATTTATAAAAGATTATTTATTAGATTAATTTCAGCTAGTGAGCAACATATTTTATGGCTTCAAGAAAATATTATCGAAAATTTTAAAGTGACGGGTAGAATTCATAAAACAAAAATAACTCCACCAAGCAAAGTTCCAATCTATATATTAAAATATATGAAAAAAGAATCCCAAATACTTTTAAAAGAAATATATTACAAAGAATCACTACCTTGTCTAGATAGAAAAAGATTAGTTGCTATAGACTTTTTATAAAACTTTTTCCACATAACTATTTGCATTATCTCATATATGATATATAGTTTACTTATGGGGAAACTATACGTTGTTAGACATGGAGAAATTGATTTTAATGTTCAAGGACGATATGCTGGCTCTGTTGATGTTGAACTAAATGAAAAAGGAATACAACAAGCGCACAGTGTAGCCAATGAAGTTTCTAAATTGAATATAGATTTTATAATGACTTCTCCCCTAAAAAGATGCGCACTCATGGCTAAAATGATTCAAAAGGTTATAAATGTGCCAGTTTCTGTTGTGAATGAATTTTGTGAAAGAGGTGTAGGTGTGTTTGAAGGTTTAACGCGAGAGGAAGCAAAAAATAGTTATCCTGAATTGTGGGCAAAAAACATAACTAGAATTTATGATGACGCTCCACAAGGCGGAGAAACAATCAAAGAAGTTGAAGATAGAGTTTTTATAGGACTTAGAAAAATTAAAAAAGAATTCATTAATAAGAATGTTTTAATAGTCACACATGCTTTTATTGGTAAAATAATCCATAAATTTTTTAATAAAATTAACGAAGAAGAATTTTTCCAATATAAACTTGATAATGCTAAGGTAGTGGAATACAGTTTTATTAAATAATTAAGAAAATATGCAAAATACACAACAAAAACAAATAGGAGAATTTATTAAAAATTTAAGAGAGCAAAGAGGCTTAACTCAAGATGAATTTGCAAAATCCTTAAATACTTCTCAAAGTGCTGTGGCTCGTATGGAAAAAGGTGAACAAAATTTTTCTACTGAAATTTTAACAAAAATAAGCAACGTGCTAGATCATAAAATGGTTTGTATAAACGATTCAATTGATTTTCAAGTGAATGGTGGAAAAAAATTACATGGAACTATAAAGACGAATTTTTCTAAGAACGGTTCGGTCGGACTTCTTTGCGCTTCCCTTTTAAATAAAGGCACGTCTACCCTTCACGGAATCGCTCGCATTGAAGAAGTAGATAGAGTGGTTGAAATATTGGAAAGTATTGGCGTAAAGGTTTCATGGCAAGATCAAAACACTGTAATAATCACACCTCCTAAACAATTTAAATTAAAAAATATTAATGTTGATTCAGCTATCAAAACTCGTTCTGTCGTAATGCTAATAGGTTCTTTAATTCATTTTATCCCCTCCTTTTCTTTGCCTCATGCGCAAGGATGCAGTCTAGGCAAACGCACGATTGCCGCTCATATTTATGCCCTAGAAGATTTAGGAATCAAAATAAAAACAACTAATAAAAGTTATGAGATCGGCGCCAATAAATTAAAAGGAGCTGATATCGTAATGTACGAAACCGGAGAGACAGCTTGTGAAAATACTTTATTTGCTTGTTCTTTGATCCCTGATACGACCACGATAAGTTTTATGAGTAATAATTATATGGTGCAAGAAATATGTTTTTTTCTGGAAACGCTCGGAATCAAAATAGACGGTATCGGCACTTCTACCCTGACTGTTCATGGTGTAAAAGAAATAAATAAAAATGTTGAATATTGGAATAGCGAAGACCCAATTGAATCCATGATGTTTATTTCCGCTTGTGTCGTGACCGATGGAAAACTGACGATAACGAGATGCCCGATTGATTTTCTTTCTCTGGAGCTCGAAAAATTAAAACGCATGAATTTGAAATTTAAAATATTAAAAAGATATTATTCATACAATAATCGCACCAAGCTGGCCGATATTGAAATTTTCCCAAGTAAATTAAAAGCGTTAGAAGATAAAATTCATGCCAATATCTATCCGGGAATCAACATAGATAATCTTCCATTTTTCGTGCCGATCGCGATCAAAGCTAAAGGCCAAACCATGATTCACGATTGGTTTTACGAAGTACGCATGATCTATATGACAGAATTAAATAGACTTGGAGCAAATGTCACCTTGGCAGATCCACATCGCCTTTATATCCAAGGAGGTACACCTCTAAAACCAGCGCAAGTGGTTTGTCCGCCTGCCTTGCGTCCATCTATGGTTATCCTTATTTCCATGCTGGCCGCTCCAGGCGTTTCTATCCTCCGAAATGTATATATGATTAATCGAGGTTATGAAGAAATTGCTGAACGCCTAAATTCCATCGGTGCGGATATTAAAATTTTGAAATAAAAAATATTTCATACACTTTGTTATCGGATGTATTACCCTTATTTTGGCGTTTTGCCAAAATCCGCGGAGCGGTAAAACAAATATTTTTAGGAAGCGGGGAGGTTTTTTAACCTCCCCTTGAAAATCTGGAACAATTGCATATTACCACCCCGCAAGATATGTGAAGTGATCCCATGCGTCTCTGATTTTTCGTCCCAGCCAAATGGCTGGAAAAAAGAACTGATACATCGCTTTTCTCATAGCAACAACCTCCTTTGATTGTTATTAGTTGAGCTTCCTAAAAGTATAAAGTATTCGTTTTAAAAGAGCAATATTTCCGATAACGTCGCCCATATCTGAAGTTTTCATCCCGTTTTATAGGAACAAACTTTTATTACAGGCTGATATTTTTTAATGCACTCCGCCTAAACATTCATCAAGAGTAGGGATGAAAATTTGGGCGGAGGGAAATTGACACTCATTAATGTATATATTAGCGTCAATTTCCTGTAGCCAGATATGGGCTGTTATACGCTGTCGCTAAAAGCCTCATTCCTTATTTGTATTTCTGCATTTAATAATTTTGGCGATGTATTATAGTATATTTTTGATTTTTTCCTGTGTTTTTTCTTCAATTTTTTCTTGGTCAAGTTTTCTTAAACGCTTAGTTCTCGCTTGAGCAACATCTGAATACTTATCCCAAATCAACGCAGCGTCTTGTCTGGATATTTCCTCACCGTCAATTTTGCCGAAAGATGTATCATGGCGATCATCGTGATCAATTTTTATTTTTCTACCTTCAATAATTCCCTCGATTCTTTTAATAGTGTTTGTCACTGCTGGTTCGCTAAGTCTCCAAGTTAGCGTTGATTTTATTTCACTTTCTGCATTCTTGTCGCTTTTTGACATGTGTAGATTGTTTTCTCTCTCCGCATCGCTAAACATTATTTCTTCAGCACTAAGATTATGAAATCTAACTAAATTCGGGTCCAGCGTTAGAATTTCTTTTATAAATCCGGTAATACCTTTTGCTTCCACGGAAACCTCTTTTTGATATAACTTTCTGGACTTATTTATTTCATCTGGTGTTTTTGGTGTGCCTGTAAACATTTTTTCACTCATATATTTTTTTTAAATTAATTAATTACTTATCTATAAATTGAGTTATCTCGACCCGCATCCCGCATTTTGCCAAAATTATTAAATGCATTTAAATAAAAGAGGCTTTTTGCGATTGCGTATAACTGGTTTCTTTGCACATTGTTTTTGGTTATGATATAATATTCGGTATATTATGTTGAGTGTTATATTATAACTTTATCGACCAAATTGATTATATCATGGATGAATATCTAAACAAAACAATAAGAGAACTGAAATTGCGAAATTATAGCCCAAAAACAATAAAGGCCTATTTATTATGCATAGAACTTTACTTGAAACACAAAAAAGTAGATTTTTGTAAATTAGATGAAGAAAATATAAAGAATTTTCTTTTATTACTAAAAGAAAAAGATAAATCCCCTCAAACAATTAACCTGTATTTGAATGCTATTAAGTTTTTTTATAATCAGGTATTAAAAATATACAAAAGAATAGATTTGAAATTCGCCAAAAGAAATAAAAGTTTACCGATAGTTTTATCTAGAGAGGAGATAAATAAAATTATAGAAAATATCACTAATACAAAACATAAATTAATGGTAATGGTATCTTATGGATCAGGATTGAGAGTAAGCGAAGTGGTAAATCTGAAGGTAAAAGATGTAAATATAGACGAATTATTGATTCATATTAAGGAAGCCAAGGGAATGAAGGACAGAATAACAGTTTTTTCTGAAAAAATTTTAAATGAGATAAAAAATGCAATTGCTGGAAAAGATAAAGATGATTTTGTCTTTGAAAGCGAAAGAGGCGGCAAGCTGACAACGGCAACGGCTCAAAAAGTTTTTATAAAAAGTCTGAAAAAATCAGGGATAAATAAACCAGCGACATTCCATAGTTTGCGACACAGTTTTGCCACTCACCTTTTGGAAAATGGAGTTGATATTCGATATGTTCAAGAACTTTTGGGGCATTCAAATATTCGAACTACGCAAATTTATACTCACGTGACGAACCCGGCCATTAAAAATATAAAGAGTCCGTTGTGATTAAAAATAAGCCAAAAGTTATCGTAATTTTAGGTCAAACCGCTACCGGCAAGAGCGAGCTCGCTGTTAGGATAGCTCAAAAAATTAATGGCGAGATTATTTCTGCCGATTCTAGACAGGTTTATAAAGGTCTTGATATTGGTACGGGCAAAATAACAAAAAAAGAAATGCGGGGCATCCCGCATCATTTGCTTAATGTGGCAAATCCTAAAAAAGTACTTTCCGTAGCCGAATATCAAAAGAAAGCGATATCAGCTATAGCTGATATCGTAAAAAGGAGAAAAACGCCGATTATCTGCGGGGGCGCGGGTTTTTATATTGATGCCATCACTAAAGGAATTATTTTTCCAGAAGTTCCGCCGAATTATACGCTTCGTAATAAATTAGCATTAGTAAGCGACCGCGCACTAATGCTAAAACTTCAAAAATTAGACCCCGGGCGCGCCCAAAATATAGATCCAAAAAATAAAATCAGATTAATAAGAGCAATTGAAATAGCTGAAGCTTTGGGCAAAGTTCCTGAAAAAACGGAAGCAAGGCTTCCGTTTAAATTCATAAAAATCGGATTATATCTTCCACCCGATAAGTTAAAAAAGAAAATTGAGCGAAGAGTCAAAGAAATGTTTAAAAGTGGCTTACTAGATGAAATTAAAAAACTAAAAAAATTAGGTGTATCCGATAGACGATTAAAAGAATTCGGTTTTGAATATTATAAACCAACGCCGAAAAAAGTAATTTTAGAAACGTTAAGATATGCCAAGCGTCAAATGACTTGGTTTAAACGTGACAAGGAAATAAAATGGTTTGATGCGTCAAAAAAAATTAACTTCAAAATATAGATATTGCGGGCGATGAGGGAATCGAACCCCCGCCAGCGGTTTTGGAGACCGCTGTTCTACCACTAAACTAATCGCCCATTTCAAAATAATTACTAAAAAACGACCCTTGGGTCGTCTATAGTGTAGCAAAAAAGAGCTAAAAAATCTATCCCGTTTAGAGATAGAGGGTCGCTGCGAGCCCTCGCGATCTCTAACGGGATCTATTTCTTAACCTCTTTATGCTTAACTATTTTCTTGCACCATTTGCAATACTTTTTGAGCTCGATTTTCTTAGTAACGAGTTTCTTGTTTTTGCTGGACCAGTAATTTATACGTTTACACGTCGCGCATCCAAGTTTTATAAGTCTATCTTGTGACATATACATAGACTAATACAAAACTCACCAAAAAGCAAATTATAAGTTCAGATTTTTACTTTTTTGACTTTAATATTTTTTTTCTAAGTGCATCAATAGAATAACAAGTCGAAGTATTGCAAGCGATAACAATCATTTTCGCACTATATTTTTTTATAAATAGGTCAGCTATACGATAAGCCAGATCTATTAATTCTTTTTTTGTTTTTTCGCCATAAGGAACATGAATTTGGTCAGCCAAGAATACAAAGTTTTCATTGGGAAGCAAACGTTTCAATTCCCTTAAAACGCTTAACCCGCCAACGCCTGAATCAAAAACACCAATTGGTCCATTCTTTATATTCATAACTATTTAACAGTGGTTTTTAATTTTTGTTCTCTTTTGAAACGTTCTATCGCAAGTTCAATCAACCTGTCCAGAAGTTTTGCCTGAGAAAGACCGCTAGCTTCCCAGAGCTTTGGATACATACTGATATCGGTAAATCCAGGAATCGTATTTATCTCATTCACTACAACAGTTCCATTTTTCTTTAAGAAAAAATCTACTCGACTCATTCCTTCACAATTTAGTGTTTGAAATGTTTTGATTGCCAATTCCTGAATCCTTCTCATTGTTTTTTTATCAATTTTAGCAGGGATAACAGCCACAGATCCGGCATCAATATATTTTGCATCGTAGGAATAAAAGTCTTGGTTAGCAATAATTTCTCCTGGCACAGATGCCATCGGATGCTCATTTCCCAAAACAGCACATTCGATTTCCCTTCCGGCAATAAACTCTTCTATTACTATTTTTGTGTCATATTTAAAAGCTTCTTTGATAGCTTTTTTAAATTCTTTTTCATTTCGTACCTTACTGACCCCGACAGATGAACCCATATTGGCTGGCTTTATAAAAAGAGGCAAACCCAACTCTTTTTTTATTTTATTAAAATTTATTTTATCGCCCAATTTAAGCGCAACAAATTTCCCAACCGGGATGCCAGCATCTCGCAAAATTCTTTTAGTGATTTCTTTGTCCATGCCAACAGCCGAGCCGAGTACGCTGGGCCCGACAAAAGGCACACTGGCGAGTTTCAAAAGTCCTTGCATACTGCCATCTTCACCAAATGGTCCGTGCATTATAGGAAACACTACGTCAATTTTTCCTTTCATCGCTGTACCATTTTTTACAGGGGCAAGTTCGCCTTCCCCTTGCGCATAAAGAGCGACTTCTTTATTTGAGTTATTTAGTTTAATTAGTTTTGGATTATTACTGTTTAGTAAATAATTAGAAGTAGTATTTAGCAACCATTTTCCGTTTTTATCAATACCAATTGGAATAACTTCGTATTTGTTTTTATCAAGAGAATTGATTACGTTACGGGCAGATTGTAATGACACCTCATGCTCTGCCGATTTGCCACCAAAAAGCACTCCGATTTTTAATTTCTTTTTTGCCATATTTTAAAACAATTTAATTACATCATGATAAGTAATAACAAGCATAAGAAGAATCAAAAGATAAAATCCCATGGCGTTAACGGTATTAGCAATTTTGGGATTAATGCGTGATCCTTTCATTTTTTCAATTAACAAAAACAGGAGACGCCCGCCATCTAGAGCAGGAAATGGAAGTAGATTTATAATAGCAAGATTTATTGATATTAACGCAGCAAAAGACATGAGATAAATAAAACCGAATTCGTAGACATCACCAACTATCCCCACTAAGCCAACAGGCCCTATCACTGCGTCAAGGCTCCCATTGCCTTGTATACCCTCTTTTACGAGCGTATAAAGCCCAATAACGGTGCCTTTAGTCATAAACCAGTCTAGACGCAATCCTTCCCAAAATGCCATAAAAACAGGCAATTTGACCGTTCCTATTTGGTCCATAGAGATGCCTATTTTTGCCCTGCCGTCCGCCTGGTCTATTACTGGAACTACCTTTGTGGTGTTAATTTCTGTATTTTTTCCACGAGTATATTCTATAATAATTTCTTCTCCATTACTTTCAACAACAAACGAGATTACGGCCTCAGGGCTAACGTCAGTTGTGGAATCATTGCTATTTTTTATACCTATAATTTTGTCTCCAGTTTTAAGACCAGCCTTTTCTGCAGGTGATTCTTGCAAAACAGAGGTAACGACAAGATTGACATCGGAAAGTTCTTTAACGGCTATTTCGCTACCAACTGATGTCGGAAATCCAGACATGAAACTCAAGGAAAATAAAAGCCACGCCAATAAAAAATTAGCAACGATTCCAGCCACAAGTACTAAAGCTTGTTGCCATTTTGGTTTGTGTGCCAAACTTCGCTTTGCTAACTCCATTTTTTCAGGAGTCTCTTTTTTATCTAAAAAACCTACCTCTAAAGTATCTACTTCGTCGACACTTTCTCCGAAAATTTTAACAAACCCACCAAGAGGAAGCAGATTTAAGGAATATTCAGTCTCCCCCTTTTTAAAACTAAAAATCTTAGGTGGAAATCCAAATCCAAATTCATCAACTCTGATACCAAAACTTTTCGCAGTAAAAAAATGTCCCGCCTCGTGAACTAGCACCAAAACTAAAAGTATGATTATAAATATAAGTATGCTCAAATTCGTAATTCGTAATTCGTAATTATTTTACCCCATTACTTCTTTTTCTTTCTTCTCAAAAGTTGCCTCTAAATTGCCATTCGTTTCATTAATAATCTTTTGCAATTCCTCTTTGGCGCGGAACATTTCATCTTCGGTCATTTTACCCTCTTTTTCCTTCGCTTCAATCTCACGAAATACAACCTCGCGTTCTTTACGTACCGTGATTCTCTGTTCCTCTAATTTTTCTTTTAAAACCTTCACGAGAGTCTGCCTTGTTTCAGTAGTTAATTGAGGGAAAATTACTCTTATCCCCACGTCGTCAACCGCAACCGACAGACCTAAATTTGACGCCACTATTGCCTTCTCAATCCCCTTAATTTGAGTCTTATCCCAAGGCGCGATGCGCAGTGTTTTTGGATCTTCAATAGAAACAGAAGCTACATTTTTAAGCGGAACATATGAACCGTATGATTCAACGTTTACTCCATCCAGTATCATTGGTGATGCCCGTCCAATATTGAGCTGACTATATTCCTTGCCCAAAAATTCCTCTACTTTTTTAAGTGCTGTTTTAAAATTTGAAAAGTTGTAAATCATATGTTTAATTATAACAGAAATTATAAAACTGGGGTAATAAGAGCTACAGATTCCATCAAGCTTTTTGCGGATGACCCCGACATACGAAGAAATTCGCGAACTTTGAAAAAATGTTCAAAATAATTAATGTCTGAATGATTTTTAAGAACTTTTTTATGCAAAACTGATTCAAGAGAGTTTATGAAGACTAGGGCTTTTGAGCGAGCCGAATCCAAAACGACAACCTCGTTCCCTTCTTCATCTTCTTCCTCCGACTCAACGAGTAATTCTTTTATAAAATCAATTCTATTTCGAAGTGGCATAGCAATAAATTTTTCTGCGACTTTGAAATTTTCGCCCGATTTTATTTCCGATTTAATCAAATAAAATCTGGAAACGAGAGTTTTCAAAAGAGCATTAACGTCCGGCACAATTAAAAAAAAGTGTGTATTTTCTATTGGTTCTTCAAACATTTTGAGCAAAACATTTTGCGCGTCCAAAGACAGACTGTTCGCGCAAAGCAGAAATATCTTTTTATTAGTTGGGGAAAATCCCCTGTTTGAAGACATCGCGCGCAATTCAAACGCTTCATCAATTTTGAAATTATCCATTGAAACATGTATAAAATCTGGATTACCAAGGGTTTTAATGTCTATGCTTTCGCAAAACTTTGTAATTTCAGGAACAATTTCATCTCGCGCACCTTCTATTAAATATGCGTGGTGCAAATTTCCCTTATCTAAATGTTCTAAAATGCTCATGTCAATTTGTTATTTTTTACTCAAAACAGTTTTTTTATAAACATCTAAATGCTCCAGGGCAATACCTGTCCCCTTTACTACACAGAAAAGGGCATCGTCCGCCAAGGTTGCCTTAACTCCCGTTTTTCTATAAACCAAGTCGGTAAAATTTCGCAATTGAGATGAGCCACCAGTCATGATAATCCCGTGATCAATAATATCGGAGGCCAATTCGGGTGGAGTTTCTTGCAGAACATCCTTTATTGCTTTTATAACTTGTTTTAATTCAGCGTCTATCGCTTTGACTATTTCATTGGTCCCGATTTGAGCTGACCGTGGCAAACCCTGGATATAATCCCGACCCTTGATTGTTACGCGAAGCTCTTCCTCCAAGGGCACCGCCGCTCCGATTTTAATTTTCACTTCTTCGGCAGTTCTGTCGCCTATCGCCAAATTAAAAGTTTTTTTAATATAATCCGCAATAGCGGCGTCTATTTTGTTTCCTGCGTATTTTACCGAAGTAGAAGCCACAATTCCGCCGAGAGAAATAACCGCTACATCTGTCGTGCCTCCGCCGATATCTACTACCATATAACCTTTTGATTCATAAATCGGAATACCAGCTCCTATGGCTGCCAAAATCGGCTCTTTAACTACATAGGCATTCTTTGCGCCGGCGCGAATGGCGGCCTCCACAACGGCTCGTCTTTCAGTGGAAGTGACTCCGGCAGGAACAGAAACCATTACGTCTGGTTTGAAGAAGCTAAATTTTCCCATAGCTTTGCTTATAAAGTAGCGAAGCATTGCTTCAGTCACCCGATAATCAGCAATAACTCCATCCTTCATCGGACAATAGGTAATTATTGAATCCGGAGTTTTCCCGATCATATCTTTCGCTTCAAAACCGATAGCCAGAATTTTATTATCCTGTTCGGAGACGGCTACCACCGAAGGCTCATTTAAAACAACGCCTTTTCCGGGCACAAATACCAAGGTATTGGCTGTGCCCAAATCTATTCCTAATTTACGTGAAAAAAATCCCATAGGGCTAATATAACACACATTTATGCTAGAATGAAATACAAGAAAATCATGAAAATAATATCTGTAATACCGCTTAAAAAAGGCATACCGAAGGGCGATTTGACCTATTTTTCGAGCTTAAATATATCTGTAGGCAACATTGTTACCGTGCCGATAAAGAACAGAAAAATACTTGCCCTAGTGACATCCTGCGAAGAGTTGAAAGAAGCGAAAAGCAATATAAAAAAAATGAATTTCAACCTGAGAAAGGTTATCGAAAATAAGGGGGCTTCTATTTTTTTAAAAGAATTTGTAGAGACTGCTTCTGCTCTCAATAAATATTTTGTTCAAAATAACAATAACACCACTGCTTCTTTAATTCCAAATATTTTTATAGAAAATTATGACAAAATAATAAAAATAAAAAACAACAAGAAGGCTATTTTAGAAAAAGAACAAAACTTAAGGGCTGAAAAATTGCTCTTCCAATACAGAACAGAAGACCGTATGTCTGTATATAAAACCCTTATTCGCGAATCTTTTGCGAGGGGTAAATCTATTTATTTAGTTTTGCCTACGGTATTTGATATAGAAAGATTCGCGAGTCAGCTGTCAAAAGGTATTGAACAATTCACCTTTTCTATGCATAGTGGAATAAGTACAAAAAAAATTTTAACAAATTATGAAAAAATAATGACCTCGGATCATCCAGTTTTAATCATCGGCACTGCGCCATTTTTAGCTATTCCTAAAAAAGACATCGGCACCATAATTCTCGAGCACGAAAATTCAAATGCTTACAGGATGATTCAAAAGCCGAATCTTGATTTAAGAGTTTTCGTAGAAATTTACGCATCAAAAATAAATGCAAGATTTATCATGGCAGATGAAATGCTCCGCTACGAAACAATAGAAAGAAAAGATATGGATAACCTAAATCCCCTACACCCATTATCTTTTAGGATTGATTTTACTGGCGAGATAGAAGTTTTGGGTAGAGAAAAAAGAGATAATAAAAAATTCCAAATATTTAACGACGAAGCGCTAAAAGAAATAAAATTTGCCCTCCAAAACAAAAGAAATGTTTTTATTTTTTCTCTTAGAAAGGGGCTAGCAACCATAACTACATGTAAGGATTGCGGTGATACCGTAAGCTGTGAAAAATGTGGGGCGCCGTTGGTACTTTACATGTCCCACCAAGCTAAGAAAAGAATGTTTGTTTGCAATAGATGTGAAAGAGCAATAGATGGCGACATATCCTGTGGTTACTGCAGAGGATGGAATTTAATGCCCCTTGGGATTGGCACCGACACGGTTTTTCAAGAGATAAAAAAACTGTTTCCCCTCGGGCATAGACCTACGGGCGAGCCAAAAACCAAAATTTTTAAACTGGACAAAGAGTCTGCAAAAACAGCGAGCGGTGCTAAAAAAATAATACAAGAATTTGAGGAAAGTCAGGGATCAATACTTATCGGGACTGAAATGGCCTTCTTTTATTTAAAACAGAAAACTTCGCTTTCGGTCGTCGCTTCTTTTGATTCACTTTGGAGTATTCCAAATTATAAGATGGGGGAAAAGATTATACAGATAGCATTGTCCATAATAAACAGTACAAAAGATAAACTTATTATTCAAACAAAAAACAAAGATGATGAAGCAATTCTGGCAATTAAATCTTTAAATCTGCTGTCTTTCGTGCGGGAGGAGTTAGAAGATAGGAAAAAATTAAATTATCCACCCTTCAAGCGTTTTATAAAAATAACCCATTTGGGCGACAAGGAACAAACGGTCAAGGCAAGAAAAAACTTGGCAGAGATTTTTGAAGAATATTCTCCTGAAATTTTTAGTGGATTCGTCGCCCAGTCAAAAGAAAAATATGTCACCAATGCATTGATAAAAACAGACCCGCAAAAATGGTCTTTGCCGGAACTTAAAATAAACTCAGTAATTGACGGAAATCTTTTTAATAAGCTTTCTTCCCTTCCGCCGACTTTTGAGGTTTTTGTGGATCCGGAGGATTTACTGTAATTTTTTAGACGATGATTACCGTAAACTCCCCTCTTTGTTTATCTGGGTTTGTTTTGAAATACTCTAAAATCTCAGCTGGAGAACCTGTTTTGAATTGTTCAAATATTTTTGTGAGCTCGCGAGCGATGCATACATTTTTGTGTGGGCAGAATTTTACTAGTGATTCAAGGGTTTTTAATATTCTATGTGGGGATTCGTAGAATACTACAGTTCTTTTTGACTGCGTGATTTCTTTAAATAGCGTTTCTCTTCCCTTTTTGTGGGGCAAAAATCCAAGAAAAGTGAATTCGTGTGTAGGCAATCCTGATCCAGACAAGGCAGTTATTAAGGCCGTGGCTCCTGGAATTGGAATAACTTGCACATCTTTTTCATCAAATTTTTCTTTTATTTTTGATACGAGAAGTGCTCCAGGATCAGAAATTCCAGGTGTACCTGCGTCAGAAACTAGTGCAAGATTTTTCCCTTCCTCCAATAATTCAAAAATTTTATCTACCTTAGCAAGTTTACTCTGCGCATGATAGCTCATGGTGGGTTTGCTGATATTATATTTATCTAAAATCTTTTTCGTCATTCTGGTATCCTCACACAATATCAAATCAACACTTTTTAGTGTTTCAATGGCTCGGAGCGTGATATCTCCCATATTCCCAATCGGCGTCGCAACTATGTAAAATTTTGCCATAAATTAACATTAACATAAAAATAAAAAAGAGAAACCCGCCAGAGGTCTTACGACATGGCGGGTTCAAGCAGATGGTCTGCTCAGTCCTAGATTTACTTTTGACGATTGCTGAGTCGGGCGATCAGCATGTCCCTGGCAGCGAATACCGCACGAGTCTGCCGAGCGGCGTAGCTCTTTACGTTGCTATTGACAGCGTTCAGCTTGTCCGGGTGCACGTGACGGAGTTGCATGGCAGCCCAGTCTTTGATCTCCTTCTCGGTCTTGAAGAGTGAAGAGTCGAGCATCTGAAGAACGCCTTCAGCTTCCTTCACGGTGTTGACCGGAATTTCATCCGTGGGCGGTTGCCAGTCAACAGGGGGGGAGGCCAGTGTTCCGGTGGAGAGATCACGAAGGAATTTTGCTTTCTTGAATCCCTGCAGGTCATCGTCCACGTTGCCAAGCCATGTTCCGATGAACCCAAGGTCGCCGTTTTCTTTGTTCTGAGCGGCCTCCTGCAGATAATTGAATTCGCTCCGCAGAAGCACTTCAGGCCGTGACATCCCAGACCCACCGCCACGCCCCTCAAAGAAGGACATGTTGGTGTGAATCGGGAACAGCGTCTGATAACTCACGCATCCGTCGTGATGGCGATAACCAAACACAATGATTGCGGGAACCCAGACACCGTCCTTGATTAGACTCTTGTGCTCGGTGTTCTTTCCCCACTGACCGATGTACACCATCACCTCGTCGCCCACGTTGAAGTGGTCGTGCGGGCGAAGGCTCATCAGGTACGGCTTTTCCGGAGCACCTTTCTTCAGATGCTGGAGGAGCTTGATACCGTCGCGTACCTTTTCGCGTCGAGCGAGCAGATTCGTAATCTCGCTTTCGATGCGCGTGACCTGAGTCGCAATCTCCTCGGCCGTTTTATTCTGAAGCAGACACGGCGTGTTGAATCGCGTTTCAGACGAAGAGTCGCCGAGCAGATTGCAGGTCGTGGTGATGTGATAGCCGTACCGGCAACTTCCGCCGCCGGAATGCTTGCACCACCCGCACATGTTGAACGTAGTTGCGTTGCCCTCCCGATTCTTGCTTGCCGCATCGAGCGGCTCGGGATCTTTTGTCCAGCTGTCGCTGGGAACGCCGATCTCAGTGATGACGGGATTCTCAAAACCTTTTGCCATCTCCTTGAAGTCGTTGCCCGATTTGTCTCGCAGGAGAGATTGCTGCTGCTTCAGCTTGGCAACCTGTCCAGTGAGAGATTGTTCGTTTGATCGCGCACTCGAGATGAGCGCAACGATGTTCTTGTTGCCCAACTTCGCGACGGTACCCCATCCCGACACACCCCGAAGAGTGTATCGAGAATAAGAGAACACATCCTCGAAAGTGAGAGCAGTTGCTGGAACGTTTCTCCTCATCAATTCGTTTTTCATAGAACAACTCCTTTCTTTAATCACCTTGCTTTTCCAGCGCCGTGATTATAGGGGTTATGCAGGTGAGGGAATCCCACCTACTCCACTTTGCATTATATCTCCAAATAACACATTTGTCAATGTATGTGGGTTACTTTTAAATATAACAAAAAAACCCTTATTTTATAATGATATTTGTAATAAAGAATATTTTATTTTCTATTATATTTACCAATCAATTCCGACTCAGACAGAATATGTCCTTGCATAGCATCTAAAACATTTTGTTTTGCTGCATTGTTGTCCAGTCCTAGCATGGCATCGAGCGCATATAATTTGAAAAAATATCTGTGTTCGCGGTCAGGCGGACATGGAGGCCCATAAGAATTATTTCCACGAGTATTTTTACCTACAATTCCAGCTGGTACAGAGTTCTCATTTATTCCTTTTGTCTCAGGCGGAATATTGAAAACTACCCAATGGTCCCACGTGCCCGAGGGTGCGTCTGGGTCATCCATAAGTAGGACTAAACTTCTTGTTTCTTTTGGTATATCACTAAAAATTAATTCGGAGTTAATTCCCTCTCCATCACATGTAAATCTACTAGGTATATTCCCACCATTTTCAAACTCTGGGCTTTCTAGTCTCATAATAGCATTATACTATTTTCTGTATTTTTTGTTACGCCATTTGTCGGCAATTTTTACACGAGTGAGAGAACGCTCAAGTTCAGCTTCAAAATGTTCAAAATCAACGTGTTCTTTATTTTCCATCAATTTCTTTAATTCTTCTGCTCGAGCTTTCGCTTTTTCTATTTTCTCTTCATGCAGTTCTGAAATATGTTCAGCGAAATCAGCGAGCACAGCAACTTCAGTAATTCCCTTTTCGTTGGTTTTAATTTCCACGAAGCCACCGACGACAGCCATCGGTACATGCTCGCTATTTGTAACAGCAACTACGTCCCCGGACGCAAGTTCGGTAACTAACGAGATGTGGTCAGGTAAAACCGTAATCTCACCTAGAGTAGTCGGCAAACTGACTTGATCAACCATTTCTTCTAGAACGAGACGTTCCGGAGTAACTATTTTAAGTTTTAATTGCTTGGCACTCATTTTTTAAATTGCTCCCTTCATGTAAAAATCATTCTCTGATTTGCTATCATGCTTGCCGTCCAAGATCTCCCTAAATGATTTAATGGTTTCTTTTAATGGAACATATTGACCCTTTGAGCCAGTGAATTGTTCCGCCACGAAGAATGGCTGAGAAAGAAATTTCTGAATTTTTCGAGCTCGAGCCACTAATTCTTTGTCGGCTTCAGAAAGTTCTTCCATACCCAAAATGGCAATAATGTCTTGTAAGTCTTTATAGCGTTGAAGCACGC
>Ga0209542_10003433_pt1 | contig 33943 bp, 35 predicted proteins | sample RifCSPhighO2_01_FD_184028 | JGI IMG/M metagenome (GOLD analysis project Ga0209542, IMG submission 184028) | Soil microbial communities from Rifle, Colorado - Rifle CSP2_plank highO2_0.1 (SPAdes) (version 2) | ecosystem: Environmental > Terrestrial > Deep subsurface > Rock core/Sediment ... | reverse complement strand
CCGTCGGCACACGTACGATACTCGTCCTCACCGGAGACGGAACGACAACGCATGCGTCGTGGCGCGAATCATTCAAACCCACGCACGTCGCGCACGACCTCCATGAGGCCGTGGAGTGGTTTCTGAGTGATGCGGATTGAGCAAAGCACTGCGGCGGCATCGGGCGCTGTAATATGGTAACTTTACACACAATGGAGGGCGTAAAATCGGTCCATATATATAAGCAGATGGTAGCGGTCGCGCGGCTTGCGGGGCGTGCGTATCGACCGTACAAACGGCAAATATTCTCGCTTGCGGGCTTGAGTTTCTTAGGAGGACTCTTGGAGGGTATCGGTATCAACGCGGTCATCCCGCTCCTTACGTTCGTGCTTGGCGTTCACGACCCTGCGACCGATACGATATCGCTCGTGATCCAGAATGTTTTCGCGTGGATGCACGTGCCGTTTGTCCCCAAATTCCTCCTGACCTTTATTGTCGTGCTCTTTGTCGGCAAAGCGTGCATCGCGCTTCTCATAAGCTACATACAAATACTCATTACCAATGAGTATGAGCGCGCGACGCGCGCGAAACTTTTCAGGATGGTCTTGAGTGCCTCGTGGCCGTACCTGTTGCGCCAAAAGCTCGGCAATCTTGAAACGGCGCTAATGATAGATACTCCGGCGGCCACATCTATGCTTTCGAAAATAAGTTTTACGATTACCGTCGCGACGAGCTTGCTGATGTATCTCATCGTCGCGTTCTCCATATCCGCCCCCGTCACGCTCGCCACCTTCCTGCTCGGCGTTATCGTCTTCGTGACACTCAGGCCGCTCATGGACCGTGTGCACGCAGTTTCATCGACGCGCGCGAGCGCGTACCGCGACACGCTGCATCACATTAGCGAGCATGTCGGTGGACTGAAGACCGTGAAATCGCTCGGAGTTGAAACGCAAGCCATTACACGCGGGGAGCGCCTCTTCAGCACCATCAAAGAACTAACCACTCGCATTGCGGTGCTTCAGACCGTGGCGACGCAGGCCGTCTCGCCAATCGGGGTCATTTATATCGCCGGTATCCTCACTCTCGCATTCAAGACCTCCTTCATCTCGCTTGCCGCACTCCCGGCCATCCTCTACCTCATCTATCGCATTTTTACCTATGTGCAGCAGCTGCAGAATAATATCCAATATATCAGCGAGCTTGCACCGCATCTTGAGCGGGTCATATCGTACGAGAACAGCGCGGGAATTTCGAACGAGAAAGATTCGGGAGTATCGCCCTTTACGTTCAACAAAGAACTCTCATTTTCAAATGTATCCTTCGCCTACGAATCAGGTAACCCAGTCTTCCATGACATATCCTTTTCCATTCCCAAGGGATCAATGATCGGTATTGTCGGACCTTCGGGCGCCGGAAAAACAACGTGCGTCGACCTGATGCTGCGTCTGCTTCAGCCGGTACAGGGGGAGATACGGCTCGATGGCATCGATTGTCGGACCATCGCCCTCCCGCAGTGGAGGAAATACGTGGGATATGTGTCCCAAGACTTCTTTCTCATCTACGACACGATAGGAAATAATATCCGTTTTTATGACGAACAGATGACCGATGAGGAGGTGTGGGAAGCGGCGCGTCTCGCGCATATCGATGAATTCATACGGCGACAACAGGACGGACTCAACACCATGGTAGGAGAGCGGGGGATCACGCTCTCGGCCGGAGAGCGACAGCGGATAGTGATTGCACGTGCCTTGGCGCGAAAACCGCAATTGCTCATCCTTGATGAGGCGACGAGCGCTTTGGACAACGAGTCCGAAGCACATATCAAACGCGTAATCGAGGAGTTGAAAGGAAATATCACGATCGTTGCTATCGCTCACCGGCTCTCCACCATCATGGATTCTGATAGCCTCATCGTGCTCCAGGGCGGGCGCGTTGTTGAGACCGGTTCGCCCAAAGAACTTCTCGGTAATCCAAGCTCGTATTTTTATAAGGTGTATTCGATCAATCAGTAGATTCAACGGGTATGAAGATCTTACTTGTGTGGCCCACGCCAGATCCCCTGATAAAGATGCTTTTGGACGAGATCGAACTATCGGGGCATGAGATTGTCTATTGGGTCGGCGAATGGCCGACGGCGCACCTGACTCCCGCAGGCGCGATATTCCATGATCACTATGATGCGTGGGCCGCACAGCCGGCGAAGGTACTCGCGGCACAGAGCACTCCACCAGACGAAGGCCTTATTCATGAAATGGTCAGCACGGAGTCGGCCGTGCTTCCAATGATGAACAAACGCTACGATGTTGCGTCGGTGGATGAGCGCAAACAGGTGTATTACGACATGCTCGGGTATTGGAATTCAGTGATAGAAAAACTCAAACCAGATGCAGTCGTATTTGGGACCATTCCGCACAGTATTTACGGTTATATTATTTATGAACTCGCGCGCAAGCGCGGCATACCGACATTGTGTTCAGAGCCGACATGGGTCGCATGCCGTCATTTGTTCTATCGTGATTTCCGGAAAGGAAGCGATGCGTTCCGAGAAAGCATAGAACGTTTCCGTACGCAAAATATTTCTCCGAGTGAGCTAGATGTCGAATTGCAAGAGTATTGGGAGGGGCATACGGGAAAAAATGCTCGTACCGAACCTGTGTACACCGCGACGGAGCGCAAGGTCGCACAAGGTTGGGGTCACGCACTGCATCGCCTTCGCACTGCAGTGAAGACGTTGCACGAAGGCAGATTTATCTCGACAATAGTTGCCAACATACGGCGAGCCAACAAGGGAAAATTGAGATCCGATTACGCGCGGGTGGTGAAACCGGCCGATCTCAAGAAACCCTTCGTGTATTTCCCCTTGCACTTTCAGCCGGAGTGCACGACCACCCCACAGGGAGGAGTTTTTCATCAGCAAATACTTGTCGCCGAAACGCTCGCCGCAGCACTGCCGGATGGTTGGGAACTCTACATGAAAGAGCACCCGGGGCAGTGGTGGGCGCGTGCAAAAGATAGTTATTCGTGCGTGCGATATCCCGGCTATTACGAGCGCCTTGCTAGAATTCCGCGTGCACAGCTGGTTCCGGTTGATACGAACACCTATGACCTCACCGACCGCTCACGAGCGGTAGCCGTTATTAACGGAACGGCGGGATGGGAAGCGCTATTGCACGGGAAGTGCCCCCTCGTCTTCGGCATACCATGGTGGCGCGATTATCCGGGAGTTTTTCGCGTCAATTCAGTTGAGTCGTGCATGGGCGCATTCCGCGAGATCGAAGCGGGTGCACATACGACGCAGGCTTCGATGCTACCCTTCTTAAAGGCGCTCGAGGAAGCGAGCGTGCGTGTATATACGGCAGATCCAATGGAAAAGAAGCCCCGGTACACGCCGGAGGAGAACATGCGGATGCTCGCTGCACACGTCTGTAAACTCATTCGTGCGATGTGATAATGACCGAATTCCGCGAGACCCGCCGTGATACTATTCACGCATGTATGAGGGCAGGAAGGAGCGGATCGTGGCGATAATCGAGGCTCGAATGACCTCGAGTCGTTTACCGGGGAAAGTGCTACTACCGATCACCGGAATGCCGGCGCTCGAAATGCTCATCTCGCGGCTCTCAAGAAGTAGATTTCTCGACGCGATATGTGTGGCAACGACGAGTAATTCTTCCGACGATTCGCTCGTAGCACTTGCCCAAAAGCTCCGAGTCGAATATTTTCGCGGTAGTGAATCGGATGTGCTTGGGCGCGTTCTCGGTGCGGCCCACCAATCCCGGGCGGATATAATCGTGGAAATTACAGGCGATTGCCCATTCGTGGATCCGGAGTTAGTCGATCGCGGTATTGAGGAATTTGTTACTCACGATGTTGATTATGCATCCAATACTATCGAGCCGACATATCCTAACGGGTTTGATGTGCAGGTTTTCCCGACTTCAGTTTTGGCAGACGTTTCGCGAATGACAGATGACCCAATCGACAGGACGCATGTATCCTATTATATATATATGCATCCGGAAAAATATCGTTGTCACAACTGGAAAGCCCCGCCCGAGTCCTACGGACCAGAATTGCGCGTGACGTTGGATGAACAGGACGACTACGAAGCGTTGAATGCGATAGCTCAGGCGCTTCAGAAGAGCGGGCCGGGTTTTACGGCACACAGCGTGGTACAGTTTCTCCGTCAGAATCCCGATGTCGTTGCGATCAACAAGCATATCCGTCAAAAAGAGATCCATGAACTATAAACCCACATATTCGGTGGCCATAGTCGGAGCTGGCAGGATTGGATGCGGCTTCGATTCGCCTGATTCACCCCATGTACTCACGCATGCCCATGCTGTTGCGGGTAATCCTCGCACGACACTTGTCGCCATCGTTGAGCCTGATTCCGAGCGGGGGAAGCGCGAGGGGAAAAAGTGGCAGGCCCCGCTTTTTGGATCGCTCGATGATATGTTTGCGTCCGTAAAGCCCGATATAGTTATTATTGCAACACCGGATGCAACGCACACAGAGGTGCTTGAGCGAGTGTACCCGCATTCACCGGGGCTCATCATCTGCGAAAAGCCGGTCGCGTCGACCGCGGCGGATGCGCAGCGCGTACGTGCACTTTCCAAAGACATTCCGGTCATAGTGAACTTCTCGCGTAGGTTTGATACGACCGTGCAGGAGTTGGCTCAGGATATCCAAAGTGGCCGCTATGGCACGATTATTTCGGCGAGCGGCTTGTACGGCAAAGGGATCTTGCACAACGGGTGCCATGTGATTGACACGGCCCGCTATCTGTTCGGCGAGATGCTTTCCAGTGTCCCGCATTTTAGCGTCGATGATTTTCCGGAGGGTGAGCCGTCAGTAGGATCGGTCGCATCATTCGAGAGGTGCGAACAATTCTATCTAATGGCGGCCGACTGGAGGGAATACAGCATTCTTGAACTGGATATTCTTGCCGAAAAAGCTCGACTGCGTTTTACGGACGAGGGACGAACACTCAGTGTGCACGATATTGTCGCAGACCCTCTGTATGATGGATACAAAATTCTCGGTGAGCCGCAGATGCGTACTACTGGCCTCATTCATTCGATAGAAAAACTTATAAGGCACTCGGTTGCGATACTCGACGGAACGGAAGTGTCGCTTTCAACGATCGACAATGCACTTATGAGCGAAGCGGCATGCCGTTCAATAGCGCGGGGACTGAAAAGAGTATAGGATATTCCCATGGCGCATCTTGCGATACGGGGCGGCACGCCGATACGCAGCGCGGACAAGACGTTTCCCGCCTATAACCCGATCGGTGAAGAAGAAAGTGCGGCTGCAGTGCGCGTACTTGAAACCGGCGTTCTCTCGAAATATCTTGGCGCATGGGATCCCGATTTTTATGGCGGTCCGGAAGTGCAAGCGTTTGAAAAAGAGTGGGCTACAAAGTTTGATGTTAAACACGCGGTTGCGATGAATTCTGCCACATCGGGTCTCATTGCCGCGGTCGGCGCGCTCGGTATCGAGCCAGGCGACGAGATCATCGTCTCCCCGTATTCAATGATCATTTCGGCGACGGCGCCTTTGTTTTACGGCGCTGTGCCGGTCTTTGCAGATATAGAACCGGAGTATTTTTGCCTCGATGCAAGGTCCGTCGATGCAGCCATTACTCCACGTACTAAAGCGATCATCGTCGTGGACATCTTTGGACAACCCCACGATGCCGATCGCATCAATGCAATTGCACGCGCGCACGGTATCAAGGTTATCGCAGATAGCGCTCAAGCTCCCGGTGCGCTCTATAAGGGTGCGCGCGCGGGGACGCTCTCCGACATCGGCGTGTACTCTCTCAACTATCACAAGCACATTCACACTGGCGAAGGGACCTTGGTGGTCACGAACGATGACGATCTGGCAGAGCGCTTGCAGCTCATTCGCAACCACGCAGAAGCCGTCGTGGGGGATAAGGGAGTGAAAAATATCGTCAACATGGTCGGCTATAATTTCCGGCTTACCGAAATACAGGCTGCTATCGGCCGAGAACAACTCAAAAAACTCGACGCGCTTGTCGCGGAGCGTCAGAAAAATTGCGCTTATATCGCTGAACGCTGTGCCGATATGACCGGATTTCGACCGGCCATGATCCGACCAAACGCGACCTCGGTGTTCTACCAGCATCCGTTTATTTTCGACGAGTCGCTCGTCGGGACTCCGCGCAAAATGTTCGTCGAAGCAATCCAGGCTGAACTGCCCGAAACAGAGCTTCGTCGTAATGAACGCGCTCTTATCTCGGGTGGCTATACAAAACCGCTCTATCACGAACCCATTTTTCAGCAACAGATAGCATTCGGCTCGCGAGGGTATCCATTCAGATCGGAGTTTTATTCAGGATTAGCGAAGTATGAAATAGGGATGTGTCCTGTTGTTGAAAAATTACACAAAAGCGAATATATTTCCCATGAAATGATGCGACCGGGTATGACGCAAAGAGATCTCGATGACGTGATTGACGCTCTGCACAAAGTGTATCAATATCGAGAGGAGCTAAAGTAATACGGAAATATGAAAAATCCTTTTCTTATCGGCGGGAAGATATACCTCCGCACCATCGAGGAGAACGATCTCAACGCCAATTACCGCGAGTGGTTCAACGATGAGGACATATGTCGCTATAATTCGCACCACCGTTTTCCCAATTACGACGAGAACATGCGCGATTACTACGAGAACGTCATCAAGTCCCGTTCGAACCTTGTGCTTGCCATCTGTGATAAAGAGACCGATGCGCACATCGGAAATATTGCGCTTGAGAATATCGACCCCATCGACCGCTCGGCCGAGGTCGCCATCCTCATCGGCGAGAAATCTCATTGGGGAAAGGGGGTGGGCACGGAGGCCATGCGACTTGTCATCCGACATGGCTTTGAAGAGCTTGATCTGCATCGCATCTACCTCGGGACATCAGAGGACAATGAAGCGATGCAGAAATTGGCGCTCGCACTCGGATTTAAGCAGGAGGGCCTCGAGCGGGATGCAATCTTTAAGGGAGGTGCGTTTCGGAATGCTTTGTGTTACGGTCTCCTACGAAATGAGTTCCAGACATAAAATCCTGAAAAAGAAGGAGGTGCTGGTGATTGCGCACGATGCAGGAGGCGCGGAAATCATTGCTGCTTATTTGCGCGCACATGCGCCGAGGTTTCTATTTCGGTCCTACATAGCCGGTCCCGCGTGCCGTATATTCCGAAGAGAGGGAATACCGTTCAAACATGCTCCATCGTCTCGGAGTGGGCTGGAGCGGATCATAAAGAAACACGCCCATGTTGCATACGCACTGCTCGGCACCGGCTGGATGACCGGGCTTGAAACGACCGCACTTTCTCAAGCGAAGCGGCTCGACGTCAAGACGTGTGTGTACCTTGATTCTTGGAAAAATTATCGCGAGCGGTTTGGCTTTCCTGCTGTGGGTTGGCAAATGAATCTTCCGGATGAGATTTGGGTCGGAGACACAAAGGCGTATACGCTTGCGAAGCGATATTTTGACTGCCGCATACGCTTTGTGAAAAATCAGTATTTTGCCGATATCGGTAGACGTTTCAAAACACTTCAAAAAAAAGCATTGAAAGACCTAATCCTCTTTGTGAGCGCACCTGTCGCGGAATCAGAGGGCATCCTTGCGGACCTCCTTGAAAATCTTACGATGGAGGAAACATCACCGACCGTACGGATCCGTCGCCATCCCGCGGACAATCCGCGGCGTTACAATGCCCTCATCAAACGGTACCAAAAACACCTACATGTGGAAATGTCGAGGGAGAAAGACATCTTGCAGGATCTTACTCGTGCGCGAGCGGTCGTCGGTTTTGAAACGACTGCGCTTGCGGTAGCTGCAATGTTGGGTGTCGGGTCAATCACCGTGATGCACTCGAATCGAGAGGTGGTGCTTCCCTTTTTTCGCATGCTTCGAGTAAATAACGCCAAGGAAGCCCTACGTCGCATAAAGGATATTGGGTCACATCGAAAGGATTCGTTTTCTATCGGAAAATGAGCACTCTATTCAGTATCTAAGCCGCGTGATATAGTCGCGTCATATGTCGGCTGTGGATGGAAAAACAGTGCTCATAACCGGGGGAACGGGGTCATTTGGCAGGGCGTGCGTTCGGCAGCTTCTCGAAAAGCACAACCCGAAGAGCATTCGAATTTTTAGTCGCGATGAATTAAAACAGTGGGAGATGCGACGTGAGTTTGGTGAGCACCCAAAACTTCGGTTCTTGATCGGGGATGTGCGGGATCTCGCCCGCCTCAATCGTGCCGTCGAGGGTGTCGATATTCTCTTTCACGCGGCGGCTCTTAAGCAGGTTCCTGCGTGTGAATACAACCCGATGGAAGCCATCAAGACGAATGTGAACGGCGCCATGAATGTTATCAACGCGGCGCTCGACAACAATGTCCCGCGTGTTATCGCACTATCGACCGACAAAGCGGCGAGTCCGGTGAATCTCTACGGAGCTACGAAACTTTGTTCAGACCGTCTTTTTGTGCAGTCCAACAGCTACCGCGGACCGGGTCGAAAGACGATATTCTCGGTCGTGCGTTACGGCAACGTCATGGGGAGTCGCGGCAGCGTTATCCCGCTTTTCAGAAAGCAGAAAGAGAAAGGAGAGCTCACGATTACCGATGATCGCATGACACGCTTTTGGATAACACTGCCACAAGCGGTAGATTTCGTACTGTCCTCGCTCGAGATAATGCAAGGAGGCGAGATGTTCGTACCAAAGATTCCGTCGATGAAAGTAATTGACCTCGCAAAGACGATCGCCCCCGAAGCCACTTGCCGCATCGTGGGTATTCGGCCCGGTGAAAAGTTACATGAATGTCTCATCACTGCAGAGGAAGGACGTATCGCATACGAAATGAAAGACCGCTACGTGGTACTCTCGCCCTCTCTAGAAGATATGCAACATGGTGTGAAAAAATACAAAGGGGCCAAAAAACTTATCGAAGGCTTCGAGTATCACAGTCATACCAATGAGCAGATTTTGTCTCCTTTCGAGATGCAGGAGCTCCTCTACCTTCTTGACGCGCATGACTAAGAAGAGTACAGCATTTGAATTCGCGAGGAGGATCTCTATCGACGGCAAGACGATAGGTGCCGGCCACCGCACCTACTTCATTGCAGAGATCGGAGCTAATTTCGACGGTGATCTGGAGAAAGCTAAAGAATATGCACGGGTCGCAAGAGAGTGCGGAGCAGATTGTGCCAAAATACAAAGCTTTAAAGCCAAAAAAATCGTTTCTCGCGAGGGATTCGCATCGATGAAGTTGAGGGGTGTGCATGGTTCATGGAAGCGGCCGGTGGACGAAGTTTTTGCGGAGGTCGAGTTCCCGCGAGAATGGCACAAGGCGTTTTTTGATTACTGTTGGAAAATAGGCATCACCCCATGTTCGGCGCCATATGACTACGAGGCAGTCGATCTAATGGAGAGCGTCGGTACGGATTTCTACAAGATTGGCTCGGGGGATATCACGTGGCTCGAAATGATCGAATATATCGCCTGCAAGGGGAAACCGGTAATGCTCGCGACTGGCGCTTCAACGCTTGCAGAGGTAGCCGAGGCGGTGGCAGTTATAAAAAAAACGGGCAACAAAGACCTGGTCCTCATGCAATGCATCACCAACTACCCGTCGAAATTCGAGAGCGCAAATATTAATGTGCTCAATACATATCGGGAAGCGTTCGGTGCGATACTGGGGTATTCGGACCACACCCCTGACGATGTTGTTCCGCTTGGCGCCGTTGCGCTCGGTGCGAGTGTGATAGAGAAGCACATCACGCTTGACCGTTCACTCAAAGGTCCGGATCACCCGCATTCGATGGAACCCCATGAGTTTGCCCGAATGATCGAGCGCACGCGTAATCTCGAAAGTGCCATGGGCACTAGCACGAAGGAAGTTGTTGTCGAAGAATCCGAGACGGTCATCGTCCAACGGCGCGGCCTCACTGCCGCAAAAGATATGGCAAAGGGCACTGTCCTCAAAGAAAGCGACATTATCGAGCTGCGTCCTGCACTCGGCATCTATCCGAAGTTCAAAAATCTCATCGTCGGCATGCATGTCAAAAATGCACTGAAAGCGGGTGAAGCAATCCGCTGGCAGGACATCAGCTAGGTCTCTATGGATGAGCGTGAACGATTCAAGGCGCTCCTCGAACGACAAGAGCTTCGTGGGGGTGATGTTATTTTCGTGATGCAGGGCGATGGTACGTTCCGCGCTCCGTATGCCGCGCACCTCTATCAAGAAGGCCTCGCTCCGCTTGTCGCACTGGTCGGTAATGCCACCGACCGTTCCTACGGAAGTTTCTCCTCGAGCGAGGTGCGCGACGAGCTCGTGCGATTCATGGTGCCTGAACACGCACTTCATTTCGAGGAAACATGCCCACATACGCGCGCGGAGGCAGAGCGCGGGGTGCAGCTGGCAAAAGAAAAGAGTTGGGAGACCATTCTTATCCTCACCTCACCTCACCATCAATATCGTGCATTCCTTACGTTCCTCAAAGCGATGCGCGATGCCAGTCTTGATCTCCAATTGGTGAATGCTGTCGCCCCGCTTTCGTGGGATGAAGCGACCCCTTGGGGGACGCGCCGCGAGCTCTTGGTGCAGGAATTTGATAGGATTGAGCGGTATCAAAAGAAGGGCGATGTCGCGTCCTACGCGGACGGCATTGCGTATCTAGAGGAACATCTATGAACATCATCGGGCCTGAAGAATTGCGGCGGCTGCCCTTCCTTGCGGGGGAGAATGTCGATGCGCCTGACCCACCGTTCTCGGAAGAAATACAGAGGCGCTATGCGAATACACATATTTTGATATTCACCCCCCGAATACCCTGGATCACGTTGACCGGACTTCGGGAAAAGTTCGGCACGGACCCAGTGCGTGAGCCGTGCATGTACAATCAGGATTGGTATCTGAAAGAAGACTTCGCGAATACCCCGCCGGACGGAAAATGGCATCTTCTGCGGAAAGAAGTACTCGAAGAGTTACGGGCAAAGCGGCCGGAAGATATTGAATCGTCGTTCACCGAAGAGATATTTCCGTCGGCAATCTCGACCGCGCTCACTTTCTTTGCGTGGCATGCACTTACAGGAGAAGTGCTATGGAAGCACGATTTTCTTTGGTGCTCGGACCGCGATCACAACGGAGACCGGATATACGTTGGCCGTTATGAAGACCCGACGTGCGTGAATAAGAACGGCTTCAATGTTCATCGGCATCTCTCATTGCGTCCAGCATATTCCGCCGCGCCCGAAATAATCAGCTGACGTTTTTCAAAAAATATTGCGCGCGGAGCTGAAGGTGCTTGTTGTTCTCGTTTGCCGCGAATTCTTTAAGAGTTTCCCTTGGCAAGCGATTTGCGATTCCGAGCATGAGTAGATTTTCTTCAGATAGCTTGTCTATCAGATGGTATTTCACAAGCAACTTCTCGAAGATTCTGCGCATCGTATCTATGCGAGAGTTGTCAGCCGCTGTCTCGTCGAACACTTGTAATGTCGTTCCAAAACTCACGTGATTGTACAAAAGTCCTACAAGTGCCTTTTCTTCGATCTCAGTGAGGGGTGCGTCCATGTTCATGATTGTATCATCGTTGCGTAACTCGTCGAAAGAGCATGATTCCGGGGAGGGCGACGACGAGAATAACTGCCGCCGGAATAAAGCTTTGGGAGGGTGACAGATATGCGTTCGCAGAGATTGCCGCAATCATGCCAAGATTGCTGTACACATGAAGGATACCGAGAGCGTAAATATTCTCCTCTCTTACGAATGCATCTTTGAACCATGCGAGGGTAACGGGATACACGCCGGAAAGTGAGAAGCCAAGCAAGATAGCACCCGACAGAAGCCAGCCAAGCGTGGAGGTGAGCGTGAAGATACCGACACCAAGAAGAATGATTATCGTTGTACAAAGAAGAATTGTTTGTTTGGAAACCCGTGCGGAAATCGCTCCGATCGAAAGCGAACCAGCAACGTTTCCGAGCTTGAAAAAGCTGATCACAAGAGGGATTGCCCCGATGCCAAGGAAGGTGACAATAATAAAATTCACACCGATAAATGCCTGACCGTTTAGATATGAAGACCCGAAAAGAAGAGGGAAGAGAGCGAGCATTCGTCTATCCAAGGCGAAAAGTAAACGAAATGGTCTAGGCTGCATCTCCTCTCTTGATAAACGAATTAGGATAAGAAAAAAAAATCCGACAAGTATAACGAAGCTCATGCTCATGAACATGACAGTGGCGGAAACCCTCTCCAGCAGAAAGCCCCCGGCATACATGCCCACAATATTGGCAATATTTGAACTTGCGACCTGCAGAGCAAAGTTGCGCCCGGCCGTTTTTTCATTTGAGTTGTCCGCGATTATTTGACCCGAGCCCACCCATAAAAGCGCCGCCCCGAATCCGATTATTGTCGAAGCGACAAGCAGTATTGGCGCATTGCCAAGCGCGATACATGCAACATAGAGCGCATACGTTATGGCTCCAACCATGACCGAGCGCTTGAGGCCGCCTATTATAGGAATTATTTTTGCGGCCGCCAGTCCTACCAGCATGAACGTGCCGTAGAGAAGAAACAGCGACAGAAGAGCTATATCTCCTCGCCCATCTTCTCGGAATAGTACTACGAGATATTGTTGCGCAGTTCCGAACCCGAAGAATATGAAGAAAAAAGCGAGCGAGATTGATATTACATTGCGCATGTCGCAATGGTAGCAGACAGTTTCGTATCGTGTACACTTAATTCATGATTACCGCCATTATTCAAGCGCGCATGAGCTCAACGCGGCTGCCGGGAAAAGTTTTGCTGCCACTGGGCGATACGACAATCTTAGGCTGGACAGTTCGACGAGTTCGGGAGGCGAAGAATATCTCTGAAATTGTCGTGGCGACGTCGGACAGACAAGACGACGACATGATCGAAAAACACTGCGCGGAGCTCGGCGCAAAAATATTTCGCGGCAACTTGAATGATGTACTCGACCGCTATTACAGCGCGGCCAAACAATTCGCTGCACAAACCGTCTGTCGTGTTACGGCGGATTGTCCGCTCGTAGATCCGGAGGTCATTGATCGTGTGGTCAGAGAATATGAAAGACGTGGGTGCGATTATGCCTCGACGGGACGTTCCGCGTCAACATTTCCTGACGGTTTGGACGTTGAGCTATTTTCTTTCAATGCGCTCGAGACGGCATGGAAAGAGGCGAAATTGCCCTCCGAGCGTGAGCATGTGACGCCGTATGTATGGAATCACCCGGAGCGGTTTGAGATCGTCGAAATAAAAAATGACACCGATCTTTCGGCCATACGTTTAACTATTGATGAACCGCGTGACTACGAACTTCTAAAGCGTGTCGTTGCCGATGCGGGCGATCTTTCTATGCGCGGAATCGTGAAGTATCTCTCGGAACATCCGGAAGTTGCGGCACTAAATGCCCCCATCGTTCGGGACGCTGGATATTTGAAATCTCTGGCAGAGGATACAAAAGGATGATAGCATCGAAACCATTAAGCGCAGAAACGTATGAACGTAAAAGTACGCCAAACATGTCGTCTGTGTGGCTCGAGGAGCCTGACGCCAATTCTCGATCTCGGCGAGCAGATGCTTGCCTGCGCATTCGTTTCGAAGGAAAATCAGCAACAATTGCCGACACGCAAAGTGGCAATCGATCTGGTCCGTTGCAACCCGCAGCTGGACGAAAATGCATGCGGTCTGGTGCAGCTACGACACACGTTCCCGAGCGACATAATGTATACCGATTATTGGTACGTTTCGGGGGTCAATCAAACCATGCGCGATGCCTTGACCGATGTTGCCGCACGGGCACAGGAGTTTGTTACAATCAAGCGCGGTGATATTGCTCTCGATATCGGATGCAACGATGGGACACTCCTCAAGTCTTACAAAAATCGCAGTCTCAAACTGATCGGCTTCGACCCCGCACGAAACTTCCTCGGCCTCAAAGGTGAGGGCTTTATGCGTGTTACGGATTACTTCAATAAGTCGTCCTACCTCGCGACGGTCGGCAAGAAAAAAGCAAAGATCATAACGAGTATCGCGATGTTTTACGATCTCGAGGATCCGACGCAATTTACTCGGGATGTGTACGATATTCTCGATGATGATGGAGTATGGATCCTGCAACTCGCCGATCTGCCGAACATGCTCGAGAATAATATGTTCGATAGCATCTATCATGAGCACCTCGAGTATTATCACTTGGCCCCGATAGAGGAACTCTTGAAGCGCTGTGATATGAAACTCGTGGATATCGAGAAGAATTCGGTCAACGGATCGAGTTATCGCTTGTATGTCCGCAAGAATGCCGGTACGGGGGCCACTCCAGAAGCCGCAAAGCGCATCATGAAAGAGCGCATCAAGGAATTCAATATGGCCCTCGATACGGATGCCCCGTACGAACTTTTTAAAAAGAACATCGAACGCAACAGGAAAGACCTGCGCGCACTCATCGATGGGGCTCGTGCGAAGGAAAAAAAAGTCTTCGTTTACGGAGCGTCGAGCAAAGGCAATGTACTCTTGCAGTATTGTGGCATCACCGAAAAAATGATTCCTTTTGCAGCCGATCGTAACCCGCGCAAATGGGGTACGAAAACACTGGGTACGGATATTCCGATTATTTCAGAGGAAGAAGCGCGAAAGAAGATGCCCGATTACTTCCTCGTATTGCCGTACCATTTCCTCGATGAAATGTTGATACGGGAAAAGGACTTTATCGCGCGTGGGGGGAAATTCATTGTCCCCGTGCCCAGCGTAAAAGTGGTGCCATGAAATTGTCTGTAGTCGTTTGTGTACGTAACGAAGAAAAACGTCTGCGCGAATGTTTAGAAACGATATATACGAATCACCCCGATGAGGTCGTTCTCGTCGATGGAGGCTCGACCGACAGGACGGTCGCGATTGCACGTGAGTTTTCCGGTATCCGTATCATCGAGAGTCCGAATTCCAGCCTCACGCGTGACCGACAAAAAGGAATTGATGCCGCGCACAATCAGCTGGTCGCCATGATTGATGCCGATCATCGGCTCTATCCGGGCGATCTCGAATCGCTTGTGCGTGATATGCAGCATTTCAACCTGGATATCGTGCAGAGTAGCTTGATCTCATATAAGAATCATGGATTTTGGGACAAAGTGGAAGAGGCAGCATGGGAATTGACCCACAATATGACTCCCGGAGTGCGAAAAATGATAGGTACCGCGCCGGCAATCTACAACAAACGGATATTCGATTATGTGCGGTTCGATGACCGCATTACATCGTCCATGGATGATGCCGACTTGATTTATCGTTTGTCGAAATTCCCGCATCTGCGGATAGGCGTTGGTGCTACCAAGATCCGGCAGTATCACTTTTCCGATTTTCGTACGTATGTAAGGAAATTCCAGTGGTACGGCAAAGGCGATGGTCAATTTTGTCGCAAGCATCCGGAGCGCGCCGCTTCGATGATCTTTCATTTGCTCATACGGTATCCGATCCTCTATTCATGGAAAGCAATTCGAGCGGGAGAGTTCTACGCGGTGCCGTTTTTCGTACTGCAGGGATCGCTCCGATTCATTGGGTTGGTACGGTACTTTCTCCGTCGCACGTAGACTGTCCGTATGGACACTGGTGGCGATTGCGTATAGTATTTCGGTACGTTATGAAAATCGGCATTATCGGACTGGGAATGGTGGGGAAGGCGATCAGGGATGGATTTACCCGTATCGGGCACGAGATCAAAGCCTTCGATATTGCACTCCCAAAGACCTCGCTAACGGATGTTCTGCCTATGCCGATCGTTTTTGTGTGCGTTCCGACGCCGCAGCGGGCGGACGGATCATGCGATGTGTCGATAGTTGAAAAGGTTATCGGCGATCTCTCTAAGGCCAGATACAAGGGGCTCGCGGTCATTAAGTCGACCGTAGAGCCAGGCACGACGGACCGCCTGCACAAGAAGTATCCGAAATTACAACTCGCATTTTGCCCGGAATTTTTGCGCGAGAAAGCAACGTACAGTGATTTCGTAGAACAACATGATGTGTGCATCATTGGCGCATATACGAAAGGTGACTTTGACCTCGTTAAGAAAGCACACGACCCGCTTCCAAAAGCCTATGCGCACCTCGCCCCGCGGGAAGCAGAATTTACGAAATATTTTTCTAATATCATGAACGCACTGCGCATCACCTTTGCGAACCAATTTTATGATGTATGCAAAGCGGCGGGGGCTGATTATCAGAAGGTCAAAAATGCAATCGTAAAGCGCCGCAATGTGCAGGATTTTTATCTCGACTGCAACGAGAATTTTCGCGGCTTTGGGGGTTCGTGTCTGCCAAAGGATACAGAGGCGTTTGCCGCCTATGTAAAGAAGCTCGGCCTTGACGTCAAACTCTTCGACCACATTGTCAAAGAAAACAAGCGCTATATCACGACGGTATTGTAGAGTCATGTCCAAGGTGCTTATCACGGGCGGCGCGGGTTTTATCGGATATCATCTTGCCAAACATCTTGCGGCGCGCGGACACGCCATTACGCTCGCCGATAATTTATTTCGCGGGCGCAGAGACACGGATCTCGAAGCGCTCCTCGAGCTTCAGAAAGTCACGCTCATCGAAGCCGATCTCACCGATCGCGGTGCGTGGAGCACGCTCGGGAGTGGATACGACACCGTGTATCATCTTGCGAGCATAAACGGCACGAAGCTTTTTTATGAGATGCCGCATGAGGTCTTGCGGGTCGGGGTTCTCTCAACGATCCACGCACTCGAATGGTTCAGAAGCGAGAACGGTTCCGCGGACGCGAAGATACTCTATACATCTTCCAACGAAGCATACGGAGGGGCGCTCGAGGCGTATGGGAAACTGCCGATCCCGACGCCTGAGAACGTCCCGCTCATCGTCGCTGATACCTATAATCCACGCTGGTCCTATGCGGGACAGAAGTTGATCGGAGAGCTCTTTTTCATTCATTATGCGAAGGCATACAATTTACGCATGTCGATCGTGCGGCCGCACAATTTCTACGGCCCGCGCGCGGGCTACAATCATGTTATTCCCGAGGTGATAGCGCGCGTAAGTGCACACGAGGAACCATTTGCGATATTTGGGGCGAACGAGACGCGATCCTTCTGCTACATCGACGACGCAGTCGAGGCGATACAGGCGGTTATGGAATCAAAAACAACAGATGGCGGTACGTATCATATCGGCACGGCACAGGAGACTTCTATTCAGGACTTGGTCGAGGATATTTTTTCTATCATGCAATGGCACCCGAAGAACATAGCCATCCAGGCTTCGCCCGAAGGAAGCGTCAATCGACGCCTCGCCGACGTTTCGAAGATCAAGCGTGATACGGATTGGGAAGCGAAGACTGGACTTGCAGAGGGTCTAAAGCGCACGATCGAGTGGTATCGTAAGAATCCAAAAACCGAAAAAAGATAGGCTCGGCTGGAAGCCTTTTGGCGCGCGGGGTTTCTAATGATATGGTGAAATCATGAGGCACAAGAGTATGAAAAGATCGCAGGCACTCTGGAATAAGGCCCAGAAGATAGTCCATGGAGGGGTCCCCCTCTTGAGCAAAAAGCCGGAGCGCTTTTTGCGCGAGGATTGGCCGATGTATTTCTCGGAGGCGCACGGTATCAAAGTCACCGACATGGATGGAAATTCGTGGCTCGATTTCAGCTTGATGGGCGTGGGGCCGAACCTTCTTGGTTATAGCGACAAAGACGTGAATGCGGCGGTCAAAAGGGTGATAGATCAAGGTAATCAGTCCACGCTCAATAATCCGGAAGAAGTGCTTCTTGCGCAGGTGCTGTTACCGCTGCATCCATGGGCAGATCAGGTGCGCTATGCGCGCACCGGCGGCGAGATCGCATCGATAGCGATACGCATCGCGCGAGCTCACACCGGGAAGGATGTCGTTGCGTTCTGCGGTTATCATGGTTGGCACGATTGGTACCTTGCGGCGAATCTCACACAGGACAAGAATCTCGACGGGCATCTTCTTCCCGGTTTGCAGCCTCTGGGTGTTCCCCGGGCGCTCTCCGGCACCGCCTATCCATTTTCATTCAATCACATCGAGGATCTGGAGGCGCTCGTAAAAGAGCACGATATCGGGGTTATCGCGATGGAACCGATGCGCCACCAAGAACCGGAGAGAGGATTTCTTGAGAAGGTCCGTGCCATCGCCGACAAAATAGGCGCGGTCCTTATTTTTGATGAAATATCTTCAGGTTTCCGTCTCGGATTTCCTGGTGCTCACACTCGATTTGGTGTTGAGCCGGATATCGTGGTGTATGCAAAAGCTATCAGCAATGGATTTCCGATGGCCGTCCTTCTTGGCAGACGCGAGGTTATGAAAGAGGCAGACTCGAGCTTCATTTCCAGCACCTACCACTCGGAGCGCATTGGTCCAACGGCGGCGCTTGCGACATTGAAAAAGATGCGCGCAAAGGACGTAACCAAGTATGTAGATGCCATGGGATGGAAGATCGGAGCGCTCTGGACAAAGTTGGCAAAGAAACATGGGCTCCCGCTCGTTGTGGAAGGTCCTGGCGCGTTCATCAATTTCAGTTTCGAGCATCCGGACGTGTCTGCATTGAAAGCCTTGTTCACGCAGGAGATGTTAGGGCATGGAATACTCGCGACGGCGACTATCTATGTTTCGCTTGCGCACAAAGATCTACATCTTCCACGCTACTCCAAGGCGGTCGATGAAACGTTCACCGTGCTCGCACGTGCTATTAAACAAGGTGACGTCATGAAGCGCCTGCGTGGCGGCGTGCCCGAAGTCGGATTTAAACGACTCACATGACGCACTCTTCGCTCGCGGGCAAGCGTATTCTCATCATACAGCAGCGCAATTGGGGTGTGAATGTCGGACATTTTCTAGCCAAAAAACTTGCGGCAGAAGGCGCGCTGCTAGCGGCGGTCACGTACAAAAAGAGCGCGCATGAGTTCCATGCAACGCAAAAAGACGTGCGGTATGAGATGCTCATTAATAACGACGCGGTGTTCGAGGACCCGTCGTGCTACATCAAAGGCGCGCCAGCGAGCCTTGAGGAGATCACACGCGAACTTGGTTTGGAAAGTATCTGGCCGATAGTCGCCGGCTCGCGCGAGATGACGCGTTCCTACGGGGAGGCATTTTATTATAGTCGTCGCCAGCAAATGTCTGATGATGCGATAGAGCGCTACCTGCAGGGCGCGTATGCGTACGTGCGCAAGATATTCGACGAGTTTAAGCCCGACGCGATCATTTCACCTCTTCTCGCAGAGCCGTCGCACCTCATGATGTATCACATGGGCCGCCTGCGTGGCATACGTCCGCTGTGTGCGGTCGATCCGAAAGTGAGGGACGTCCTGATTCTATCGGAGAGCCCATGGGAAGATGCGGGTCTCTTTTACGAACGCATTGACGAACTCAATGCCGGAGCCACGAGCCCCCATCTCGAAAGAGCCCGACAATATATCAAAGAATTCCGCGAAGCGTTCAAACGGCCGAAGTACATCGAGAAGATGTATGAAGGCACTCCACTGTGGAAGCGCGTGCGGGCTGAGTTTGCGCCATACCGGCGTATATGGGATTGGTACGTGCATCCGACGCACAATCGGGTAGGTCCTCTTGGCTCCACTCTCGATAATCAGCCTCCGCACATTATTCTGCGTGATCACTACCACCGAAATGCGTGGACACGTGCCGCGCGTCATTTTCCGTACTTTCCAATCGAACGGATACAAAAATACGTGTACTACCCGCTTCAGGTCGAACCCGAGGTTACGCTCGACGTATTTGCCCCCTTCTTTTCAAATCAGCTTGAGCTCGCGCGTCAGGTCGCACTCTCGCTCCCGAGTGGATTCACGCTCGTTGTGAAAGATCATCCTCTCATGCTCGGACTTCGTTCCCCTGAATTCCTCAAAGATATGGCGCGAACGACGAATGTCAAACTTATCGATCAGAGTATTCCCAACGAGTACGTGTTGAAAAATGCATCACTCGTGGTGGCTCCGAACTCTACGTCTCTCGCTGAAGCCGCCTTTTATGGAATACCGGCGATCCAGTTCGGGAACCAGGGAACGACGCAAAAGTTGCCGAATGTTATACGGCACACCGATATGACAACCCTCGTGCATGTGATACAGAAGTGTCTGTCCCAAAAAATGGGTGGTGAAGTATATGAACGACATCTCGCGAATTTTGTCGCTGCGGCATACGATGCGGGATTTGAGCTCAACTACGACAGCGCGTGGTATGAAGGGAAAAACGAAGAATTGGAGAAGATCTGGCGGATGTTTTACTCCGGGCTCTCGCGAATTCTCAAGTAGCCGTATTATGAATCTAGAAGCCCGTGGTGCAGTGAATCCACGCCGTCTTTTACGAGGACTACATCCCCGTTTTTGTAGGGGCTAGATCCCCTCACAATGTTTGCAATGACTTCTGCCACAATGGCGGGCGATTGGGACTCCGCCGCGTCCCCGGCTATTTTCGCACGCATCGCCGTATTGGTCCTTCCGGGGCACACCGCGATAAACGACCGCTCGGGTCGATTCCGCGCCAGTGCCTGGGTAAAAGCGTTTACCGCGGCTTTTGAAGCGGAATAGACGGCATACCGCCCGTTCGGGTAGATCGCTGTGGACGAGGAAACAAAGACTATGCCGTTGCGCACATGAGGAAGCAAGAGGCGAGTTAGGTGTAGGATCGAAAGCGTATTGACGTTGACGGTTGTCTCGATGTTTTCCGGTTTTTGTTGAGCAAAGTCTGTTTCAGTATCGATGTATCCGTGGGAGTACACGACCCAATCGAGCGAGCCGTGTTGCTGCACGATGCGAGCGACCAACCTTTCGATATCGATGTATTTCGAAAGATCGGCGTCGTCATGGTCAACCTTGATCACTCCAAAGCCCCGCGACTCCAATAATCTTGCTGCTGCTTCTCCGATACCACCGGAAGCTCCTGTTATTAGGACTTGAGTCTCGGCATGTGCGGCAGGTACGCTTTTCATGTTGTTGGGCCGCTTTTACTCTGTTATGATACCACGGCTATGCGCAGCGCCCCAGCTGGAAAGCCCACAAAAAGCGGCTCTGTTGCCACTCCGAACGCGTACTACGGTAGGGCAGCGACCGGCTGCCAGATGTGCAAGGGAAAACTAGAGCTCGTCATAGATCTTGGCCACCAACCGCATGCTGACTCGTTTCCCAAAAAAGAAGAACTGCGCGCTATCGAGGTCACGTACCCGCTGCGCTTGGTTTCATGCGAGCGGTGCGGACTCTTACAGATAGATTTTTTTGTGAACCCTGTCATCCTCTATCAGGAGGATTATCTGTACGTCTCCTCAATAACGGCGATGGGCACAAAACACTACACGGATCTTTCAGCCGACATGTGCGGGAGATTCACTATTCCCTCGGGATCACTCATCATCGATATCGGCAGCAACGTCGGTGTTCTTTTGCGCGGCTTTAAGGACCGTGGCATGCGCGTCCTCGGAGTAGATCCTGCGCGTATTACGAAGCAGGCGATACAGAGCGGTATCGAGACGGTTGTTGATTTTTTTAGCGCAAAGGTCGCCTCGCAGATAAAGAAGAAGTATGGACAGGCGGCAGTCGTTACTGCGACCAATGTCATTGCTCACGTGCACGATCTTGACGACGTCATCACCGGCGCCAAATATTTGCTCAAGAAAGATGGAGTCATGATGATAGAAGCACCACATGCGCTTCCGCTCGTACAGAACATCGAATACGACACAATCTACCACCAGCACATTTGCTACCTTTCGGTGCGCCCGATGCAGCTGTATTTCAAGAAAATGGGGCTCGAATTGTTCTCTGTCAAAAAACTGCCGATCCACGGCGGTTCTCTGCGCTACCTCATTGGTTTCCCCGGTAAGCACGCGGTGGAATCGTCCGTGCGGGAGTGCATTGCCGAAGAAGATGCGTACGGACTCTATGATGTTGAGCGGCTCGAAGAGTTTGCCGCTCGGGTGAGGGAGCAGCGAAGAAAGTTGACGGAACTCCTCATCGGTCTCAAGAAGAAAGGCAAGCGCATTATCGCGCTCTCCGCTCCCGCCAAAGGAAACACCCTCCTGAATTACTGCAGCATCGATGATCGTTTTCTTGATTACGCGACGGAGAAAAATCCGCTGAAAGTCGGTCGCTTCACGCCGGGTACGCATGTGCCGATCTATCCCGACAAGCGTGTTTTGGGCGATATGCCCGATTATGCCCTCATACTTGCGTGGAATTTTAAGAATGAGATTATGAAAAACATGGATGCGTATAAGAAGGCCGGAGGGAAATTCATCATCCCTATACCAGTCCCGAAAATTATTTGATATGAGGGCGACCGCAAAAGTTTCCAACACAATAAGCAAGCCCGTCTTTACGGATGCGCGCGGTGGGATATTCGATTTGGTGGAAGATAAGATCGGACACATCGGAATGGTAACGTTCAAGAAAGGCGCTGTCCGCGGTAACCATTATCACAAAAAGTCCACGCAGTATTCATATGTGATTAGCGGGAGGCTCCGCCTCACCGTGTCAAATATCGACGGAAGCAACCGCCGGACGTACGTCTTGAAAGAGGGGACTGTTTCGAGAATTCCACCGCGCATCATTCACACGTATCAAGCGCTCACAGCAGCGAAACTACTCGACATGACGTCGCTGAGTCGCACCGATAACGGATACGAACACGATACCGTCAGATGCAAAAAAAGCGAATAGCACTTGTAGCTCCGTATGGCGCAGAGCCACGCTTAGACAACTACGCGGAATTTATTCTTGCGCAAACACTGCAGGAGCGCGGATGGGACGTGCGCCTATATACCTATGCGATGACCGGTATACCGGGATATGGTCGTGATTGTGTCTACAAAGGCGTTACCGTTATCCGCTGTCGGGTACGATGGGGAATATCGCCGAAGCTCTTTTTCTCGACGCTCGCATATCGTCCGCGCACGGTCATAAGTTTCCATCCGAAGAGCCTCCTCAGCTTTTCTGCGTATTGGGCGGCACGGCTCACAGGCGCACGATTTATCGTTTCTATCACAGGGATATTGCACGACCGCTTCGTCGTGGACGACGTTGATAATCCGCACGAACACATGAAGGCGGCGCCGGTGATTATTACCGGCGTGAAAGCGTTTCTTGCGCAGGCAACATCTTTCCCATTCGGATGGTTGTGGGAGAACTACATTCTCCACATGCCAACGGCGAAAGCGGACACCGTCGTTGCGATAAACGAGGATGAAAAAAGCCACGTGAAGCGTATCTACGGTCGGACGGCCGAACAAATCTACTACTGCACACCCCGTTATTCATCGTCGGAGGAGGTCAGTCACGTGCCCCACGTTCCGGTGAAGTTTCTTTTCTTCATCGGGCAGATAAAGCGACGAAAGGGCTGGGATACCGTTATTGACGCGCTCGCCGCTCTCAAAAAAGCCGGCCGCGTCAGCCACCTCGTATTCGTCACCCCGCATACGGATACGAGCGAAGCAGTAGGGTATGCGAAGAGTCTGGGGGTTGTTGAGCACATCACGTTCCTGACGTCCATCTCTAATGAAGAACGTCAATGGCTCTACAGTCATTGCGAGTACGTGCTCGTGCCAAGCCGATACGAAGGTTTCGGACTTCCGATATTCGAGGCCTTCCTCGCGCACAAGCCCGTGTGCGCGAGCGACATACCCGTATTTCTTGAATTTCTCGATGACCGTAAGAATGCGATGCTTTTCAGGACCGGTGACGGCATCGCGCTCGCCAATGCTGTACTAGAACTCGACGCCGACCCGGCACTTCGGGAGAATCTGGTGCGCGAAGGAGTTATCACGGCAAAGCTGTTCAGTTATCCGCGTATGGTCGCTGAATACGAAAAGATTATTTGACGGCGAAGATATTTACGGAGCCCGTGTGGTCGAAATGTTGGTGTATAGGCTGCATGTCCTCTTTAGAAAAGGGAATTCGTGCAGCATCGCCTATAACTGAGAGCGAGAAACCGGCCGCAAATAATTTTGAAATAAGTTCCTCCGGCTGCGCGTTTGCGCGCTTCAGTGCCGGGGGATTCCACTCCATGATGATGGAAAGGTGTTCCTGTGCGATGGTCCGCGACATGCCTTCGAGCGCATCGCTCTCTCCTCCTTCAATATCCATCTTGATTACATCTATGTGCGGTATTCGGTTGCGGGAAACGAACGAATCTATAGAGACGGCAACAACGGAAAAATGCTTTGCCGGTCGCTCCGGTTTAAAAATGCTGTGTAATCCTGTACTTTCGTTAACGTGATAAAAATCTACCGTGCCATCGCGCGAAGAGACAGCTGCGTTGGTGACAGTAACTTGCGGAAAACGATTTGTATTTGCGCGCAAGTAGTTGATATTTTCCGTGTCGGCTTCGAATGCGTACACGTGACCCGTCGGCCCGACGCGATTTGCCGCGAGGCGTGTGAAATATCCGATATGCGCACCGATATCTACGACGGTCATCCCCGTCCCGACGATTTCCTTGAACAGCTTTGTCGTCTCCGGTTCGTATCGCTCCGCGAGTACGTCCAGTTTCCAGCGCCACGTATACTTCGCGGGGAATGAGTATCCGACGCCACGCGACCAGACATCAGCAGTCCGTTCAAGAAGGAATTTCACGAGGCGGCGCATAGGAAGCATATTACTATAGCGCCCGGAATGAACTAGCGTTACACTGCTTCGATGCCGTATTTCTACCTCGCGCTCGCGTTTTCCCTTAACGCGGTAGCCAATATTTTCCTCAAAGTCGGCGCGGGACAAGGGTTCAATATCTCTTCCTATTCACCGCTTGCTCTCATTATCTCAAATTGGCAATTCCTGCTCGGCCTCTTTTTGTTCGCAGTAAACGTCGTGTTCTATTTCCTCGCGTTGCGCACACTCCCGATATCGGTTGCGTATCCCGCCATGGTCGTCATGAGCTTCCTCATCATCAATGCGTACGCACTTTTCGTGCTCGGCGAGCACGTCGTCCCGCTCCAGATACTGGGTTACGTCCTCATCGTCGCGGGACTTTTTCTCGTCGTACGTTTTGCATAAGATATGTCCATGCGACACTTCACCGAGCTTGACCTGCGCGCGTACGCGGGCGCGACCGTCATTGTGGACGTGGACGGCACGCTTACTCACGATAAGGGAGAGCCAGACGCCGCCGCGCTCGAAAAACTGAAGCGTCTCGGAGAGATTGCGAATGTCCACCTTTGCTCCAACGGTGCGAATGAGCGCGTGCAAAAGTTGGCCCAAGCGGCTGGAGTTTCTGCGATAGATTCGATACACCGCAAGCCGAGCCGGCGCGTGCTGGAGAAACTTGTCCACGAGGGCACGCGGCTCGTCGTCATCGGTGACAAAGCGCTTACCGACGGCTTGTTCGCTCTCAACATCGGCGCGGAATTCGTCCCCGTCGCGCGCCTCCGGCATGCGGGCGACACGCGGCTCATCCGCAGCACCTATATGCTCGACGATGCGGCGGCGGTTTTTGTACGCATACTCTTTCCCGTGTTGCCGTACGTCATCCTCATGCGCCCGTTCCAGTGGATAAAAAATCTGCTTGTCATCGCACCGATATTTTTCGCCGGAGCGGTGCTTGAGCCGGCGGTGTTCGTGCGCTCACTCTTCGCAGTGCTCGTCTTTTGCGCGGTATCGAGCGCGATGTATGTATTCAACGACATCCGCGACGCGGCGCGCGACCGCTTGCATCCGTCCAAGCGGTACCGGCCCGTCGCCTCATTTGCGGTGCCGGAGTGGCATGCATGGATACTTCTCGGCAGTCTGCTCGCCGTATCGGCGGTACTCCTGTCGCTCGTCGCTCCTATCTGGCCGATAATGCTCGCGTACGTGACGGGAAATATATTGTATTCTACCTACCTCAAACACGTCGCCGTGCTCGACCTCGCCTCGGTCGCGTTTTTCTACGTGCTGCGCATCCTCGCGGGCGGCGCCGCGACCGCGACCTTTGTCTCGCCGTGGATAATTCTCTGCGTGCTCTTCGGTGCGCTTTTCCTGGTGATAGGGAAACGCCGCGCCGAATTTTCGCACACGGCGAAACGCGCCGTCCTGCATCTGTATTCGCAGAGCGCGCTCGATTATCTGCTCGCTATCGCCGCGACGCTGACCCTCACTTCGTACGGGCTTTACAGCGTACTCGGGGACCGGTCTCCGTACGCTGTGTACTCGACGTTCTTCGTGTTCATCGTTATCTTCCGTCTGTTGAACCGGATGTATCGCTCCGACGGCGACGCGGAGTATCCTGAGTCGCTCGTCTTTAAGGACCGGTGGGCCCTCCTCACGTCTTTCTTCTGGGTCGTATTCATGTTTATACTGTTCTACCTCAAACCCTGATATGGCGACCTATTTCATCACCGGCGGCGCTGGTTTTCTCGGCGTCAATGTGGCTCGGCACGCGCTTTCGCGGGGTCACCGCGTCGTCTCGTACGACCTCGTGCCTTTTGATTATCCGGAACGCTCGATGATCACAGAAGTAATCGGCGACATCCGCGACGCGGCGCACCTCACCGAAGCGATGAAGGGCGCGGACATCGTCATCCACACCGCCGCCGCGCTTCCGCTCTACGCGGCACAGGATATCCGCTCGACCGATATCGACGGTACGCGCAACGTCCTTGAAGCGGCACGTGAAAACGCGGTCGACCGCGTGATTCATATCTCATCAACGGCGGTGTACGGCATTCCCGGCCATCACCCCCTGTATGAGGATGACGAGCTCGACGGCGTGGGCGAGTACGGCAAAGCAAAAATAGCGGCCGAGGAATTGTGCCTTCAGTATCGCGCGAACGGCATGTGCGTGCCGGTTATCCGGCCGAAATCTTTCATCGGGCCGGAGCGTCTCGGCGTCTTTGCGCTTTTCTATGATTGGGCCGCCGACGGACGCGGATTTCCGATGATAGGAAGCGGTAACAACCGCTACCAGCTTCTCGATGTGGAAGATCTGTGCGACGCGATATATCTCTGTGCGACGTTGGATAAAGAAAAGGTCAACGACACGTTCAATATCGGCGCCAAAGAATTTACGACGATGAAAGAGGACTATCAGGCGGTGCTCGACCGCGCGGGCTTCGGCAAGAAGGTGAGAGGATTTCCCGCAACGCCCATGATATGGACGTTGCGGCTGCTGGAGGCGCTTCACCTTTCGCCCTTGTACAAATGGGTGTACGAGACGGCCTCCAAAGACAGCTTTGTATCCATAGAGAAAGCGGAGCGCGTGCTCGGGTACGCGCCCAAGTATTCCAACAAACAGGCGCTCGTGCGCAATTTCGAATGGTATCTCACGCACCGCGCTGAATTTAAGGGAGCGAGCGGCGTGTCGCATCGCGTGCCGTGGAAGCAGGGCATTCTTTCGCTTGCGAAGCTATTTTTCTGAGTATGGGAAACACACGATTTGTCGCATGGGTAAGACGCGAGTGGCCGACGCTCGCCATAATCGCACTCGGAACAGCGCTTCAACTATTCCTCGTTACGCGCCCACTCGGCTTTCTACTCACGAATATTGTGCCGGATGACGCATTTTATTATTTTCAAATCGCGCGAAACGTGGCGCAAGGCACAGGCTCCACCTTCGACGGCGTCAATCCGACCAACGGATACCACCCGCTCTGGCTCGTTGTCCTCGTGCCAATATTTAAACTGTTCTCTGTTGGTGGCGTGAATGACCTCGCCCCCATCAGAGCTCTGCTCGCACTATCGCTTGTACTCAACACGACAACAGCGCTTCTCTTGGCCCGCATCCTTTCGCGGTTTACCAACAGCCGGTGGATAGCCGCGTTCGGTATGCTTGTGTGGCTGTTGAACCCGTTCATGCTCTACCAAACCCTGAACGGACTTGAGACATCACTCGCTCTGTTTTTGTTTGCGGCGTTCTTCCTTCTTGCGTTGCGGATAGAAGAAGGGAAAAACACGGGTCTGCCCGCGCTTGCCTTGTTGGGGTGCATTGCGGGCCTCATGATAGTGGCACGGCTCGACATGGCGATATATCTCGCCGCGTACCTCGGCTTTATGCTCCTACGGCGCGGCATCAAGGACGGGTGGAAAGACGTGTTTGTGACCGGCATCATCGCAACGATACCGGTCGGTATCTGGACAGTATGGAATCTCATCAAGTTCCGAATGATCCTCACGGCAGCCTCTGCAACCGAGATGATGGTGAATCACCAGCTTATAGTGCAAGACCACGGGGAGAGCTGGTTACAGACGGGGAAAGCCGTAATCTATCACTCCCAATACTATCTCGACAGACTTTTCGACACAACGGCAATGTACGCTCTTGCGTGCGGTTTTTTTGGGGCAATTGTTGCTTTGTACGGCCTGCAGATTCTCAAGCTCCCGACGAAACTGAGATCGGTATCTGTCACGCAGGCACTTGCCATCGGATTCTTATTGTTGTTCATTGCGAACGCAGGCATCCGGTGGACCGTGCGGGAATGGTATTTTGTCACGTTTGAAATGTTCCTCGCGATACTCACGGCCGTAGTCCTCGACGCGCTTTTTCCGCGCATTACATATAAGCGGATGGCTGGAATCGCCTTGCTTCTCGCGACCGTCTTTTCGTTTAGTGTCTATTGGAGTAAGAATATGCGTCATACCGGCGGAGCAGCGCTTCAAATGCATGCAGCGGCTATGTGGATGAATGACGCTTTGCCGGAAGGAACGCGTGTGGGAGTCTTCAACGCCGGCACCCAGGCCTATTTTTCAAAGATGCGCGTCATAAATCTAGATGGTCTTGTGAATAATGCCGCATACGATGCAATGCGTAGCTATGCACTGTGGCAGTATGTTCGCGACAGTCAGATTGTTTACATTAGCGACTTCGATCTCTACATGACTTATCGGTATAAGAGTTTCTTTGGCTCCGACCCGTATAACGAAATGGTTCTCGTCCGCAGTGTCACAGACACGGGCGCTACTCCGCTGAATATCTACCGTGTGAAATCTGTGTCGAAAGATATCGGCATCTGACACATTCTGTGAACAAATGATGTTCATGGAAGAGTGGCCTCGGCATATGTTTTAATAGAGTATGCGTGAACATTTTCTGAGGATAATGCGTTTTATCATTGCCGGCCTAGCCGCGACGGGCGCCAACATTAGTACGTTCTACGCGCTCGCGGTACTCATGCGTCTCTGGTACGTTCCTGCATCTATGATGGGATTTCTCGCAGGGTTTTTCGTAAGCTTCACTCTGCAAAAGTTCTGGACATTCCAAGACCGGGGAACGGAGCGCATTGGCGGTCAGGTCACAAAGTATTTCCTCCTTTTTCTCTTTAACCTTGGCCTCAGCACGGGGGTCGTCTACCTGCTGGTGGAATACATACAAATCGCGCCCATCATCGCGCAGCTTTTTGCGGCTGCCACGATCGCTTGCTACAGCTTTTTTGTCTACAAGTTTTTTGTTTTCCATCGCGACCAGGACCCACAGCAGCCGGAAGGGCAGGATGCCGCGTAGTACGACTCACTTGACGGGCGCCGATTTTTTAAGGAATATGCCAGTACGCAGCATTTCTACTGGTATGAAGAAAGAGAAGGAAACAGTATGGGTGGCGGTGTCGGGCGGATTTGACCCGCTCCACATCGGGCATGTGCGCCTCTTTAAGGCCGCAAAGGCGCTCGGCGACAAGCTTGTCGTTATCGTCAACAACGACAATTGGCTGCAGATGAAAAAAGGATTTGTCTTTATGCCGCAAAAAGAGCGTGTGGAGATAATCCGTGCGTTCCCCTTCGTCGACAAGGTCGTCACGACCGACCACAAAATCAACGACCCCGACCGCTCCGTCGTGCGGGCATTGCGCAAGCTCAAGCCGGCGATATTTGCCAACGGCGGCGACCGGTTCGCGAAAAATGTGCCGGAGGTAGCGGCATGCGAAGAACTCGGCATCCAGATGATATTCAGGGTCGGACAGGGAGGCAAAATACAATCTTCGTCGTCTATGGTCTCAGCGGCACGCCGCCCCGCCTCGCAGACGATACGTCCGTGGGGAAAGTTCTTCGGTTGGGACAGAGGGAACGGATGGTACCTGAAAACCATCTACATCAAACCGCGCAAGCGCCTGAGCCTTCAGTACCATCGCCATCGCGGGGAATACTGGATGCTCGTCGAGGGAGATGCGACGGCCACGTTACAGAAACAGGGCGGGAATCCTTCCCGCATCACCCTCAGGAAAGGGGAACTTCTTTACGCGGACAGAAAAGATATTCACCGGCTCGAATCCCGCCGCGGTGGAATTATCGTGGAGATTGCGATGGGGAATTTCGACGAGAATGACATCGTCCGGCTTGAAGACGACCACGGAAGGATAGCCTAAAGGATAATATAGCGCCTCAATATCTCGCGGGGTATACTCACAGTTCATGAAAAAGAAAGTGCAGGCAAGCAAACCGCATGACATTCCCGTCGTCATTTTTTGCGGCGGGCGGGGGAGCCGTCTCAAAGAGGAGACCGAGGTGATTCCGAAGCCGCTCGTCCCTATCGGAGACCGGCCGATACTCTGGCACATCATGAAAATCTACTACGCGCAGGGATTCCGGCACTTCGTACTTCTGCTCGGCTACAAAGGCGAAAAGATAAAAGAATATTTTTGCAATTACATGCTCTATACGAGCGACTTCACGCTTGAGCCGAGGGGAAGCGGCGCTACGGCGCAGTTCCACTCCAAGCCCGCGGAAGATTGGCGCATAACGTTTGTCGAGACGGGGCTCGACACGCAAACCGGCGGGCGTCTCAAAAAGGCGGCGAAGTACATCAGCGGGCCGGAGTTCATGCTCACGTACGGAGACGGCGTCGCCAATATCGACCTCTCGAAACTTCTCGAGACGCATCGCGACAAGAGGCGCATGGTGACAATGAGCGGCGTCATACCCCCGGGGCGGTTCGGCGAAGTGCTGCGCGAGAAGGGCGAGGTCATCAAATTCAACGAGAAGCCGAGACAGTCCGACGTGCTCATCAACGGCGGCTTTTTCTGCGTGGACCGGAGCATATTCAAAGAATTGTCGGACGACCCCGCGCTCGAGTTTGAGAAGGATGTTTTGCCGAGACTTGCCGATGAAAAAGAGCTTGCGGTCTATCCTCACAGCGGTTACTGGCAATGCATGGATACGATACGCGACCGCGAAGTCCTCAAAGAAGAGTGGGACACGGGGCACGCCGCGTGGAAGGTATGGGCGTGATTTCTACAGCGGGATTCTGGAGCGGAAGGAGAGTACTCGTAACCGGCGGCGCGGGCTTCATCGGCTACGCGCTCGCGACGCGGCTCGCTGAAGCGGGTGCAAAAGTATATGTGCTCGATATCAAGCCGGCTCTGCCGCCGTTTGCACTCGGGGGTACTGATAGACGGAAGAACATAACATACGTACGCGGCAGCGTCACGTCGGAAACGGTGATGGATAAAGTCATTCGACAAAAGCGCATACAAACCGTCTTTCACTTGGCGGCGGAGGCAATCGTCAGTCGTGCGCACACGGAGCCCGTGCGCGCCCTTGAGGTAAATGCGCGGGGCACGTGGGTACTGCTCGAAAGTGCGCGACGCGCAAAAGGTGTGAAAGAAATAGTTGTCGCGTCTTCGGACAAAGCGTATGGCTCGCACGACAAGTTGCCGTATCGCGAGAGCGCTGCGCTTCAAGGCCTCAACCCGTACGACTGCTCAAAAAGCTGTACCGACCTCGTGGCTCAGATGTACGCGCACGCATTCCATATGCCCATCGCCGTCCTGCGATGCGGCAACGTATATGGGCCGGGCGATACGAATTGGAGCCGGCTCATTCCGGACGCGCTCCGCTCTGCCGCGCAGGGTCGCGTGCTCAGTATCCGCAGCGACGGGACCTTTAAGCGCGATTACATCTATATTGACGACATCGTGGACGCGTACGTGATACTCGCGGAGAAAATAGTGAAAAAGAACCTCGACGGAGAAGCGTTCAACATAGGCAACAACAAACCGCTTCGCGTCACCGATGTCCTCAAAGAGCTCTCGCGCGTGGCGCCGAAGTTACGATTCAAGATACATAACACCGCCCGCAACGAAATAAAGGACCAGTACCTCGATGCCACCAAAGCACGCAAAAAACTGGGCTGGCGCTCACGCACGACTCTGCGCGACGGTTTCCGCAAAACGGCCGCGTGGTACGCCGAATATTTCTCACGCTAGTCGTATCGGGCGAGAAAGTCCGCAAAGGTTTTTTTGACGTAGTTCAGTTGCTGTGAGGTGAGGCCTTGGTGGCAGCCGAGCACGAAGGCGTTTCGCATGATGTGTTCGGTGTTGGCGTAGCTCTTGAAAGGGCGTTTGTGGGGGATACGCTTGAAGCCCGGCTGCTGCAAGATGTCGCCCGTGAAGACCGGCCGCGTCTGGATATTGTGTTCCTCCAAATATTTTACGATGGTGAAGCGGTCAAACGGTGCGTTGTCTTTGATGATGAGGGGAAAGGCGAGCCACGCGGTCGCGGTGTGCGGGGTCTGGACCGCGGTATCGAAATATTTCCTGTATTTTTTGAAAAACCGCCCCAGCTCGGCCCAGTGCTTTTTCCGCGCAGTAAGGAACTGCGGTAGTTTTTTGAGCTGTTCGAGTGCGAATGCGGCGGAAAGTTCGAGCGGCAGGAAGTTGTAGCCGACTTCGGAAAATACAAATTTCTCGTCGTACGGCACACCACCCATGGTGCTGCGGAAACGGTTCTTCAATTGCTCGCTGTCCGCCTTCTCTCCGAAGAGCGACGAGCGACGTCCCCAGCCGCGCAGAACGACGAGGCGCTGCGCCCATTCCGGATTATTGACGCATACCATTCCGCCGCCGCCCGCGCCGTTGATGATGTGCGAGCCGTAAAAACTGGTGACCGAGATGTCGCTGTAGATGCCCGTCGGCTTGCCGCCGACTTTGCCGCCGAGAGTGTCGCACGAATCTTCGATGAGGTAGAGGCCGTGCTTCTTGGCGATTTTGGAAAGGCGCGGCAAATCGGGGATGTTGCCCATGAGCGAGGGGATCATCAGCACGCGGGTCTTATTGGTGATGGCCTTTTCCAGCTGGTCGATGTCTATCTGGAATGTCCGCGCGTCTACATCGCAAAATACCGGCACGAGACCTTTCTGAATGATGGGAGCGACGACGGTCGAGAAGGTAAGCAGAGGCGTAATGACCTCGCTGCCCCTCTGCAGTTTCAAGAGCTCAAATGCCAGCAAGTTGGCGGACGAACCGGAATTCACCATGCAGCCGTACTTTTTCCCGAAGAGGGCGGCTATCTTTTTCTCGAATTCCTTCGTCTGCTCTCCCAGTGCGGTGTTGCTTTTGAGGACGCGCACCACGGCGTCTATTTCTTCCTTGCCGTGGACCGAGAGCGCATAGGGCACGCGCATGGGTTTACTGCTTTTCTTGGACATACGAGTACCGATTATGTACCAAAAGTATCACCGATGCCAATGCGCGGGTACTATGATATTGTACGCGGACGCCTGCCGACGGCAGAAGAAAATCTATTGTCATCCCAATCACCTATGCGAGCGCCAGAGCTTTCAGTCATCATTCCCGCCTACAATGAGGCACGGCACTTGGGGGAGGTAGTGCGAGGAATGAGCCGCGTCCTCGAAGAGTCGGGCATTGATTACGAACTGCGCGTGGTGAATAACGGGTCGCGCGACAATACGGGCGCCGTCATCGACGAATTGTGCGACGAAAATTCCCGTATCAAGCCGGTGCCACTCGCGGTGAATCAGGGCTACGGCGGCGGCATCTTGGCGGGTCTTCGCGACGCGCAGGGAGATATCCTCTCGTGGATACACGCGGACGGTCAGGCCGACCCGCACGACATCGTCGACATCTACCGCGCGATGAAAAAGCAGGGCCGCGAGCTCGGCAAAGCGGTGCGCATCGTGCGGCACGAATCACCGTGGCGCATCGTCCAGAGCCGCATCTACCACACAATATTCCAAC
>Ga0209542_10003428_pt1 | contig 33953 bp, 37 predicted proteins | sample RifCSPhighO2_01_FD_184028 | JGI IMG/M metagenome (GOLD analysis project Ga0209542, IMG submission 184028) | Soil microbial communities from Rifle, Colorado - Rifle CSP2_plank highO2_0.1 (SPAdes) (version 2) | ecosystem: Environmental > Terrestrial > Deep subsurface > Rock core/Sediment ... | reverse complement strand
GGTTTGAAATACCTTTAATAGAAGGGCATTTAGAAGGAACAAAAACAATTCTAAATAATATTCCACAAATTGCATCATGCCTAAGAAGGGAAGAAGATCATTTTTTAAGATATCTATTGAAAGCTCTTGCAACACCTGGTTCAGTCAAAAATAATAGAGTTATACTGCATAGAAAAATTACTTCTCAGGTGATAAATGAAAAGATTAAAGAGTATATAAAAGAATTTGTATTATGCAGAGAATGCAAAAAACCAGATACTGAATTAATAAAAGATAAAGGATTCAGTTTTATTCATTGTTTAGCATGCGGGGCAAAACATTCAGTGCGCTCAAAATTCTAAAATCAAAAAAACTTGGTATATTACCACTTAAGTGTATGGCTTGTTTTGAGTTTTTAGGATGCAAGAAAATTTATTCAATTTTCTGCACAGAAAATCCTTAGGATTTTCTTGTGATCCAAAATCTAAAACCAGAAAAATACTACCATATTCTAAAGAATGGGGTTTAGATTTATGGACAAAATAAAAAATTATGCTATCTAAAGCTTTATAAAATAAAATAACATGATATTTCACATGGTAAAAAAAGCGAAAGGGGGTAATAAATATGGTTGATGGCTATTGCGTTAAATGCAAGAAAACAGTAACAATGCTAACCCCAAAAGAATCTAAAACCTCAAAAGGATTAAGAATAATGAAAGGAAAGTGTCCTAATTGTGGAACTACTGTTTGCAGAATATTAGGAAAATAAAAATATTTGTAATTTTTCTTCGATTAAATTAGTTTTAATATTTTAAATTTTATTTATATAAGATATAAAAGGAATAAGTATGATAAGCATAAAAATACATGACTCCTCCAGAATAATCGTTGCATTGGCGGATAGTAATCTAATTGGCAAAAAATTCTCTGAAGATATAAGGGAAATAGAGATTAATCCTCATTTTTTTAAAGGGGATGAAAAAGAAGAAAAGGAGATTATTGAAATTCTAAAAGAAATGGAAAGTGAAGATGCAGCTTTTAATATTGTTGGAGAAGAATCAATCAAAGCAGCAATTGATGCAGGAATAATAAAAGAAGAGGGAATAATAACAATAGATAACATACCTATTGCTTTAAAGTTGTTGTAATTCTATCTTAAAACAAAAATTTATTTAATTTTCTTAAAAATTTAAAGTTATATAAATCTTTATAAATGAAAATCAGTATTTCTGATATTAAAATGCCCAGTTATAAAAGAAAGGGTATTGTGAATATCAAAAAAACTCTGTGTTCTACCACTTTAGTGTGTGGTTTGTTTGGAGTTTTTAGGATGATCCAAAACTTAAAACTTCAAATTTACTACCCTATTCTAAAGAATAGGGTTTTAAGTTTATGGACATAAAAGAAATTCCTAAAGAATTTTATAACCAAAAGGAAATTATCCCAAATCTAAAAGAGGTTTTATTTATTAGAAATCTAGGAGAAATTGGGGATAATTATAATATATTTACAGGAAAAGAGATAGAGACCAGAGAAGAGTATCAGTTTTTTAAATTTGCAAATAATAAAATTGAATTAAAAAAAGTTATTTTAAATATTTCTAATCAACAAAATCTACCATTAGAAATCAGGGTTATTATAATGAATGAAGAAGATAATTTAGAAGTATCAATAAAACCATATTCTGACCCGTTTGAAGCAGGTAGCGAAATTGATTAGATTATTTAAAACATCAGTTTTATAAATATAGTTTCTTAAAAATTAGTATAAAACGGAAAATAAATTAATCAATACAGGTCAAATAAGAAAGGTGACCTGTTAGGGAAACCTTGGTTTCCATACGAAATGGATCCTAAAAGAAATAAAGATAAACAACCTCAAGAAACTCAAATAATAAGAGTAAGAACTCCAAGAAATAATGAAGTTATAGGTATAGTTGAACAAAGAGTAGGAGCCAACAGAATGATTGTGAAATGTCTTGATGATAAAGAAAGAAACTGCAGAATTCCTGGAAGTTTAAGAAGAACTTTATGGATACGTCCTGGGGATATAGTAATCGTTGAACCATGGGAATTTCAAGGAGACACAAGAGGAGATATTTTATTCAAGTATACTCCTGCTGCAATAGAATGGCTTAGAAGAAAGGGATTTTTGAAAGAAATTTCCTCTGAATTTTAGAAAATTAAAAATGCAAGAAACATATATAGAAAATATAATAGAAGTTCTAAAAAATAAAAGATTGCTTGAAAAGTCATTAGGAGTAAAAATTAATAATAAGGGCAGGATAGTTTTCGTCAATGGAGATGCTGACAAAGAATATCTTTCTTTGGAAGTACTTGAAGCAATTAATCTAGGGTTTTCAGTTAAAAGAGCTTTAATTTTAAAAAAAGAAGGTTATATTTTACAAAAGATAAATATAAAGGATATAACTAAAAGAAAAGATTTGGAAAGAGTTAGAGCGAGAATAATAGGTACAAAGGGTAAAACTCTCACTACACTTTATAATTTAACTGATTGTTATATTTCTATTGATGAAAATAACATTGGGATAATAGGAGATGCAGAAAATATAAAAGATGCAATACAAGCTATAACTTCTATCATATTGGGGAGCAAGCAAGGTAATGTTTATTCTAGAATAGAAAGAGGAAAAAAGAAAAGAAAATTATATGATTTGGGTATTAATACAAAAAAAGAAAATGAAGAAATTTAGGTATTCAGCAAGATTTATAAAGGCTTTTTATTTTTTCTCAGTATGAAAAAAGCATTAATAAGTCTAGTTGTTATATTAATAGTTATTATTGCAGGATTTTATTTAATTTCCAACTCTCAATCAATAACTGGAAACACTATTTTAGATAATTCTGATAAGAATAATGAAGTAAAAACATTCACAGTCACAGGATCTTATCTTAGATTTTATATTGATGGTGCAGAAAATCCAGATATTAGAGTAAACGAAGGGGATAAAGTAAGAATTGAATTTACAAGTGAGGAAGGTTTTCATGATTGGAAGGTAGATGAGTTTAATGCAGCAACTCAAAAAGTTAATCCAGGAACTGCTGCTTCTATTGAATTCATCGCAGATAAAAAAGGAGCATTTGAATATTACTGCAGTGTTGGACAGCATCGAGCAAATGGAATGAAAGGAAATTTAATTGTTGAATAATTTTTTAGTTTATGGACTGAATCTAGAAAATAAAAAACGTCTAGGGGAGGACTCGAACCTCCAACCGCATGATTAACAGTCATGTGCTCTACCAAATTGAGCTACCCAGACTTATTGAGTTCTTTAATTAAATCATCTGTACCCAATAACAAATGATGATTAAGAATCTCATAATATCTTTTTAAAGCTTTTGGGATCAAAACGTAAATTTTGTATTCTTTTTGAAGAAAACTTATTTTATATTTTAATTTAATAGCTTTATCGATTCCTCTCCATTCTGTACATTCTATTATTATTTTATTATTAATCAAAAAGTCAGGGAAAAAATATTTATCATTTATTTTTATTAAGGGTTCATATTTATAATCAACTTTCATTTTTTTTAAAATATTTGCAACTTCTTGCTCAAGTTTATTTCTTACTCTCTCATTATTTTCTGTTAAAAATTTATATCCACCAATTTTCTTAAATTTTTCATATTGCATTAAATAATATTTTTCTGGATTTTCTTTTTTCATTCTTTTATGCCAATATTTCATATATTTAGAACTCTCTTTTTGGCATTGTCTTAGTTGTTTTTCATAAGTACCTTTTTGTTTTTTAGACTTAACACAATTTTTTCCACCTTTAATCTGCTTCCAATTATCTGGAAGTTCTTTTATTATATCAGTTTTTTCAAGAGATCTTTTTAAATATTTCAAAATTTTTTCTAAATTATCTTTTTTTATAGATCTCTTTTCTAAATGCCATTCACAAATCATAGATTTTGAAACCCCTAATTGAACTTCTAGCTTTCTTATACTTCCAGCTTTCTTTATAGCATCAGAAGCCATTTCACTCAATTTACCCTTTTTTAGTTTTATGTATGTCATAACTAAATAAAATAATTCTCCTTTATAAATCTTGCTTCCAAATTGAGCTAAAGGGACTTTTTATCTTCATTATAATAAAATATTTATAGTACCTTTCTCTATAATTTAGAGCCCAAAATGTGTCTGCTTAATTTAGAGGGGTTGTGTGTAAAAAAGCTAGAAGCTGAAAATCCAATACCTAAGGATATATTTGAAGAACATCATGCATTAACAGAACAGCAAGTAATGTGTAGATATCAATGTAATGGTTATAATATTCTCTGTCCTCTTTATCAGGAAATAACCTCTCAGGATGTGAGAAATTTAACATCTTTAACTACTGCTTTATGAAATCCTTAGATTTATTAATAAAATATTTCTAATATATTCATGAAATCTCTTTTAATAGTACTTGGTTGGATTTTTTTAATAATATTAATAGTTTTTATCTTCCCTAAAACATGCGGTTCAAAGTATCTGGATCAAGTTATAAATTCAAACATAGAGTACAAATGTTTTGGTTTTCCAGGACCTGATTTATCTGAAAAATACAATTGGTGCTATGGAATATGCTCAGAAAAATCAGAGGAAAGGAATCCAACAAAAGAAGATGTTTCTACTCCCAAAATACCAATAATATCAGGAATGATAAGTTCTTTTAAAAAACCTATAAAATCATTAGCAATAATTGTATTAATAATAGGGATAATTTTAGCAATACAGAAGTTTAAGAAAGTAGGAAAAGATGATAATGTTGTTTATAGCAATAGAATGAAGTAAAAATAAAAAAATATTATTAATTATTTCTAGATTTTATTTTGATCTTTTTAGTTCTTGTTTTTCCGTAGATGTAGCCTATTATTGCACCGATTAAGAAAAAGATTATTAAAGAACTAACAATTAAAGCGAAGGGCATATCCTCCAAGTTTTTTATTTGTGTTGTATAATACATCATACCTAAAATTATACCTATAAAAAAGAATATTGGAAATATTAAAAAAATTAGACCAAATTTTAACCAATATCTCTTTTCTTTTTCATCTTTGTGTACCTCTTTTTTATCTTCAAACTTATCTAACTTTTTTCTTTCTATAAAATTACCAATTAAAAAACCTAAAATTATATAAACCAAACTACCAATTATTATTCCCCATCCCCAGCATTCTTCTCCATAACATATTTTTAAACTTTCAAATATAACTATAAGGGGCATTGCAAATGGAATACCAATAATACCATAAACAAATATATTTACAATTGATAATAAAAAACCAACAAGAACTGCAAAAAATAATGAATATCTTCCCTTTCTAAAATTTTCAATTAAAATAAGAATAATCAAAATAATCAAAAAAATTCCAATAAGTGAAGGAATTAAATCTGGCAAATAAAAAACTCCCTTCTGATTTTCAGGTTTATCTTTATCTCTAATTATATAGAAAGATGTAATGATAACAACTATTATTATTGTGATAATAGCAGATATAATCACACCCTTTAACCAATAAGGCCAATCTTTCCAACCCATTTTAACACTTCTTTTATTATATATAATAAACTGATCTTTTTAAATCATTTTATATAAAAATAACAAAACAACAACATTTTTATATAAAAAAGGATTTTTTAAATAATGAATTTAAACGAAGCAATTAAAAAAAGAGCATCAATAAAAAAGTATTCTGAAAAAAAGCCTTCTATAAATCATATTTTAGAAATAATTGAAGCATCAAATCATGCACCAAGTCCTGGAAATTATGCTATAGTGAAATATATTATTGTTGAGGACATAGAAAAAATAAAAAAGATTTCAGAAGCTTGCCAACAAGAATTTATTCAAGATGCACAAATCCTAGTTGTGATTTGTAGTGATTCAAAAAAGGTTGATTTGATGTATGATACACGCTCAAAAAGATATGTAAAACAGCACGTAGGAGCAGTAATTGAAAACTTCTTGCTTAAAGTAACTGAGTTGAATATGGCATCTATATGGATTGGGGCCTTTGTGGATAGTATGATAAGAAGGATATTAGACATACCTGAATCAGATAATATAGAAGTAGAAGCCATACTTCCTGTTGGTTATCCATTAAGAAATACAAACATCAAACAAAAAAAGAAACCAGCATTGAGTGGAAGATTATATTTTGAAACCTATGGAAACACACAAAAAGTCCCATTTAGAAAAATAAGAAGAGAAGATGTGTAAAAAATAATTTTTATTTTTTATTCAATTTAGATATTTATCAGTTTTAAGAGACTCAATTATTTTAGAGGTAACATCAGATAGATTATATTTATTTAAATCCTTTGTCCATTCGCTTGCAGAAATTTCTAAAGAAGGTTTATAAAGATCTCCTTTAATCTTTGCAAAATAAACTTTAACTTTTATTATATCCCCAAAATGAGGAGACAATCCAAAAAAATCTTTATAATAAGTTATATTTTCTAATTTAGTACCTGATAATTCCTCAAAAATTTCCCTTTCAAGACAGTCTATATCAGATTCACCAAAATTTGCTTTTCCTCCAGGAAGTATCCAACTATTTTTCTTTTTTACTAATAATATTTTTCCACCTTCAATAATTGCTGCACCTATAGCCTCTCTCATAGATATTAATTCCAGAATAACTATTATAAATATTATTGTAATCTAAAAAGAGAGAAAAATAAAAAAAGAAGAAAAAAATAAAAAAAATAAATTTCTTCTTTTTATTTAAAGAGCGTCAATACCTAATTCTGAAAAACTTCTATGGGATTCTTGATAAGATTCCTTTAATCTTTGTTTTCCAAGAATATAAGGGCTTGAAACACCGGTCATTATTGTGATAACTCTTACTTTACCTTCATACTCTTTGTTGATTCTTGCTCCAATGATTACTTGAGCATCTTCTGAAATATTATCTGTAACAAGTTTTCCTATTTGGCTGAACTCTTCCAGTTTCATATCAGGCCCGCAAGTTATATGTATTAAAGCACCATTAGCGCCTCTGTAATCAACTTCCAATAATGGGTGTGTTAAAGCTTGTCTAACAGCTTCATTAACTCTGTCGCTTGAATCAGCTTCACCGATTCCTATTACCGCAACTTCTCCTCTCTTCATTATAGCAGAAACATCTGCATAATCAAGATTGATTAAGCTTGGCAAGGTTATAGTTTCAACAATACCCTTAATCATAGTACTGATTAATTCATTTGCTACAGCAAAAGCTTGTTGTATAGGCAGTTGTCCTGCTATGTCCACAAGTCTGTTATTATCAATAACAATAGCTGTATCAACATGGTCTCTTAGCTCTTGAAGTCCAAATTCTGCTTTGTCAATTCTTGCTTTTTCACAGTCAAAGGGCATTGTCGTAACACCAATTACAACTGCTCCAGTTTCTTTTGCCAACTGAGCAATTACAGGCATAGCTCCAGTAGCTGTTCCGCCACCTTCCCCGCCTATAATAAATATCATATCCGCTCCACTTACAGCTTTTTTGAGTTCAGAAATTGATTCTTTAGCAGCTTCTCTTCCAACTTCTGATTTTCCTCCTGCACCAAGACCTCTTGTAAGTTCTTTACCTATCAATATCTTATCATCAGCCTTAGTTATACTTAAATGCAAAGCATCTGTATTGACTCCATAAACTGTTGCTCCGTTTATACCTTTATTAAAAAGCCAGGTTATTGCGTTGCACCCAGCACCACCAACACCAAATACCTTGATGTTAGCTTTTCCAGCTTTAAGGTCATCAAAGTTAATACTATGTGTATCAATATTGTCTATTGCTTCTTTTGCAAAGTCTAATACCATCTTTTTTGGTCTTTTACCTCCTTTCAGTATTTCCCAGCAACCCACCATTAGATTTAAATAATAGTGTTGCCTCTATATGTAATTCCAATTAGGAGCAAAGAAAAAAAGGTACACCTCTTTCATTCAGTTTAATCAAATTTCCCGAATGATTAAATTGAATATAATAAAAAAGTTAAGTATCCTTTATTTAAAAAGTTATAGATACGCTATAATAACAAAAAATTATAAAAAATAAAGGAAAATTAGTATTATACTCTTTCTTTTAACTTATTTATTTTACTCCAAACTCGTTCTAATCTTGAATTAGCCTCTTTTAATACTATTTTTAAGAACTTATCATCAACTAAAACCCTGCCCTTATACATAATTGGAAAATCAATATGTTCAGTGCTATGTAATTCAACCATATATCTTTTTTTCACACTCATTATACCACTATGCTTCCATCCGGAGAGTTTTGCAGCCCTTACAATTTCTTCTGCGTCAGAAATACTTCTGCATGCAGCATGTAAAATACAGGTACTTTGTTTAAATTCAACAAGTCCCTTATAAGAAACATTTTCCAACTCTTTTTCTAATTCATTAAAACTAACTTTTTCATGACTTCTAAAAATAAAGGCGTTTTCTTGTTTAACAATTTTTCCAAGTTTGCCTTTTAATAAAACAATTCTTCCAGAACAACTGCTTGTTGTATAATAATTATTATTTTTATTTATTTTATCGCATAAATCCTTTATCCTAACATCCCATTTTCCAATATGAGATTTATCAGATTTTTTTAGTTGTTCTTTTTTTCGCTGATTAAAATTATCTTCCATAAAAAGAATAAAAATACTGGGTTTAATAAATTAATTGATAAAAAATTTTCTAATCCTTATGACTTTTTATATTTTATACGCAAAATACTTAATGGATATTTTTTATTTTTTATATAGAATTCTAATGTAGATGATTTAATCTCTTCGTTATTAGTTTTGACTTCTACAAATTGAAGTTTTTTACCTTTAACTAACATCAAGTCTGGACAACCATTTTTATCTCTAACTAAATAAGCCAATTCTTTAAACTTTTTTTCTCCTAAAATACTATGAAGATGATATACTATTTTTTTATCTTCTTTTGTCAATAGGTCTTCATATTCTTTCCAATAATACTTTACACCAATAATTCTATATCCTGCCTTTACCCTAGAACGATAAACAATATAATTTTTTTTTGTATAATAATTTTCTGCTAAATCTTCTGCTTTCTGTCCTTTTTTAAAAGTTAGAACTAATTCCTTCCTTTTTAATTTTGACATAACTCCACTCATAATTTTATGATATTTCTCTAAAATTTCTTCGTTTTTCATAGATTATTATTTTAATTTTATGATTTAAAAACTTTATCTTTACTTAAGAATAAAAATCAAAGGCAAAAATTAACTTTCAAATTTCTTAGCAATTTCCAAAAGAAAATCATCATTTCCTTTTTTTGCAAGAATCTGCAATCCAACAGGCAAACCATCTATTTCACCGCAAGGAATTGATATTGCAGGTATCTGTGCTATATTTGCGAGAACTGTTAGAGTATCATAATTATACATGTCCTCAACAGATATTTTTTCTCCTATTTTATGAGGTAATTTTGGAACAGTAGGCATTACAATTACATCAACTTTTTTAAAAGCATTATCAAATTCCTCCTCAATAATTCTTTTTGCTATTAATGCACGCCTGTAATATTTTCCAGCAAATTCTTCCTTGCTTATTTTCCCCCCTCCAGTTATTCTTCTTAATACTTCTCTTCCTGCAGATTCTTCTATTTTTTTGCCATATTTTCTTCCGTCAAATTTTCTTGTTCCAGAAAAAAATTCAACATAAACAATAGGATAATAAGTTTGTATTCCTAAATCAACATGATTTAAACTTATTTTATCATACTTAAATTTATTATTTTTTGAAACAATTTCAACTTTGTTTTTTATTTTATCAAGAATTTTTTTATCTCCATTAACTTCCAACAATCCTATTTTTATAGAATCTTTCTTTTCAGAAAAATAATCAATTGCAGAAGGATCATTTTCATCTATTCCCTTTACTATATCAAAAATAATCTGGCAATCTTCAACATTATTAGCCAATGGTCCTATTTGATCAAAACTCATTGCCAAATCAATCAACCCATACCTGCTTACTGCACCATAACTTGGTTTATACCCCACAACACCACAATGACTTGCAGGATTTCTTATACTCCCTCCGGTGTCAGAACCAAGACTGAAATCACAAAAATCTGCTGCAACGCTTGCCGCACTTCCAGAACTGCTTCCTCCGGGTATCCTGTCAAAAGATTTTGGATTTTTACAAAATCCAAATGCACTTGTTTCTCCGGATGAACCACATGCAAATTCATCCATGTTACTCATCCCAATAATAATTGCATCCTCTCTTAACAATTTATCAACAACAGTTGCATTATAAGTTGCCTTATAGTTTTCAAGAGTTTTGGATGCACAATTGCAAATAAGTCCATTAACATTAATATTTGACTTTACAATAAAACCGATTCCTGCCAACTTTCCAACTTTTTTTCCATTCTTTACTTTATTGTCAATTTCATGAGCTTGATTAATAGCGTTATGATTAATATGCAAGACAGAATTAATTTTAGGATTATATTTTTTTATTTTATTAATAAAATTAATTATATTATCTTCTGCAGATAATTTTCCTTTTCTAATTTGTTCTATCTTTTGTTTTATCATTTTTAATAGTTAGAGTATGAATCCTGTCCTATATTATTAAATAATTCAAATGGAATAGTTCTTATTGCGGTTATTCCGGTCCTTCCCTTATCTTCAATACCATCTGAAAAATCATCTTTATAATGAGTAGGTTTTTTTCTTTTTACTGGATTAATTCTTGATTTACGATATGCAATATACAAACTAAATAACACTTCAGATCTTTTAATTAAAGATTCATATCTTTCCTGATATTCAAGAGTTTCTTCTCCTAAAAATTTTAATCTAGAAAGTGTAAATAAATAATCTGCATTTATCTCCCTAAATTCTCCTTTTCTGAAGATGCCTCTTGAAACATCATTCTTTTTTTGTTCTAATTTTACAACAAGTTCTTCTAAAGAATCTAAATTAGTATTAATTTCTCTTGTTAAAATTTCTTTTCCTTTTTTCATTTCCAATCACCTTTTTCAGCCAATATAAAATCACTATCTTTCATAGGAGCATTTTCTAACATATCCTTTTTGAAATTTTCATCAGAATCCTGTCCTTCAGATTCTTTTCTTTCAAATGATTCTCTTTCTAAATAAAATCCAGAAAAATCTTCTTCTTTATATTTACCAGAAACCTTTTCCAAAGCTTTAGAAAACTTATCTAAAATTTCCTGACTTTCCTTTTCTATGCTTTCAATATCCTCATTAGTAAATTTTTTCATAATATAAATTAATTATGGAGTAAGCCTATCTCTATCTCTTGGAAACATGGTCGCTTCTTTGATGTTATCCAAACCGCAAATTATCTGTGTCAATCTTTCAAGCCCAATGCTCCAACCAGAATGTGGAGGAGCACCATATCTAAAACTATCAACATAACTTGTAAAATTTTTAGGATTCAATCCTTTAGCTTTTAATCTTTCAATTAACAATTCTGGTATATGAATTCTCTGCCCTCCAGAACATATTTCAATCCCACCATATAATGCATCAAAACCTTCGCTAAACTTAGAGTTTTTATCTGCATCTTTTGTCATTATATAAAAAGGTTTAATTGATGAAGGCCATGAATATGTAAAAACAATAGAATCAGGATACATATCACCTAGTTTTCTTTCCTGTTCAGGTGAAAAATCCTCTCCTATTTTTCCCCCAACTTTTTTTATTGCATCCTCATAACTTAAATAAACTGCTTTTGGAACTTTTATCTTCACATTTAAAATCTTCAATTCTTTTTCACATTTCTTAATTACATTTTTAACAATATATTGGACAACTTCCTCAACATATTTCATTATATCCATTTGGTTTGTAAAGGCAGCTTCAATATCCATTTGTCTTATTTCATTAATGTGTCTTGTTGTATTATGTTTTTCAGCCCTCCAAACAGGTGTTATCATAAATGTTTTTCCTAAAGAACAAGCTATCATTTGTTTGTATAATTGAGGGGATTGTGCTAAATATGCTTTTTTTTCAAAATATTGAACTGAAAATAAATCAGTTCCCCCTTCAGAGCTAGCAGAGATAACACATGGAGGCTGCATTTCTATAAAGCCAAGTTGATAAAAATATTCTCTGAAAGAATTGGATATCTCATTTTGAATTTTAAATATTGCCTGAATTTTTTCTCTATGAAAATCTAAAAATCTATAGTCAAGTCTTTTTGGCAGTTCTGTTTTTGAATGATCTGAAACATCCAAAGGCAAAGGTTGTTCTGCAAAGGAAATAACCTCCAAATCTTTAATTAAAATTTCTTTCCCGCCAGGAGCTTGCTTGCTATCTTTAATCTGCCCATTTACTCTAATAACACTTTCTCTGCTTAAATTTGATATTGAATCAAAAACCTTTTCAGTTGTTTCTCCTTTTATTGCAACACATTGGACCCTTCCAGTTATGTCTTTTAATACAATAAATCTTATCTTGCTTAAATCTCTTAAATCATGAACCCAGCCATAGAGTTCTACATTTCCTTTCTTATTAAAAATTTCACTTACAGATATTTTAACCATTTAATTTTCCTGATTATTTAATATTCATAACTTTCTCTAGAATACTACTTAAATCTTTTCCATTAACCTTGCCCTTGTATTTATTCATTAAAATACCCATATATCCACTGATAGATAAACCTGGTTTTTCTTTTACAAGTTTAAATGCCTCACTTTCAACTTCATTTAAATCAACTTTTTGCATCTTTATTGCATTCTCAAAACTCTCCCCGCTAGTTATCCTTTCCATTACTAATTTAACATCCTCTTTTTCTATTTTATTATCTTTTACTGCATAAATTATACTTTCAATCAAATCTAAATTTAATACATCATCAATGTTCTTTATATTTGATTTAGTTGCTATTTCTTTTGGAATAATAAACAATACTTTTGCTATAAAATTAGGATCATTTATTATTTTTAATAAAGATTCAAACTCTTCTATTTTATCCCCGCCAGAAAGCAATTTGACCATTTCAGGGGTTAGACCTTTTTCTTTTAATTCTCCCCTAATATCACTCCTTAATTTTGGAAGAGTTTCTCGTGCATTATTTATTATTTCACGTGTTATTCTAAGTAAAGGTAAATCAGTTTCGGGATACATTCTTGCAGAACCAGGCATAGGCCTTAAAAAATTTGTTTTTCCATCCAGTTCTGCTTTTCTTACTTCACTTTTTAAAGCTTTATTCTTTATATTTTCTTTTTGCCTTTTTATTTCATTTTCAATCACAGGAATAAACATTTTTACATCCTGAAATCCTTTGATTTCAACCCTAGGATGTCCATCAATACTGATATTAACATCTTGTCTTATTGTTCCTATTCCTCTTTTTACCTTGCAGCTTCTCAAAATATCCCCTATATATAATGCAACATCTTTGCACTGTTCTGGATTTTTAATATCAGCCTCAGTTCCAATTTCAATCAAAGGTATTCCCAGTCTGTCTAATCTATATACACCTTTATCATCCTTTTTTTCTATTATTCTTGCCGAATCTTCTTCCAAAGAAACATTTGATATCCTAACCTTTCCATCCTCTGTTTCAACAAAGCCATTACGAGCAATTAAAACAGTTCTTTGAAAACCGCTTGTATTGCTTCCATCCACGACAGTTTTTCTCATTACCTGACTGATAGGAAGTATCTCGCAATTTAAAAGTAAAGAAATATGAAGACAAATCAATAAAGCCTCATTATTTATCAGATGAGAAGGTTCTTCATCCATCTCAACTAAACATATACTGTCATAACCCTGATAAATAAATTCTCTGTCTAATGAAGATTCATATTTTGCAGCAACATCAACCTCCCCTGATTCACCTGCAACTGCATGAAGTTTTCTCCTGATTTCAAAATCAGGCTCATCATTTCTCAATATGCTGGGACAATCACAAAATAATTTATTAGTATCAAGCTGCTGATGAATTTCCAATCCAGCCTTTATCAAATTCTTTTCCATATGCAATAAAAAAGAAAGAACCTATTAATAAAATTAATGGAATTATCTAAACCTGCATATTTTACGTTCAAATTCTAAATTATCTCCATTCAGTAATCCATACCCTTTAGCTAAATCCTCAAGAACAATATTTTTAACTCTTCCAGGAGTCTGTAATTCTTTATAATCATTTAAATGCCCTGAAAAAACAAATCTTGGTTTTATACGATCAATTTCATGGATAACTTTTCTTGCTAATTTTAAATAACCTGAATTTTGCGGTAATAAAAGAGGAGATTCATGTGTTAAAAGAATATCTAGACCTCCTTCAGGTATAGATTCCAAACTAGCTATTCCTTTCTTACTTACACCATATCTATTATTAGAATAATTACCATCTAATCCTGCTATTCTTAATTTTTTTTCATCTTTTTCTAAAGTGAGAATTTGTCCTGGCTGTATTTTATTAGGTAAAGGCATTTCATTTGCCCTAAAAACTATTTGAGAGGGTTCATGATTTCCATGAATATAAAAATGTGGAACAGATTCAAAGAGATTTTTTATTTCGGCATGATCACCGCAATCAAGAACAAAATCAGGTTTTTCTTCATGATAAACTGACTCTGCAGCTGAATAATCACTGTGTATATCCGACACTAACAAGATCTTCATTTTCAACTTCCTCCAATTTTGTTAATTCTTCAAGATAAGATTGACTTGGACCAATAAGTTCATTATTAGAATGATTATCATCAATAAGATTTGTAATATAATTTTTTAATCTTTCGTATCTTAAATCAGAAAGACAACTATAAACAGTTTCAGGTGTATAACTTTCTCTTTCTAATACTCCTAATAAAGAAGTAATATCTACAACATCTTTATCTTTCCTTCCATTTCTTCTTTTCTTTTCATTATGTGTATTAGGTATATCTAATTTCATTAAAAGCATAGTCAAGGGATTCGCAACATTTACAGGAATTCCAAATAGTTCAACCTTTTTCTTTGCATCCCATTGATCTCCTGAAAATTTTATATTATGAACCTTTGCCCCGTCATCTTGTTTTTTATAAGGAACATAAATGTCTATATTTCCATCATTTAATCTATTGCCTTCACTATCATAAGAGTATCCTTTACATACCATTTTTCCAGGAATAGACAAAGACTTTGCCCAATCCTGTGGATTATCAAAAAACCATGGAAGAATACCTTCAAAAGTACGTGACTTTATTACAATATCTAAATCATGAATAGGTCTAAAATTTAATATATATGATTCATCAACATGGCTTAACAAATTTCCTAAAACCCCAATACCTCCAACAAATAAGTAAGAATCATTACCTCCATGCTCACTAAAAGAAGTAGATAATGCTAAAGCATATTGTAAATTATCAAGAGAATGATTGCATCCTTCACATAGATGATTTTCTCTTACAAGAGAGCAATATCTATCATAATGACCATTATCTAAAAGTCTATATTCTAATTCTTGCAGCCACTTGTCTCCCATATATAATATCACTCATTTTCGTTTATAAACCTTTCCATTTATACCACTATACAGTAACATCTATACATTCAAACTCTATTGAACCTATAGCTATCTTTATAAATATTAATTCCTTTTTATAAATATCTATGATAAACATAAAGAATATTATTTTTGGGATAACTATATTTATTTTGACTATAGCAGTAGCTGTCTATGGGATAAGCACTTTATATGGAGAAAGTCCAAAATATGATGATTATTGTCCTTATAATTTGATTAATCAAACAATATGCGAAAAAGAAGGGGGAGATTGGATTAATAATACTCAATATATAGTTGATAATCGTGGAGAGACTAAGTCTATTGCCGTGCCCGTTCCTGCAGAAGGCGGATATTGTAATTATGATTATACTCCCTGCCAAAAAGAATTTGAAGCTGCAGAAAAAGTTTATTACAAAAAGGTATTTCTAACTGCACTGCCTCTTGGAATTATAATAATTATTGCAGGTGCATTAATTTTTGGTCTTGAATTTGTTGGAGCAGGAATTATGGCTGGGGGAGTAGGAATAATAATATATGGAGTTATTAATTACTGGAGATTCACAGATGACTGGCTTAAATTTATTCTATCACTCATAGGATTAATTATTGTGATATGGTTTGCATATTATGCAAACAAAAAGTGGCATAATCTGAAAGATATAAAAATTTCAAAAAAGAAAAGAAAAAGATAAAATATTTCTGTTATTAATTTTATTAGATAATAATCATTAATTTTATAAACCATTTTTATCTAAAATAAAAGGAAGGTGACTTGTTAGGAAACCTTGGTTTCATACGATAATGAAAAAAGTAATAGCAGTTATATTATACACAATAATAATAGTAAATTTAGTATGGGAAATAGTTTTCTTTTATGATAATAGTCAATCACAGCAGCAAAATAATACTAATCAAAATGCAAATAATACTAATGTAAATTCTTCAGGATCTATTCCTAATGTTCCTTCTAATAAAAAAGTACCGGCAACTGAGTTAATAAAACATAACTCAAAAAGTGACTGTTGGGTGTCTTACAAAGAAAAAGTTTATGACCTGACTTCATGGCTCCCAGATCATCCTGGATCTGCAGATGCTATTGCTCCATATTGTGGAACCTCTAGAGGATTTGAAACCGCATTTACCGGACAGCACGGAACATCACAAGTAGAAAAATTAATGCAAGAAGGAACATATAAAGGAGATTTGGTAATAGGATAGATAAAATGGAATTAAAAAGATATTCTGGGATTATACTTAGAACAGCGATAGCAATTGTGTTATTATGGTTTGGATTTACTCAAATAAAAAATCCAACCCCATGGATAGGATTGCTCCCAAAAATGTTAACAAGTTTAGATATTATTTCTGCAACAACATTTATTTATATTAACGGAACATTTGAAATAATATTTGCAACATTATTATTACTTGGATTATTTACCAGAACAGTATCTTTGATATTAACATTACACTTATTGAATATAGTTTATACAGTTGGTTATGGACCAGTTGGAGCAAGAGATCTTGCTATTGCTCTATCATGCCTTGCAATATTTTTAAATGGGGCAGATGAATTCTGTCTTGATAAGATTATTTTCAATAAAAAAGAAGATAAAATTGAAAGCAAAGGAAAATCAGATAAAAAATAAAGAAGAACTAGTCAAACAGATTTAATCACTAAAATAACTTTTCCCTTCTGGTGATTCATTTATTGTAACTTCCCTTTGATACAAGGGATTATACAATTTAGTTATTTTACATCTCCCCTTTGTTTTTTTATCTTCAATAGTTTGTGAAAGAACTAATGCATGCCCCCAATACAACCATCTACCATCCAGCATCTCTTCAACTAAATATACCATGGTTGGAGGTCTATGATACAGTCTCTTGTCATTATTCCAAAAATTAAATTCTCCATTTAAAAAAGCACTGGAAAACGGTATTGTTAATTAATCGGGACTTTTATTAAAATTATAATAGCTTGTTAAATGTCGGGACTTAGAAAAGTTTAAAAGTAATATTTACTATCAGAAATTATGAAGAAATTACTTTTTGGGTTGGCTTTTATTTTTTTGGTAATGTCGGGTGTTTTTGTCTATGCTTCTAATGTAGAGTCATATTATCAATTTGAAAAGGGATGGAATTTAGTTTATGGATTTACTAGTCCAGAGAGATTAAGTGGTGGAGAAGTAATTTCAGAGAATATAAAAGCCGTTTATATTTTAAAACAACCTACTCAAGAATTTGTTCGTATATATCCTAATCCAGAAACCAAAAAACTTGAAGGAATACAAGACAGTTATTATGAGAAGACTGCCCAGTTTGTTTATTCTGATGTTGCTGGAAGATCAGAGTATCTCTTTGAAGAACCGTTACCTCCAACATATTGGAACGAACATCAAATTTATAAAGGTTGGAATTTAGTGGGTTTGTCAAACTATATGGTTGAGAGTTCAAGCAACCCAGATTTAACTCTTGAAGATATTAAGGGTACATGCAATATAGAAAAAGTATATTATTTCTTTGATGGAAAATGGGTTGTATTTGATTATCCTGAAATGGATTCAACTTTGCTTTTGAAAGGTTTATTAATTAAGGTTTCTAATGATTGTGTGCTAGGGATGATAGATGAGGAAAGCACTGTGAATCCTCCTCCACAAATACCAAATTAAAATGATAAATAAAAAAGGAATAGGAGCATTAGGATGGATTTTGATTATAGTTATAGTTTTAATTATAATAGGAGTTATTGCTTATTTTGTAATGTCTGGAAATGGAAGTAACATTATTCCTTCTGGAAATTCAATACCTCAACCACCAGCGTTACCTTCTGGATGATTTACAGAGACTTCTGATTTTAAACTCTTCAAAAGTATAGTTTCCCATGTGTTGCCTTGAACTCCAATACCACATCTTTCAGCAGGAGTTAATTTATCTACTGCTCCCTTTCTCACGAAGTTGTGAAATATCTCCCATAGATAAAGACTTACCAATATATACTTCTAAAGAAACTTCTCAATATTCTATTTAATCATTTTTATGATTTATTATAAAAAATAGATTTATTATTCTTCAAGTCTCTTATTAAATTCATTATTTATATTTTCAAGCATCTTATGTTTGGTTGCAACACTTCCTCTCCATTCTTTATGTCCTAAAACCCATCCCAATTTCACAAATGCACATTCTGGCAAAATATCTCCTAGAAAAACAACTCCAATATCACTTAATTTTCGCCCTGTAGAATAAACATATGGATCAAGCCTTCCATAAATTGTTTGAGGGACTGCGTAAATAAACATTCCTTTTTTAATATGCTCTTTTAATTTTGGTATCCAATTAAATTTTCCTTCAACTGCAACATGACCTAATCCCGTCATTTCTACTACTAATCCCCTATAACCCTTTTTTTTGTAATAATCAAGTATATCTGGGCTCTGTCCTGGATGAAATTTAATCAATGCAACTCTATTATCAAAAACAGCGTCAACTTTTACTTTTTCATTATTCCTTTTATTACATTCCCTTAAAATTTCTATTTGATCATTTAATATTTTGGCAATTGGTTTTGAATTAACAGGTTTAAATGCATCTCTTCTTGAACTATGCATTTTTCTTGTTTTGTTTGCCTGCAAAGCATAACAATAATCATCATTAGTTGTAGCATGTCCTATTATCATAATTTCAGCAATATCTGACAAAGCTGCATTTGCACTGCATATTAAATTAAGCCTAGAATCGCTGCTTCCTCTATCAGAACTTCGTTGTGAATAAGTTAATACAACTGGCTTATTCACTTTACCTAACATAAATGAAAGTGCAGCTCCTGTATAATGCAGCGTATCTGTTCCATGGCTTATAATAACTCCTTTAACATGCGGATCATTAAGGCTTTTTCCAACTAATTTTGCAAGTTTAATCCAATCAGCAGAATTCATATTTTCACTGAATTTTGTAAATGGAACTTTTATATCAATATTAACTATATCCAATATTTCTGGGTATAAAGAAAAGAATTCTTCTGGTTTAGTTAAATCCTTAACCCCTCCTGTTTTTGGGTCAAGTTTACTGCTTATAGTTCCTCCTGTCAGATAAAAATGTATCAAAGGCTTATTTTTTAAAATTGTTATATTTTTTTCAGGTTCTTCTTTCTTTATTTTTTCAAGAATCTTAATTTCACTTATATCTTCTTTTTTATATCCTATATTATAACCATTATCCAATTTTAATAATAATATGCCAGTATCATGACTTTCAAGAAGCACTCCTCTTTCAATTTTTTCATTAATAGTTATTTCAACACTATCTCCTGGAACAGGGTTATTATAAGGTTTTTTCATAAATGAATAAATCCAAAATAACTATAAAAACCTTATTAAATAGTAGTTCTTTTTTTATATACATGGCAGGAAAAAATAAAGTTCTTATTGGACTTGAGATTCATGGTTATATAGAAACAAAAGAAAAATTATTCTGCAATTGTAAAAATCATCATAACATGAAAAAAATTAAGCCAAATACAAATATCTGCCCTGTTTGTACTGGACAGCCAGGTTCAAAACCAATGCTTCCGAATTTTTCTGCTATAAATAAAATCCTGCAAATTAGCCTGATGTTAAAATGCAAACCAAATTTAATAGATGAAAAAAAGCCAATATTCTTTCAAAGAAAACATTATGATTGGCCGGATATGCCCAGTGGTTATCAAAGAACTATTTCTGGTGCACATTCACTTCCAGTTGCAGAAAATGGAGAATTTTTAGGTGTAAGAATAAGAGAAGTTCATCTTGAAGAAGACCCTGCTGCATGGAATCCCGAAAAGGGAACAGTGGATTATAATAGAGCAGGAGTTCCACTTGTTGAAATAGTCACAGAACCAGATTTAAAATCTAAAGAGGAAACACAAAATTGGCTTAAACAATTGATATTAACATTGTCGTATGTGAAAGCTCTGAATAAAGACGCTGGAATAAAGGCAGATGTCAATGTAAACATTGAAGGGATAAGCAAAAGAGTTGAAATAAAAAATGTCAATTCAATAGATGAAATCGGAAAGGCAATTGAATATGAGATACAAAGACATATTAAAGAAAATCCGAAAATACCTGAAACAAGAAGATGGAATACAATTAAAGAAAAAACAGAGTTAATGAGAACAAAGGAAGGACAGCATGATTACAGGTTTATTCCAGATCCAGATTTACCTGTTATAAAGATTACAAAAAAAAGAGTAAGTGAAATAAAGAAATCTCTTCCAGAATCGCCAATAGAAAAATTGAATAATATAATTAAAAAATATAAAATAGATAAAACAAATGCAGAAATTTTAATACAAAATATTGATATTGCAGGATTATATGAAAAAGTAATACAAAACAAAAATATAGATCCAAAATTTGCACTGCCATGGATTACAGTTGAATGGTTTTCAGTTCTCAATTATAACAAAAAATCAATGGATGAAATAAATTTAAATCCAGAACACATAGCAGAATTATTGATATTATTAAAAAACAATAAAATAACTCCATTAAAAGCAAAAGAAATTTTAAGGAAATTTATTCCAAATTCATTCTCACCAAAGCAAGAAGCAGAAAAATCAAAAAAAATAATAAATAAAGAGGAATTAAGAAAAATAATAAAAAACATATTAAAAGATAATCAAAATAAAAAATCAATAGAAGATTACAAATCAGGAGAAACAAAAGCATTAAATTTCTTAATGGGACAAGTTATGCAAAAAACAAATAAGCAGGCTGATTTCAATATAGCAAAATCAATTCTTGAAGAGGAATTAAAGAGATAAATATGAGGTTAAGTCTTATAGGGCCAGGGGATATAAAATTTCATTATAACAAGTTATTGCCTAATAGAGGAATATCTTTAGAAATTGCAAAATTATATAAAAAGAAAGGAGGGAAAAAAGTAATAGGTGCTTTTCCAAAATCAGATAAAACCTTTGGGATTGAGCATTTAAAACAATATATAAATGAAAAAGTAGAGGGAAAATCTTTATTTGACGAAATAATTGATTCTGGAGACTGGTTTAAACATGATTTGATAAAGGGATTATTGGGGCAGGCAGTTTTATATTTAGGTTCAAGCCCTGGAGCAGATGGAGAAAGACATTATGCAGTTTATTTATATAAATTAATTCAAAGATTTAAAGATGGAATTGAGATTTCAGCAAAAAGAATCCATCCAGAGATAAAAGCAGGAAATAATTAATTTACCCCTTTCTCTATTTTTTCATCCCATTTAGGTTTTAATATTCTCCACATTATGATAAAACCTACAATAATTAGGATAACAATAATTGAAATAAGGAATGTCTTTATAGATTTGTAATCATTTTCTGTCGGCTCTTCTGTTGCAGTTTCATCCTGTACTGAATCAGTTTTTTCTTCTGTTGTTTCTATATTTGGTGAAACTGTATTATTCAAGCTATTGTTTGTCCTTGCAGTTTCAACATTGACAGTGCTTCCTCTTCCGCCACCTCCTCCTGAACCTTGATTATTATCATCTCCTACATCCCCTATGTCAACTATTGCATTTTCAACAATGTCATATGTGCTAAAAGAAGTTACATTAACAGTTATTTTGTTGTTTGAATTGTTTATTATCTTACATACAGTCAAATCACAATCAGCACCGTCTCTTAATATCTTAGGATTAGTGAAGTCTCCATAGAAATAAATAACAGCAGATTTATTAAATATTCTATAGTCTGTGCTGTTTACAACTATTCTCGTGTCATTCACATCAAACACCAAATCGAGGTTAATCCTGTAAATCTGGAAGCAATTGCTTTTATTAAGGTTAATCAGGCTTATATTCTCCCTGAATGCTATTCTTTCTCTATCAAAAAAGTTAAGATTAAAATTTTTTATTCTTCTCAAGTCATTGTAATTCAATGGATTAGTAAAATTAAACTTGGTTGAGTTTGGAATCAGGTTTGAATTTATCATAGGATTAAAGTTCATTCCACTCTCTATGCATTGATCTCTTCCTTCAGGGCAATGTGTCAAATTGTAATCAATTATTCCGTCCTCATCAGAATCAACACAGCTTAATGAAATGCATTGTGCATTCAAGCATCCATTTGCACATGTCTCGTTCAACCTAACTGTTATTGTATCATTACAAGATCCCTGCCCAGTTGGGCATGAAAAATCATATAAATCAAACACTACATTTCCATTCATACAATAGTTGGTTGAATTAAAGTCATTAAGACAAGTCTGATTTAATAAGCTAGTTATTGTAACGTTGCATGAGCTATTAGGCAATCCAGGATTAATACAGTTGTAATTTGTAAAGTTCTGGTACAGATTTCCAAGATTGCAGAACCTATTTCCTATAAATCTATTAGTCCCACAACTTGAGTTTGAACTGCATGTGACAGGAACACATGCTCCGTTGGAGCATGTCTGGTTAGAGCTGCAGACTTGCTTGATTTGATTTGTTATCAAACTTGAACTGCAACTTCCAGAACTGCAGCCCCAATCAGTAGAATTATAATACACAACGCTTAAATTGGCAGTTCTGCAGAAGTTTGAGCTGTTAACATCATTAGGGCATGTTTGAATTAAAAGAGAATTTGTAGTATTAATACATGTGCTTCCAGATGTTCCAGGATTATTGCAGGTGAATGTTGTTGCATTCACTCTAACCTGATTTTCAGAGCAATAATTAGAACTGTTGAAGTTAGTCCCACATTGTGAATTTAAGCTGCATGCAACATTCACACATGCTCCGTTGGAGCATGTCTGTCCAGATGAACAATTCTGATAAAAATATGAACTAGTTGCACTAACACATCTACTATTCTCAGTTCCTGGATTAATACATGTATAATTAATATATGTTCTGTTAATACTATTTCCATTTCCACAAATAAATCCGGTAAATGTATCGCTACCACAATCAGTATTAGAATTACAAATAGTTAATTCTGCTGATTCATTTATTATATTTATACTCAAACTTTTACTGTCACTAGTGCTTCCTCCATTAACCCTGACTGTAAAGTTATAATTTCCAACTAAGGTTGGTGTTCCAGAGATTTCGCCTGTAGCACTATTTATAACAAGACCTGAAGGCAGGCTGCCAGATATAATACTCCATTGATATCCACTCCCGCCTTCTGCAAATATTCTGTCAGAGTAAGCCTGGTTCACATTTCCTTTTCTTAATACCAATGTTGTAATTGTAGTTCTATTAAAGGGTGGAACTACTGATATTGGTATGCTAATACTGGAATTAACCCCATATTCGTCAATAGCTATTAACTCTAAATTTGCTGAATAATAAACAAAATAAAAATAATATATAAAAGGCAAAAAAGTTTTATTAGTTTCACATAATAAATTTTTATTATTTGGATTTGGAATACAACTTAAGTTTAAATCTACATTAACACTATAATACTCGTTTAAAATTTTTAAAATTTTTAAAGAGTAACCATTAATTGAATAATCATCTTTAATATTTGCATAAATTGTATGAGTAGAACCATTTAAAACAATACTTGGATTCATGTATAATTCAACTTCAGGGGGTTTATTATCAGTTGGAATAAGAGTTCTTTTATAATAAACAGTTAGTTTAGGCCTTAAACTAATATCTCCTGTTGTTTGATTAATATAATCGCAACTGGAAAAATTGAATATATCGCCTCTGGATTTTGATAATAACAAGCCATTGTTTTCTACACCTCTGTCATATCCTTCCAAGGCAGGGGTTATATCTACAGTATAAAATGCCTTTGCACTGCTTACACTAAAATTGCCTAATTTTTCAGTTCTGTCACTATCAGTTTCATTTGCACCGGCTTCTGACCAATTAACACCATTTCTTGCCTGATTCCAAGTAACTTCTAATTCTTTCCAATCTTTTAATAATTGATAAAAAGAAATATCATTATGAATAATATCATCCTGTTTATATAGAGTTAAAGTTGCTTTTACTATAACTGCGTCATCAGGAATAAGTCCGCCCTCTCTTTCAAATATATTAAATTTCATCAATCCTCTATAAAAATATGGTTTCTCAAATACTAAAGTATCATTTTTTTTCCCAAAATTCTTATTTTTATTGATTCCAGATCCAAAAATATAGCTATCAATGCATCCAGAATAATTGTCAAAACCATTTTTTAAATCTCTTGATACTACACCAGAAGCAGATGAAATTCTTAAATAAAATTGCTCCTCATCAAAATTTCCTCTTTTATCTGTGACCCTGACTGTAAAATTATAATCTCCAGCAGAAGTAGGAGTTCCATTAATAATCCCCTTTGTTGAATTAGGATCGTTAACGAGATTTAATCCATTAGGTAAACTGCCGGATATAATCTGCCAATTAAAAGGCCCTTCCCCATTCATAACTGCAATTGCATAAGAATAAGAATTGTTAATTTGACTTACTGGCAAGCTAGTTTCAATATTAAATATATCTGGAGTGTCATAACCTGGTTCAAACGCAAAAATTCTTCCATCACCATATCCTAAAAATAAAGTATTGTCATCAATAATTAAACCTGAAAATCTTAGTGAATCTGAATAGGGATTATCAAACTGCCATACTTTTTCTCCTGTATATTTATTTATTCCAACAACAGAATCATTTAAAGTTACAAATAATGTATTTCCAGATAATACAAGATGTTGTATTGGACTTGCTGAACGAGATCTGATTACTAAAAGTGTTGGGTCATATAAAAAATCAACAACCCACAACAAATTTTCATTAGAAAGGTCTATAGCTGCTAGTTTGTTACTCCTTATATATTCATATTTGCTACTCAAAATAGTATCATAACCAAAAGCTGGAGAATAATTTCCTATTCTCACATATAAAATATTACCATTAACTATTATATCAAATAAAAGAGTATTATTTGAGAAATTAGAGATATTCAATTTATTTACAAAATCAATCCTCAACACTTCACTTCCATTAGTAGCATTAAATCCTACAATGACAGGTTTAGTATAATTTTTAATAATATCATGCATACTGCATCCTTCTTGTTTTTGTCCAGGGACATCACAAGTATCTAAAAAGGAGTTATTATAAAATTCGCGACCATAGGCAAAAACAACTCCATCTAAATATGCTAAAGATTCTGATCCAATAACATTGTCTGCAAAGATTAATTCACCTGTAGTTAGGTTATTTAAATAATCTTTATCCACACCTTTTTCCCATAATATCCCCCCAGTTGTTTCATTATAAGCATATAATTTTCCACGGGTTCCATAAATAATTCCTTTCTGAATCAAAGGAAATGCAGTTAGTCCAGTGTATTTATCACCACAATCCTTCCACAATTCAGTAGCATAGTGATGTCCAACAGGTTTTCCATTAAAATTATTTCCTGAAAAATCATGGATAAAACTTTCATTTTCCAAAAAATTTGAATCATTATTAAAATGCAAAAGTAAAATAGTGTTTCCATCAGGAATAATTTCTTCATCATAAATATTGTTAACTTCATTTTCTGTTAAGCTTCTGTTAAATACTGCAAATTCATCAATTAATCCGCCAAAACCTACTCCCAAGTTTCCAGGAAGCCCGCCAATATATAAACTATTATTATTGCTTTCTATATCTAAAGTATTATTTCTTTCAAATACTAATTGACCATCCTTATATAATTTTTCTTTTTGATGGTCATAAGTGACTGCCAGATGGCACCACTCATTTGGCGGGCAATAAAAACTGTCATTTCCATAAAAATTAGAATTAATTTTTCTAAGATCAAAACCATATCTTACTGTGCCATTAAGAAGTCTTGCGCCATATAAACTCTCTTTAGCAAAAAGATATTCATAATCATTATTATTATAACTGAGTGAGGATTTAAGGATACCATCCCATTTAAACCACAACATTACTGTCCAGTTTTGGCTTCCTGGATTTAATTCACTTATTAAATCATCTCTTTTATATGGTTTTTCTCTTTTTCCTAAATCAATATATTCAAAACCGATTTTACTATTTTTAATGGTTCTTATTTTATGGAATTCATAAGCTCCATTAAATTTTCCATTTATATTAGTGAGAGCAATTGAAAAATTGGAAATATCTCTAGCAAAATAACAATGGTCAATGCTATCCACAAAAGGCCATCCAGTAGTTACAAGTATAGAACTAATAGGATCATAATTTGTTTGTGAATAACTCGATAAAGTTTGAGATTCTAAACCTGTTTCTAATTCATTACCATATTGAATGTGATGTGAATCAGTTCCTGTAATAAATTCTTTTATTAAAGCATCATCTTTCAGATAACTAAAATAGCCGCCAAATTCTCCAGAATGCCCATCACTCCATAATTTTTCTCCAGTGCTCGAATTAAAAACAGTTCTATAGGCAGAGGAAATATATCCTAGAGTTCCACTGCCAGTGGCGCCATTTATAGCAACTAAAAGTCCATCTTTAGACAAAAGATAAGTATAAATAATACTGCCACCACCATAAGAGTCATTTTGAATATCATACATCCATTTTAATCTTAATGGAAGAGATAAATTATAATCAGCTATTTTTGAATTAATATTATCTTTTTCAAATGTAATCCAATCTTTATCATTTACAAATTGCTCTTGCTGATTCGCAGCTTCAGTTTTTAATGAGCTTGATTCACTATCAAATTCAGTTTCATTTTTTTCACTTTTAAATAAACTGCTAAAAAAATTAATAGTCTTATCAAAAACATTCTCTTTATTTTCTTTTACTGACTCTTTAGCAGATTCCTTGCTAGAAAATCCTGCTGGTGAGATGACTTTTCCTAGAATGAAAAATGGACGGGCAATAGGATTTTTAGGGGCTTCTTCAAGAGTTTTATTATAATCATCTAAATAAATAGATGAGGCAGAAACATTATAAGAATTATTTAATATAACAAAAACTGAGATAAATAATAAAGAGGATAATAAAATAAATGTCAAGACAAAAACAGAAAGATGTCTAAATAAATGACTTTTATTTTTGCTTATTGTTTTAAAGATAAAATTACGATTTTTCCTCTTTTTTGGCATTAAAATATATAATTTAAAAGTATTAAAATGTTTTTATGTTTATAGATATAATAAAACTTATTTCACTCTCTCCAATTCTTCTTAAAATCTCTTAAAAACTTTTCAAATTTTCCTTTCTTTATTTCTTCCTTCGCTCTTTCAATCAAATTTATTAAAAAATAAAGATTATGATAACTTGCAAGATTCATTCCAACTCCTGTTTCTTCTTTTAACTGCTGTCTTATATATGCTTTTGTATAATTTTTACAAACCTTACAACCACAATTTTTATCAAGAGGATTTTTATCACTTTCATATTTTTTATTGAGAATTTTTATTTTGCCATTTCTTGTGAATATAGTTCCTCTCCTAGCATTTTGAGTTGGATATCTTGAATCAAACATATCTACTCCTCTTTTTATTGCTTCAAGAATATTCAATGGATGTCCCTCACCCATTAAATAACAGACTTTATTTTCAGGTAAAATAGATTTGCAAATATCAATTATTTTCAATTCTTCAACTAAAGGTTCTCCAAGTGCCAAACCTCCTATTGAATAACCATCAAAATCTATTTTTAATAATTCATTACAAGATTTTTTCCTTAAATTATTATATAATCCACCTTGTATTATTCCAAAAAGCAACTGCCTTTTTTCTTTTTTTACATTTTTTTGAAAATTATCATGGCTTTCCTTTGATATCTTAGCCCATTTTGTTGTCAAGTCAACTGCTCTTTTTATTTCCTCTTTAGTTTTATCGAGCAAAGGCATACTATCTAAACACATTGCAATATCACTTCCCAAATCAATTTGTATTTTCATATCTTTTTTAGGGTCAATAAATATAGTTTCTCCTGAAAAAGGATTTTTGAAAAAAACTCCTTTTTCAGTTGATTTTACATATAAACTTTCTGAATACATCTGAAATCCACCAGAATCAGTAACATTAATGCCAGAAAAATTCATGAATCTACCTAAGCCTTTCATTTTTTTTATTATTCTCTCCCCAGGCCTCAAATGCAAGATAAAAGAATTAGAAATAACTGCTGTAGCTTTCATTTCATTCAGGTCTTCTGTTGGAACATATTTAACAGAGGCCTTTGTTGCAACAGGCATAAAAAAAGGAGTTTCAATAACCCCTTTCTTTGTATAAAGCAAACCAACTCTTGCCTTTGTCTTTTTATCCTTTGAAACTATCTTAAACATAGAATAAATGACCTAAAATAGCTTAAAAAACTTTTTTAAACTAAGTTTTTGTATTAATCTAAAAGAGGAAGAAATGTTTTATATACCAATTATAGGTTCATTCTTTGAAGCAGCTTTAGCAGTAATAGAAAAAAAAGTTCTAAGAAAGCATAATATTAATGCTGTAAATTTCACAATGTATTCTTTCTTATCAATAATAATAGTTATGTTGATTCCATTGTACTTTTTCTGGAAAGTAACACCTGAAGCAACACAATTAACTAATCTTCTTATATTCATTTCAATAGTAGTTACTTCTGTTTTTGCCAATATAACCTTTGCTTATTCCCTGAAAAGAGAAAATCTGTCGGAAATGGAGCCAATAAGGCTTATGCAGCCATTGTTTATATTATTGATAGCATTTAGTTTGAGTTTTTTCTTTTCAGCATATTATAATGAAAGAAATTATCCAATTTTAATCCTGTCTTTGATTGCCTCCCTAACTTTGATTCTTTCTCATGTAACCAAAAGACATCTAAAGATGGATAAATATATACTAGCAGGAATAATTGGAAATTTTCTTTTTGCATTGGAGGTGGTTATATCTAAATCTATATTGCCCTATTATTCAAGCTTCACTTTTTACTTTTTAAGATCATTGTTTATATTCATAATCTGCATAGTTATCTGGCATCCTAAAATAAAACCATTAAAAAAGGGAACAAGAAATCTTTTCTTTATAATGGGTATAATTGCAGTAATCTATAGATTGATTATTTATTATGGATATCAAAATATAGGAATTATAATGACAACAATTCTGTTTTTATTATCAACAATCCTCATATATATATCAGCAGCAGTATTCTTAAAAGAAAAAATAAAAAAGCAGCAGATTATCTCATCAATTGTGATTATTACATGTATAATTATATCTATAATTATAAGCAAGTAATGAACTAAGATTAAATAGGATTAGATTTAATAAACCTGAATTTCTAAGAAATATAGTATAAAGGGCTTATGATGTAATGGATAACATAAACGGCCTCGGACCGTTTTATCTGGGTTCGAATCCTAGTAGGCCCATAAAATAACTTAGGTTCAAATCCTCGTGGGGGCATGTTACCTAAGGTTAACATTAGCATGACTTTATGTGTAAAAATAAGCCTAAATTCTGTAAAATTTGGTTAAGTGCCCCCGCAAGGGCATTTACTCAGCGAATGTAAAATTTTGAAAAATAGTTTTGGGGGGCGTTTAACTGTAATGACTAGAATTAATTTCCACCAAATATTCTGCTAAACCATCTCATAAACTTAGCCCAAAGACTTCCACTAACACATTTATTATCAATACATAAATTACTATCGCACTCAAAGCTATTCTCACAAGAGACTTCTGGTTTATTTTGATTTATAAAATTGCTATCTTTGTCAGAACAAAAGTTTCCATCCTTTCTAAATCCATAAGGATAACACTTTTTATCAAGAGCACAACCAGAACAAACAGAAGATGTATCTTCTTCAGGAATATTTTCAGGTAAATCAATTGGACCTGTTTCTTCAGAAGGTTCATATTTAAGACAAGCACCATCAGAACAAGCACCTGGGCATACATACTCATAAACTTTTCCACCTTGCTCATCACAAGTGCCTTCTAACAGAATTTTGCTGGTTTTACAAGAATCATAAAATTGCTCGTCACCCGCTCTCGGAATTACAAGACCTTTTGAAAAATAATTTGTTCCATCATCAGAGTCAGAGCAATTTTCTAAAGCAGAAACAAAACCAAGAAGCATAGTAATTCCTAAAATTAAAACAATAGGTAGTATTAATTTTTTCATAATATATATTGGATTATCTCCTTTAAAAAGTTAACTCAATTTTAGGAAAAATGCGGGGGCGTTTAACCAACTATAAAAAATAAAAAACCATTTTCTAATCCCTACTTTTTTGGTGAAAAAACCTTATCGTCGATAAACCATTCAAATAACTCGTGAGAACCTTAACCTAAGGTTAATCATCTCGTGGGGGCATGTTACACTTTTTGTTACATTTTGTGTTATACTCTCTATTACACAAACTATGACAAGAGTTATAATACCATTTTTTGGGAGCGTTTAACCAGTGCATATAAAATCTTTTGTTTGGCAAAATGGAAAAACAGATAAATTTGCTATAGTTTGATTATATATGATAAATAATGCTATTCTTGAAAGCTATTTGAATTGTAAGTATAAACCCTACATGATCATTAATAATAGCCGGGGTAACAAAAAAGATTATGAAACTATGCAAAATGAAATTTTTCAGAAATTTAAGTCCAATTTTAAAAAAATGATATTGGAAAGGTATGGGGAAAAATCCATTATAGAGCATTTTCAATTTAATAATACAAAAATAAACGGAATATTTTTTACATTTGAAACAAACATTAAAAATGCTGATTTTGATGTAATTTTGGATGCTATTGAAATAAAGAATAAAAGTGTCGTTCCCATATTACTTATTGCAAATAACAAAATCCATAAGAAAGAAAAAATATATTTAGCTGTTCAGACTTTAATCTTATCAAAATTAACAAAGATAAATTTTGAAACCGCAAGAATTTTCTATGGAAATGAGTTTAAAACATTAAAGATTAAATTAAGTTCTTATATTAAAGAGGCAGACAAAATTATTAAAGAATTAGAAGAAATTACTAGAAAAGAATCAGAACCTAAGATCTGCAAAAATGATTATTGTAAAATTTGCGAATTTGAAGAGTTATGTTATGCTAAATTAATAGAAAAAGATGATTTAAGTTTATTGAGTAGTATAAGAGAAAAAGAAAGACCCAGATTCGAAAAGAAAGGAATATTTACAGTTAATCAACTTTCATACACTTTTAAACCTAGAAAGAAAAATGAATGGGTAAAACAGAAAGAACACCCTTTCCATCATTCGTTACAAGCATTAGCTATAAGGGAAAAGAAAGTTTATATCTATGATGAAATAAAAATACCAAAAACAAAAACAAAAGTCTTCGTAGATTTAGAAGGAAATTCTGATGGGAGTTTTATCTATCTTATTGGAGTATTGGTAAAAGATGAAAATGAAGAAAAATTTTATTCTTTTTGGGCAGATAATAAAGAGAATGAGAAAGATATCTTTAAAAAATTTGCAGAATTATTGACAGAGCTTGAAGAAGTCAGTTTATTTTATTATGGAAGATATGATCAAAAGGTTTTCAAAAGAATTTTTAAATCAAGTAGAAATAAAAAAGTTAAAGAGACTATTCTAAATCATTCAACCGATGTTCTTAAATCAATTAGAAGAAATATTTATTTTCCAACATATTCCAATGGTTTGAAGGATATTGCCCATTTTCTTGGATATAATTGGTCTAACAAGGATTCTTCAGGACTACAAAGTATTGTTTGGAGATGGAAGTGGGAGAATATTAGGGATGAAAAAATAAAAGATGATTTAATTCAGTACAATAAAGACGACTGTTTTGCGTTAAGTAAGGTTGTTGAGTTTTTATGGAATACTTTTAGTAAGATAGCCTCAAATGAAAAGATCAATGTTAACGATAATATCTTTTTAGCAAAAAATGTAGATACAGAAAAAAATAGAAGATTTAAGGATATGGATTATGCTAACAAGGATATAGAAATAATCACAAAATCGGCATATTTTCATTATCAAAGGGACAAGATATTTTTTAGAACAAATAAAAATTTGATGAAAACTAAAAAAGTAATTCATAAAACTATTAGAGATTACACAAAAGTAAATAGAAAGATAATTATAAACGCAGATAAATGTCCTTTTTGTAAAAGTACTCATCTAAGAGCAAATGTCTCTGATAGATATCTCAAAAGATGCTTGGATTTGAAATTTTTTAATTTTGGAATTAAAAGATGGATAACGGAGTATATTGCCTTTTCATACAAGTGCTTAGACTGTAGAAAGAAGTTTATACCTAAGAAATTCAAAAAAATTTATTTATACTCTAGACATAAAAGTATTACTCCCAGCTTTAATTCGTTAAGGAAGAATCAGATTGGATATGGGCATAATTTTCTTGCTTGGGCTATGTATCAAAATGTAATAAATAAAATTACTTTCAGAAATATTGAAAAAAATCTATTAGATTATTTTGACTTATATATTGATAATAGATACTTATGGGGGATTAAGATTTTAGCATCAGAATACTACCTTACAACTTATCGAAATATCCTTAAAAAACTCGTAAAAGGTAGTCTTATACAAGCTGATGAGACAAAGGTTAAATTAAAGACGCATAGTGGTTATATCTGGATTTTTACAAATATGGAAGAAGTGTTATATCTTTATAAGCCAACTAGAGAGGCAGATTTTCTTCATGAATTTTTAAGAGGATTTAATGGAGTTCTAATTTCTGATTTTTACTCAGGATATGACTCATTAAAATGTCCTCAACAAAAATGTCTTGTGCATTTAATGAGAGATTTAAATGACGATTTATTAAAGAATCCATTTGATGAAGATATAAAAGAGATAGTAATTGAATTTGGAAGTATATTAAAAAATATAGTCTATACATTAGATAAAACCGGTCTAAAGAGAAGATATTTACAAAAACATAAAAAATATGTTAATAGATTCTTTAGAAATCTAAAGAAAAAAGAATTTGGGTCAGAAACTGCTAATAAGATTAAGAAAAGATTGATAGATTATGAAAAAGAATTGTTTTTATTCTTAGATTATGATAATATTCCTTGGAATAATAATAATGCAGAATATGCGGTAAAATATTTTGCAGATTATAGGCAATCAATAAATCGAGGATGTATAACTGAAAATGGATTAGAAGCTTATCTTATTTTATTAAGTATTTACATCACATGCAAATACAAGGGCGTCAACTTCTTAGATTTTTTATTATCTCGGGAAAAGGACATAGACTTGTTTATGGAGAAATGCAAAAACAAAAAGTATAGAAGCAAAATAAGACAATAATGTTTACTTTAACTTTACTTTAAATCATTACTTAAAGTAAAATACACCTTAATTTAAAGTAAAATTGCTTATTCTATACTCGATGAAACGAAAGGTTTATATAATACTTTAAATTTACTTTAAGTATTAAGAACGAAGAACTTAAAGTAAAATGGATATAGAAAATCTGCTAAGAATCATAAAAGAAGGCGAGAGCATAGAAGTGGAATTTAAGCAATCTTTCCATAGTTTCCAGGATATTGCTAAAATTATTTGTGCATTTGCAAACACC
>Ga0209542_10003426_pt1 | contig 33959 bp, 33 predicted proteins | sample RifCSPhighO2_01_FD_184028 | JGI IMG/M metagenome (GOLD analysis project Ga0209542, IMG submission 184028) | Soil microbial communities from Rifle, Colorado - Rifle CSP2_plank highO2_0.1 (SPAdes) (version 2) | ecosystem: Environmental > Terrestrial > Deep subsurface > Rock core/Sediment ... | reverse complement strand
TTGAAACCGTCTCGAAAATTAAAAATCTTCTCGTATCCCAATCTGCGGCAAAAAATGTTTTTGAAAATATAACGCAAGCAATAGGCAATACTCCTCTTGTCAAGCTAAACAATCTTTCAAAAGGTCTTAAGGCAGCAATTTATCTGAAGCTGGAATTTATGAATCCTGGTGGAAGTGTTAAGGACAGAATTGGAGTAAAGATGATTGAGGATGCAGAGAAACGCGGGTTGCTGAGACCTGGCGGAATAATTGTTGAGCCGACTTCAGGTAATACTGGTGTCGGGCTTGCTATGTCTGCTGCGCTGAAAGGTTACAAAATAATTTTCACTATGCCTGACAAGATGAGCAAGGAAAAAGAATTGCTGCTACGGGCGTACGGGGCGGAAATTATTCGAACCCCAACAAATGTTGCGCCAGACGACCCGAAAAGTTACATACAGGTCGCGAAGAACATTGTCATGAAGCTGCCGAATGCGTGGATGCCAAACCAATATTTCAATCCGAACAACCCTCTGGCACACTATGAAACTACGGGGCCGGAAATTTGGAAGCAGACTGGCGGAAAAGTAACTCATGTCGTTGCAGGGATGGGGACTGGCGGGACGATTACCGGCATTGCGTATTTCCTGAAAGAAAAAAATCCTGAAGTGAAAATTATCGGAGTCGATCCGGAAGGTTCAATGTATCATCACGAATTTTACGGCACGAAAGGCGATGTCCACAGCTACAAAGTTGAGGGAATTGGCGAAGACTTCATGCCGGCGACGATTGACCTGAGCATTGTTGACGAAATTGTTACTGTGACTGACGAAACAGCGTTTGAAGTGGCGAAAGAACTGGCGAGAAAGGAAGGAATCCTAGCCGGCGGTTCGAGCGGTGCTGCTGTTTTTGCTGCTCTGAAACTTGCGAAAGAAAAAGATCTGGATGAAAACGCGGTTGTCGTAGTAATTCTTCCCGATCGCGGAGATCGCTACTTAAGCAAATTTTATTCCGATGAATGGCTTAAGGAAAACGGTTTTACCAGTTCGTGAAGTTCTGCAGGGTGGAAAGATGTTGAGTTTGGAATTAATAACGAGGATAAAGAAAAATGGGAATCATTTTGCAGGATGGGCAGATGAATATTCGCGTTCAGTTGATAGACCGCAGAGAGATGCTCATTATCAACAGCTTTGCGATATGTTGGATGTGAGAGACAATGACTATGTGGTCGATGCGCCGTCTGGTACAGGTAAAGAAACCTTAGACACAATAGCGCTGAGATTAAGAAATGGATTTGTTGATGGAATTGATCTCGCTCCTGACATGATTAGCTTGGCACAACGCCTGCAGAGGGAGAAGCAAGTCTATAATGCTCGTTTCATTTTGGGCAGTGTGGAAAATCTCCCTATTCGAAGCGATTCAGTAAACAAAATAATTAGTGGTCATGGATATCAGTGGTTCAAAAATCCTAATGTCGCTCTTGGAGAATTTAATAGAATATTGAAAGATGACGGAGATCTGGGCTTAATGACAATCTTGCATGGCACTTTTGGGCCAATGATTGACGCAATGAACGCTGTAATTAACAGACTTCCTGAATATTACAACGGACGAACTGCAGAAAAAATAATGGGTTTTGTTCCTCAGAGCGAGAATTCGCTGCATACTGCACTCGAATCGTATGGCTTTGGTAACATTGAATTTCAAATTCCAACTCCAGAGATGGCAGATGATTTTGAATCGCACCTATTGAAAACGCGCGCCATAGCTGCAACTAAAAACTATTTTGAAAGACTTCCCGACAACGCTAGAATAATTGCGAACGAAATCGTGAAAGGAGAATTGTTAAGAAAGGAATTGATAGAAGAGAAGACGATTCTTGTTAAAGCTAGGGTAAAGAAAAAGAGGCGACTTTAAATATAGCCCCTGCAATCGATAATTTGTTATAGCAGTTGTAGAAGGGAGAAATGATGCTCGGGTGGCTGAATCCGGTAAAGCGTCCGCCTGCAGAGCGGAAGATTGCGAGTTCAAATCTCGCCCCGAGCTTCTTACTAAATAAAAATAAATGATAAGTATGACTCTAAAAGTTTTCAACACGATGACAAGAAAGAAGGAAGCTTTCAAACCGATGCGAGAAAAGAAAGTCAAGATGTTCGTTTGCGGGCCGACAGTTTACGACCAATCTCATATCGGTCATGCCAAAACGTATGTGCAGTTCGACGTGATTGCCAGATACCTAAGGCATGTCGGTTTCGACGTTTTCTATCTGCAAAACATCACGGACCTGGATGACAAAATAATCCAGAGCGCAAAAGAAGTCAGAGTCTCGCCGAAGGAATTGGCAGCAAAGTTCGAAAAGGAATACTACGAAGACATGGAAAGTTTGGAAATAACTGGCGTTAGCAAGTATGCTCGAGCGACTGATTTCATCAAGACCATATTGGCGCAGGTGGAGACTCTGATGAAGAAGGGCTTTGCATACAAAATCGACGACGGGATTTATTTTGACTTGTCAAAGTTCAAGGAGTATGGAAAGTTATCAGGACGAACTACTCTCGAGGCGGAAGATTCTGTGACAAGAATTGACGAGAGCGTGCAGAAGAAAAACAAGGGCGATTTCGCATTGTGGAAAAAATCAAAATCTGACGAGCCTAAATGGGACTCGCCGTTCGGATTTTCCGGAAGGCCTGGATGGCATATAGAAGACACGGCGATAACGGAAAGTCATTTCGGTCCCCAGTACGACATGCACGGCGGGGCGCGCGACCTTATATTTCCTCATCACGAGGCAGAGATCGCACAAATGGAGGCCGCGTCAGGAAAGAAGCCGTTTGTAAGATACTGGCTCCACACCGGATTTCTGACTGTCAACGGGCAGAAGATGGCAAAGTCGCTTGGAAACTTCGTCACAATCAAGGACGCGCTTAAAAGCTGGACGCTGCAGGAATTGAGGTTTTTCTACATCTCGGCACACTACCGCAGCCCGATAGATTATTCAGAAAAAAGTTTGGACAAGGCAAGAAAAGGTTTGGAAAAGCTCAACGAATTCATGCAGAAGGTAAAAAACGGGAAAGACAGTTTTGACGCGGAGCTGATAGAGAAGACCAGGAAAGAATTCACGGAAGCAATGGACGACGATTTCGACACGCCGCGCGCCGTTGCAGTCATTTTCGATTTCGTTCGCAAAGTCAACAAAGCCGGCGGAGGCAAGAAAGCTTACGCATTCATGAAGGAGATTGATGAAATTTTCTCAATTATCACCGAAGCGGAAGAGGAAAGGATTCCAAAGGAAATTGCAGAGCTTGTTAAAAGCAGGGAAAAGGCCAGGCAGGACGACGATTTCAAAAAAGCCGACGAGCTCCGTGAAAAAATCAAGCAGGCTGGTTATGCGGTTGAAGACACTAAGAAAGGACCGAGAGTGAAGAAGTTTAAGAAATAGAATTAAGAAAATCGAGAAGTGAATCAAGAAGTGAAAATGATGGGCGAATACTGGGACTACAGCGAGGCAAAGCACAAAAAGAAGAAAGACAGGCGTGTTTACAAAAAGGGCTTCGCGCGAAGGAAGAAGCAGATGCAAATTCTGAAGTAGCCGGCGAAAAATAGTTTCGAATAGTCTAGCTTAAATCCTTATCTTCTGTGCATAAAATTAGATAATTATGGTGTTGGTAGGAATACTGGCAGTCGTCGACATTCTGGCAGGAGTTTTCATTTTGTTCAACGCGCCATGGCTTGCTGGATACCTGGCAGTGCTATTCTTGCTGAAAGGCCTGTTTTCCCTGATATCGAGCTTCTCAGTCCACTACTTTTTCGACTGGATGGGATTCGTCGACGTATTTGCAGGAATAACATTTACATTTATTGCAGTCGGCTGGTTCTTCGGCTTCTTCACAACTCTCGGCTGGATTGTACTGTTGAAAGGAATTTACTCACTCGCAAGATATTTGCTGAGATTTTAAACGCAGTCGAATCTAAGATTTGCGGATTTTCAATTCGAATATTAGGTAGAGCGCGAAAATTGCTGCGGTAATGAAATAAAAAAGAGGCATGCTGAAAAGGAAAGGGGTGCCCGCAATAGCTCCGATGAAGAAGAAATAATCTGCCCACCAATTGTTTACAGGAAATGGATTTTCAAGCTTCCAAGGCAAAACCGCCCTTTCTACAACCCAATAAGAGAAATCCTCAACTGTTATCCAGAGAATTAGGAAAACGAACAAGCGAACAAGAGAAAATTTTGACAATCTTGAGAATTTTGATAACAAACTATATTTTCTCAACACATAACAGACGACCAAAGAAGCTGCAACATAAACTCCGATTGCATAGAAATATCCGTAAGGCCAATTTCGCGGAACGTTCGGTGGAAATTTTAATAATGCTTCCAAAATTCCGTAAAGAAGTCCTGTTAAAACGACAACGGCACTGACTAGAAGAATTTTCTTTGCTTTCGAAGAAATCATAAATAGTAATTCTGTGATAGTTACATAAAAATTTAAGATTTGATAACTTCCAAACTAGGAACATCCGCTTGTCGCGCCGCAGTTAAGGCAAAGATAACACGAGCCGCTTCTTATCATCAGCGAGCCGCAATAGTCGCAGGCAGTGGCATCCGTGTTATTTTCAAATTTAATCTCGTCTGGAGTTTCGATTTTTACATTCGACGTCTCGCGAGTGAATTCTGTTATTGGCTTTATGTCGACCGGTTCTTGGGCAGGTTTTGATATATGCTCCCCATTAGCTCCATTCGTTCCGTTTATTTTGTTCAGGTTTATTCCAATACTATCAAGTTCTTCTTCAGGCAGGAACTTCAGCGCAAGCCAGCGGAAAATGTAATCGACAATCGATTTCGCAATTTGTATCTGTGGGTTGTTTGTCCATCCAGAAGGCTCGAAGCGATAATGAATGAACTTGTTCACGAGGACTTTCAGCGGCACGCCGTATTGGAGCGACATCGCGATGGAGAGGGCAAACGCGTCCATCAGCCCGGAAAGCGTGCTGCCTTCCTTCGCCATCTGTATGAAAATTTCTCCCGGACTTCCGTCCTCATAAAGACCAACTGTTATGTAGCCTTCTTGGTTGCCGACTTGGAATTTGTGCGTGACGGAACGGCGTTCATCTGGAAGTCTCTTTCTAACTGGCCTTACAATTGCGATTTTTTCCTCTTCTTTTTTCTTTTCTCTCTCTGCCAGCGCGTTCAGCGGCTGCGACAGCTTGCTTCCATCGCGATAAAGCGCAATCGACTTCAGTCCGAGTTTCCAGCTTTCGATATAAACTTTTTGCACGTCCTCGACAGCCGCCTCGTTCGGCATGTTGATTGTCTTGCTGATCGAGCCTGACAGGAAAGGCTGAGCGGCGGCCATCATCTTGACATGCGCCATGTAGTCGATGAAGCGCTTTCCCTTCTTTCCGCATTTGTTCGCGCAGTCGAAAATCGCGTAATGCTCCTCCTTCAAGTGAGGCGCTCCTTCAAGAGTCACCGTGCCGCAAGCGTATTCGCCCGCTGCTTCGATTTCTTCTGAGCTGAATCCAAGTTCCTTCAGAAAGTTGAAATTCGATTTGTTGTATTGCTCTTCGGTGAATCCAAGTCGTTCAATCGTTTCCTTTCCTAAGTTCCAAAAAGTGAAAACCTGATTCAGGTCAAAAACACCTGGCAATATTTTTTCCAACTTCGCAATTTCCTCGTCAGTGAATCCCTTAGTCCGCAGTGAGAAGTCGTTTATGTAAGGCGCTCCTCTGAAAGTGTTTTTTCCTAGCGTGTATTGAATTATTTCTCCAATTTGTTCTGTTGTGTAGCCAAGCCGTTTCAATGCAGGCACGACAGATTGGTTGATGAGCTTGAAGAAGCCGCCGCCCACAAGCTTCTTGAATTTTACAATAGCAAAATCTGGCTCTATTCCTGTCGTATCGCAATCCATCTGCAGGCTGATAGTTCCGGTCGGGGCGATGAGAGTCGACTGCGCATTGCGAAAGCCATATTTCTCGCCAAGTTGCAGCGCGCGATCCCAGCTTTCTATTGCAGCTTCGAGCAAATATGGTGGACATATTTTGTGATTAATTCCTTGCGGAACAATCGAAATATTTTCATATTCTTCAGGTTTTGCATTGTAAACAGCGCGGCGATGATTTCTTATAACACGTAGCATGTGCTCTCTGTTTTTTTCATACTCGGTAAAAGGACCAAGGAAGCTTGCCATCTCTGCAGAAGTTGCGTACGATTCACCAGTCATTATTGCCGTAATTGCAGCAGAAATTGCTCTTGCCTCGTTAGAATCGTATGGAATGCCTGCAACCATGAGCATCGCTCCGAGATTTGTATAGCCGAGGCCGAGACTTCTCGTCTCATACGTACGCTGCGCAATCTCCTTGCTAGGAAGCTGAGCCATCAAAACAGAAATTTCCAGAACAATTGTCCACAAACGCACGACGTGCTTGAAAGACTCGACGTCAAAAGTTGCAGTTTCATAATCAAAGAATTTTAACAAATTAATTGAAGAGAGATTGCATGCTGTGTTATCAAGAAAATTAAATTCACTACACGGGTTTGTTGCATTTATTCTATCAGTCGCTGGACATGTGTTCCAGTCGTTGCAAGTTGTGTCGAACTGAAGTCCGGGGTCGGCGCATGCCCACGCGGCTTTTGCTATCTGGTTCCACAAATCTCTTGCCTTCACTGTCTTCGCTACTTTTCCATTCGTCCTCCAAGTCAAGTTCCAGTCCTTGTTGTTGAGCGCGGCATTGACAAAGTCGTCAGTCACACGCACCGAGTTGTTGGAATTCTGACCTGAAACGGTCTGGTAGGCCTCTCCTTCGAAATCTGGCGAGTAACCTGCAAGAACCATTGCCGCAACTTTCCTTTCTTCATTGACTTTCCAATTTATGAAATTCTCTATCTCCGGGTGATCGATATTCAAAATAACCATCTTTGCAGCTCGGCGCGTGATGCCTCCAGACTTGACGCTGCTCGCCGAAACATCGAAAATTTTCAGGAAGGTCATCAGCCCGGAAGAAACGCCACCTCCGGAAAGCGGCTCCCCCTTGGCACGCAGCGTGGAAAAGTTCGTGCCGCTACCGCTGCCGTGTTTGAAAATAAGCGCTTCCTTTCTGACGAGATCATAAATTCCGCCTTCATTGAGCAAATCATCATTTATAGGCTGGATGAAACAGTTGTGGACTATTATACCATTTGCAAGAAATCTTCCGCTTTCTGTTTGTATGTCATATACATCTCGTGTTCCAACTTCCTCAATACTAACAATTGTTTCTTCTCTAAAAATAGGGACGTTTTTTGAATTCATGACGCTTTTATTTAACAGTGCTAATTTTTCTATTTTGTTAGACGAAATGAAACCAATTAATTGTTGAAATATTTCTCTTGAATTTCCATATGAAATATTCAAATAGTTCGGATTTGCTCTATTTTCTCTCTTCTCTTCTTCTATGTTAATTCGCGAGTATATTCCTAAAATATTTAACAATTGCAAAATCTGAAACGCAAGCTTTTCAGAAACGGTTGTGAGAGTTATTTTTCCTGAATTTTCTCTAATCCTTACACAGCCATCGGCTTGGAAAAGTGCTTTTAAAAATTCTCTTATTACTAGTTCATTATTCTTTAAAATTTCTTCAGGCACTTCTACTGTTCTAGAAGTTTTATTTAATAGATTATATTTATACAAGAAAGTTTTTGCCTTTTCACCAACTAAATTTATTCTTTTTCCCTGTAATGACTTGTTTTGCGTTTCAAATTTAGTCACCCAATAGGAAACTTCTTCTCCAAAAATAGTTTTTATATCTTTTATTATTGAATCATGCTCCTCTGCGGTAACCGTTACTATTTGAAATCCTATAGAATCTCCTAGTTTTCCTGAAAAACCATCACCTATTATCCAACCGACAAGTCTGGCCTTTGCCAATTCTTTTTCGTCAACTTCTTTTTCAACTGCATTCTTTACTATTGGTTGAACAATTTTCATTTCCGGTTTTAATTCCTGTACTTGAAACCAAGCATATTTTCCGCCATCTTTTAGCCGCGTTTCAGAAGCAAAAACGAGATGGTCACCAGTAAGTTCTACAAAATTACCATTCTTAGTTTTTATCTTGTAAACTTTCTTTTTTCCGTTATATTTTGTAGCAAGAATTTCTACAAACTTTTCACCATCGAAAACTTTTTTGTCAATTAAATTATTTTCAACAATTTCTCCAATAAACCTCGGGCCGTTATCTGTATAAACAATTGTATAGTAATCCGCACATGCATGAGCTTGGGGGTGTGAATATTCGTCTTGCGACTGGACAAGCTCCTTTGTTAGCGGGTCGACGAACCACGCTCCCTTGTTGGATCCTGTCACGCCGTAGGCCCAGTGCAGTCCTGTGTTGAACCATTGGGGCGAGTTGGGAGAAGCCGTTTGATGAACAAGCATGAATAGCAGCTCTTCCTCGAAAGCCTGCGCGTCTTCCGGAGATGCGAAATAGCCGAACTTCTCTCCCCAGTGCCTCCAGCATCCTGCAAGCCGTTTCAAAACTTGGCGGACAGATCTTTCCGGCCCGAACACTGGCTTGCCGAACTCGTCGAAAATTTGCTTTCCATCTTTGTCGAACTGCGGAATGCTGGCCTTCTTGAAATATTTCTGGGCGGTGACGTCGAGCGCGACCTGCGACCAAGATTTCGGGACTTCGATGTTGCCCATCTCAAAAACTACGCTGCCGTCTGGGTTTTTAATCGCAGAAGAGCGGTACTCCCATTCAACCGTCTGCAGCGGATCCTGACCAGACCTTGTGAAAATCCTCGGTATGCGAAGTCCCTGCTTGCCCAAAAATTCCACGCGTTGGCTCAAGTCGACTCCATCCATAACTCATCAGTCCTCAGCAACCCCGAAAGCTTGTCGAGAAGATAGAAGAATTAGTAGCAAAAGTAGTTATACGACCAACGAAAGCGACGGACGTATTTCTGCTTCTCCGTGCAGCTGGTGCAAAGCTGACACCGCAATGTCTCTGCATTGAAATTTACTCCCAAACGATGCTAAATTTGCCAAATTGACATCAAATATAACGTCAGATTCAACGTCAGATGTATTCTCCACTGTTTTAACCCACTCTAAATTTTAGAAGAGCAAATTATAGCGAAAATGAATTTCGGAAATAGTATATAAACGAATTTCTATTGTTGAAAATATATTTTTCAAAGCGTAACCACTAGAAAAAAGCAAATTTATAAAGATATAATGCGTTAGATTTCTAAGTATTTTCAACAAAGTTTAACAAAAGTTTAGCAAAAAGCAATTAAAAGTGTGTTAAAAAGTGAGTTATCATGGCGAATTTTCCTATCCCAACAGACTTCGAGAGCCTGTCGACAATAGCCTTTCTTATCCTCCTTGTCATTCTGGCGATCCGCGACAGGAAAAACATTGAGTTCAAGTACGGAGTGCTGATCAGGCGCATGCACAAGGGAAAGGAATGGATCTACAAAGTCGGCGACGCGCACAAAACCTTTTTCAGCATCTTCGGCTACGCCGCGCTCGTAGTCGGAATCATAGCTTCACTCGGCTCTTTTTACCTCATCATCCAGTCGGGCTACAGCATCTTGGCAAACCCTGACCAAGCACGCCCAGGCCTGCAGCCAATAATCCCAAGCGTGCCTTCGACAACAATCTGCAGTTACGCGCTGTGCGTGCCTTTCTGGTACTGGATAATCGGAGTGCTCATCGTCCTTTTGTCGCACGAGCTCGCGCACGCGTTCGTTTCGAGGGCTGAAAACATAAAAATCAAATCGTTTGGACTGCTGTCGCTTGTCGTTCTGCCAGGAGCGTTTGTCGAGCCAGACGAACGCCAGCTGAAGAAGAGCAGCAGCATGACGAAACTAAAAATCTACGCCGCAGGCAGCTTCGCGAACATCCTCATCTTCGCGCTTGCGACTGTCATTTCCATGGCAATTTTCCAGACTTTTTACATACAGAGCGGCGTCAGCTACGAGTCGTTGGTCGACAGCTCGCCGGCGATGGCAGCCAGCTTGAAAGGAGTGATAGTTGAAATAAACGACCAGAAAATTCACAACACCGACGATTTCCGCGCTGTAATGGGCAACGTCCGACCCGGACAGTTCGCCGTAATAAAAACCACAGAAGGCGAGTTCCGCTTTGCAACAGCTGCAAGCCCTGACAAACCCGACCAAAGTTATATCGGAATTGCCAATCCGTTCACCTTCTTCTCCGTCACTTCCCAGGCAGGCGTTTTCAGCGGCTCTATAGAATGGTTTTACCGGCTCTTCGTGTGGGTTGCCTTCCTCAACATCGGCATCGGTCTTGTCAACCTCTTGCCAATAAAACCGCTTGACGGTGGCCTAGTCTACGAGGAAATTTTCAAAGTCATTTTCAAGAAGAACATGCCGAGTCTGGTCAACGGTCTTTCGATAATAACTTTCGCAATTATCCTCATCAACATTCTCGGTCCTTACGTTCTTTAAAAATTAAAATAAATCTCTTACGCGCATTTCCTGCAGTTGTCCCAATTTCCATTTCTTGTGTGCCACATATTTTGCTACTTCTCTGAAATATGGAGGCACTGACGTCAAAAAAATTATGTGCGCTACTCTTGAAATGATTGAATTTCTTCTGTCTTCGTATGTAAAAGCTATAAATTTTTCTTTAGATGTCAAGTTTCGATTTTCCCTATTTAGTAAGTATTGTTCTGTAATTTCAACTGTTCCATACCGTCTATAGGTAGCTGCTGCTTTTTCTTTTAACTTATTTAATATAACCATGGTCATAAAGTTTTTTTATTAAACGAAGTATTTAAAATAAAGTTAAAGAATTTCTGTCTTTCTTATCTCAAAATTTCTTACAGGATAAGTCCGACGCGCCGTGCGCAGTATCGTCATCTTTATTTCGTCCGTCATGATCTTTTCCACAAAATCCTCGAAACTGGAGTTCTCCACGCCTTCCTTCATCATCTCCCTTATCTGGTTTCTTATTTTTCCTGCGATGCTGCTCTTTATCCTTCTCGAAATGATTGCCAGGCCTTTCACGCGAATCTTAACCCCATCCTTCGTCGTCAAGTCCTGCACTGTGTCAATTCTTCGCACGTGCCGCAAAATCATTCGTGAAATGTAGTCGTGCAGAATTTCAGATCCGTCAAAATCGACAAACGCCTTCGTCCCGTCGACCTTCTTCACCTTGAAAGTGAATTTCATGTAAAATTTCGAAGGGTTGTTTGCAACCTCTATCAAGCTCAGGCTTATACGACGACCAGCAAGCTTGTCCGGGTCAGATGCCATCGTCCTTCCTATCTCGCTTTCGCCGAAAAGTCTCGGAGCTATCAACGAGTACCATTCCTTTGCTTTTCCCTTTCCCTTTCCCTTTGCCTTAGTGGCTGCCATATTTCTTTTCCACCGACACCTTTTCTTTTTGCCTTACCGTTTTTTTATCGCTCTTCTTCCTTATCGTAATTGTTCTTCTATAACATTATCAGCAGCTTTAATAAATTCCTTTTCCTTTCCTTTGGCAATCAATGCGCCGGCAGCAAGCTTGTGTCCGCCGCCTTCGCCATCGACCGCGGCTGCAGCAAAAACTACAACGTCGCGAAGGTTTATATTCTTTACTTCGCTGCTTCCCTTTCCAACACGTGCAGAAATCTTCACCATATCGTTTTCCGTGTCAACAAACGCCAGCACTGGCTTCGTCTTGTCAATCATCTCCGAGTTCAGCGCGATAGAAGTTATCGTCCCGACAATGGTGTCCGGAATCATACTTCCAAAAAGCAGATAGTTTGCAAATTTCGTCTTGTCAGCAATCTGCGGATTAGCGCGGAAAATCTCAAGCGACTGGCTCAAAATCATTCTGTATTGTTCCAAAATCTCATTCGCGAGCAGCACAGCAGTCGCGTCGTTCAGGCAAATTCTCAAAGCAACGTCATACCGCCCGAGTCGTCCGCACGCATTCAGCAAAGTCGCAAACTCTCTCGCATCTCCCAGCTCGAGCGACCTGCCGACAAGCGTATAGTTGTCGCCGAAAATATCCTCTGCCGCTGCGTCAGTGAGTTTCATCCTTTCGATGATTATTGCCGATGCAAGCTTCTGCTGTTCCTCCGTTGTCAGGTCTTTCAGTTTTTTCCATTCATCATTATTTTTCACGTCAATTCCAAGCTCGGACAAAAACTGGACTGCTGCTGATTCGTCTCCGCTTATCCCAGGAATGAAAGGGTCGAAACTGTTTGCAAGTGCTTTGTGAATCGGTCTTGTGTTGCGACCGTATAGGCGCATTCCTTTGCTGATTTTTATCTTTCCCAAAATTTCTCCTTCTTCAACGATCTTGCGTGCAAATCCCTTGAACTCCCACTTCTCGTCTTGCTCGTCACCGACCGCTCCGACAGTCGCAAGGTCAACCAAATTCCCGTTCGCCGCGTTGATGTTTCTTGCGAAAAGATAACTGATCATCGAACTGCTGATTCCTTCTTCAGCAAAGGCAAGTGGGTTCATATGAAACAAATTTATGTGCGCGATTTTCTGCGGCTCGTGATGGTCGAGAACGAAAACCTGCGTCTTGTCGAAAAACTTCTGCAATTCTTTCAACTGTCCGCTGCCTAAATCGGTAAAAAGCAAAATATCATTCTCTCCAGCTTCAATTTTTTCTATAACGTCTCTTGTCAGTTGCTTGGCAATCTTCAACTCAAAATTAATTCCTTCTCTAAGCATCATCTTTGTCATAATGGCTGCTGAACAAAGCCCGTCAGCATCGAGATGCGAAAACAGCTTAACCTTCTTCTGTTTCGCTACGGCCTTGAAAATTTTTGATGTTCTTTGCACTTGCTCTTCGAACATATCTTTTCTATTACTTTAGAAGTTTGAGAAGAGATTTAAGATTGTTGAGGCGTTTTATAAAGAGTTGCTTTTCCAACATTAGTGTCTTCTAACCTTCTTCCAGAATTTTCGCCATAAGTTGATCTGGAAAATAAATTTAAAACCATTGCTACATATCCAGACCTTGCTAAAAATACTTGCGCATCACCTATTATTGTTGCCATATTCTTATCTTGAAATTCCATTGTAGTTTCTTCTTTCAATTTTTTGAGAACTTGGTCTGCGTATTCTTTTTTGACTATTAAAACTACAGGCTCGTTTATTTCGGCTGACATGCTATTTAAGAATGAAATTAAGCTTAAATACTTTTTAGCCTTTCTGTACAAGCAGCTTTGCTTCTTCTGGACTGTATTTCCAGCCCTTCGGCAGTACGCCTGTTCTAGAGTAATACTTGCCAAGACGTCTGATTTTCGATTCGAGATTTTGCAATCCGTGTTGTGAGTGGTAGTCCTGTCTGTGCTTTTCCATGTGCGATCGCACCAGCACGGCCTTCTTCAGCAGACTGAGCATGTCCTCAGGCATGCTTGGATAAGAATTATTCTCTTTCATCACCTGCGTCACGGTTTTTCCTATCAGCATCTTCACATTTGGAATTCCGTACTGGTCACGCAATATCTGGCCGATGACAGCAGAATTGTAACGCTCTTTTGCCAACTTGAGAATTGTTTCTTCAACATCCTTTTTGTTCGCGCGAGCCCATTTCGGCAGCATCTTTACCGGTGGGCGCTTGCTTCCGTGTCGTCCTTTCTTTCGAGAATGCATCCTTGCCATTTTTTTCACCATTCACATGAAAAATTATTCAGCACCAGAAAATTCCGACCATAGCCACACGACAATAAGTGCAATCGTCCCGACAAATGCGATAAAGCTTCCGAGCATTGCCATTATGACAGGAAAGCCGGTCGTTGAGAGCGTAGTCAGACCGATACCAGCAGCAAGAAGCAGCGCACCAAACAAAATGCCTGCTATACTGTACTTCTCGGCAGTCTCATACCTGTCCTTTCCTCTTAGCATACCTAGCCCGAGCTTCAATTTCCTTCACCTTCTCAATAACTGCTTCCGCTTCTTTATATTCTTTACTGTAAGCCTTAATTATTGTTTGCCAGCACAAACTTAAAATTTTGAAATGCGTTGACGACAGTGCTTCGTATAGCAGGTTCATATCAACCCCCTTGTCCTCTATGCGTCTAGAGTATTCGCCAAGCCCGAAGTCAATAAAGTACAGCTCCTCCCCACGCAGAATCATGTTGCTCGTCGTCAAGTCGCCATGAAAAATATTTGTCGAATGCAACTTGCCAATCGCCGTTCCTATCTTCTCGCAAACTTCTTTTATTTGCCTTTCCGTCACGGCAGTCGAGTTGAGAAAATCCTTCACAACAGTTCCGTCGATAAACTCCATGTAAATCTTGTTTTTCGGGTAGTCGACATGCAGAATAGTCGGGGTCAGCACGCCGATTTTTCTCGCAGCTGTCATCAGCTTGACTTCTTTCCTCGTCCTCAGCCTCCGAATTTTCTCATCAATCTGCAAAATGCGATAATTCTTCTTTATTCTTTCTTTAACAAGAACTTTCTGGTCCTCAAAAGTGTTGATGTAAAGAATTGCTTCTGCTCCTCGCTTGATAATTTCCATATCTATCTTATTCGTATTGTTATAGAAAATTAGTTTTTAGCTGCTTCACTTAATGCTCTTTCATACCGTACTAGTTGAAAAATAGGATGGCAAATTTCAGGTACGTAATCATGACCGCGACCACCCAAACCTCTGTTTGTGTCTGAAAATTTTTCATCAAATTCTTTTACATGTTCATCTGAAATTTTAATACTTTTTCTTGTAATTTTCACATATTTCAATAATTCATGACCAGAATTTTGTGCATTAAGTCTTTCGTAAGCTGCTGCAACCAAGTTAGCAGCACCAATCATTTCATCTTCCATTGTCATTCGATTACCCTAGATTGATATTTTTTACTCTTTCTTCGGCTGCACAGACACAGGCTCGTAGTCAGGATCGCGAATACCGTCCTCAGTTATTTTGAAAACAGCCTCTGCCTCAATCAAGTTTGGTGCATCTACCATTTTCGCCACACGCATGCCTTCTCTTCCTCGTCTAACGTAAATTCTATATGTGCTTTGATGTGCCAAAACGTGACCCCCGATTGGGCGCAACGGATCGCCAAACAAAACTGACGGGTCAGCCATAACTTGGTTTGTAATGTAAATCGCGAGGTTGTGCGCATCTGCCAGTCTCTGCAAGTTATGTAAGTGCTTGTTTAGTTTTTGCTGACGCTCAGCCAGCTCACCTCGTCCAACGAAGTCGGACCTGAAATGCGATGTCAGTGAGTCAATGATAACCAAACCGATGTTTTTCTCTTCAATCATTTCCTGCGCTTTTTCGAGCAAAAGAATTTGGTGTTCCGAATTATAGGCTCTTGCAATGTAAATGTTCTTCAAAACTTTTTCTGGATCAAGTCCAGAGGCCTTTGCCATGCTAACTATTCTTGTCGGCGAAAACGTGTTTTCCGTGTCAATAAACAAAACATTTCTTGCGAGACCGCCTTTGCTTTGTGGCAACTGTACATTAACTGCCAGTTGAAATGCAAGTTGAGATTTGCTGCTGCCAAATGCTCCATAACTTTCTGTTATCGCCTGGGTTTCAATTCCACCGCCGAAAATTGCATCAAGATTTTTGCTTCCTGTCGTGATTTTTGCAGCAGTTTTCTTTTTCTCTGCAACTCTATCAGCTGTCTCAAAACCGATGTCAAGCATCTCGCGAACTTGAGAAATAATTTTTTGCGCCTGTCCCTCACCAATTTCCGCTATTGCAGCCAGATCGCTCGCCGGCATAACTGCAATGCTCATCAAATCTGTGTAACCAACCGAACGCAACTTCTCGGCAGTCTTCTCTCCTACTCCTGGAATGTCTTCGATTGAAATGTCTTTTTTATTTGTCATTTTAATCATATCATCCTCTTGTAACTGGATAATAAACTGTCGAACATTATTTGAAGTATATCCTCACGTTCTCCTTTTTGTGTTAGGTAATATTTCGGTCCTTCACTGGCTATAAGCTCTTTTGAAGATAAATTACCAATTACTTCTTCTCTAATATTTGGAGGTAATTTTTGTAAATATTCTTCGACACGTCTATAAGAGCTTGTTGCGTAAGATAACAATGAAATTAATTCTTTAGCTGCTGAAATATGTTTTGTTTGTAATTGACTATCCTTTGCTACTTTTCTTATTGCGTTTTCAAGTTCTTGCTTGCTCATTTCAGTCATTTCACACACCAGACTCATACACCCAACTTGAGCTCAATTTCTTCGGCTATTCTTTTACTCTCCTCCAAAGGATTTATTTCTTTAACTTCGTCCACGAGCAGCTCGAGTCGGTTAAATACTTTGTTTTTTTTGACTTTTCCGACGAGTAGCAACTCCTTTCCCAGCGCGCGTTCTTTCGCCCACTCGTATCTTTTCTCTGTAGTCAAAACGGCAATGTCATCAGCAATCATGCCTATCAGCCTCTCGGCCTTGTCGCGGAAGAAAATCGCCCTCAAATCGGCAGTCCCATCGTCAACAACCGTATTAATTACCAGCGCGTTGCTTGCATCAACTTCTCCATGCTCTGCACATCTCGCCTTTCCTTCCGCAGCGTTAATCTCGACCTTGCCCCCACAAAGAGGACAGACGGAAAAAATAAAATTTCCTTTGAAAACGTCGACGACAGTTGCCTTCACTTCGAAGTTTCCTGGCACGATGTTTGAAATGTTCGTTCGTTGAATTTGGGGTGATACAAGGTTTTTGGCCAGCTCCTCCGTTGTTGGCAGTTCTGTCCCGTCCGCAGTTGTAATTTTCCCGAATTTGCCTAGCGAAACTTCCATATCCCCGTAAACATTTTCCTTTGCCAGCCCGCCGATTATTTGTATCGCATCCCCGATTTTGACCGTCTCCTCATCGACGAGTCTGACCTGGTCGTTCCACAGCGCGACCTTGCAAACTCCTGTCGCGTCGCCGAGAAAGACGTTGACCACGCGGCCGCTGCTTCCGTCCGCCCGCTTGAAATCGATTATGTTGCTAACGCGGAAAATCCTTCCTGCAAACGTGACGTTTTTCATTCCGCTTATGATGTTTTTTATCTGGAGCTTTCTTTTCTCGCTGTTGCTCAGCAAGTCAAGCCCGTACTCTTTCGCAACGAGGTGCGCCGCGCCTTCCGCTGACACAAGACCTCCAAGCTCCTTCTGCTTGCGTTCGATTTTCTGCCTGATCTCGTCTCTGCTGAAACTCGTCTTCTTTAAAATTTCTTCTATAACTTGCTCGCTGTCCATAGAACCACCAAACTGGAAGGAAGTTAGCGTAATTATTAAGCCGGAAGAACAATTAAGCTTTTCGCAACTATTTCTAATTCATAGGAGTAACGAATAAAAGTGAAATTCAAAAACGGGGTTTTTTATGGACGCTTCCAGCCGTTCCACAAGGGCCACTTGAAAGCTGTGATGATGTGCATGGAACGCTGCGAGACGCTGTACGTAGGGATAAGAAATTTCGAGACCGGCATGACGTTCGGCATCGTCGGCGGGATAACTGAGTTCAAGAAAAGCGCTGAAGAAAATCCTTTCACGTTCGAGGAACGCATGAGAATGATAAAAGAAAGTTTGATTGACGCCGGTGCTGATTTAAAGCGCGTGAACATCGTTCCGTTTCCGCTCGAGCATCCGGAAAAATGGTACGACTACATACCGAAAGACGCTGTTCATTTTCGCATCGGCGTGAGCGATTGGGACGAGAGAAAAATCAAAGCCTTCCAAGATGCCGGGTTGCAAATTGAGACTTTGCCGATTTACGAGAAGGATGTAACTGCTGAGGAAATTCGAAAATTGATGGCTGAAAATAAAAAATGGAAAGAGCTTGTGCCGAATGGAAGTGCGCACGTGATAGAGGAGATTGATGGTGTGAATAGAATTAAAATGCTGATTATGAGCAAAAGATGGTAAAAGGAAAGTGGAATAAATAGTTTTAGTCCATGATAATTTTATGACTAGAACGGATGAGTTAGCGCTCGAATTATACAAAGGACTTATTTCTAATCCGAATTTTAAAATAACGAGCGGTATGCAGGGATCTGCTAGGGCTGCAAGAAAGTTCGCCAAATATTTGAGAGATGAGGGAAGGGGTATAACAGAAGTCAAAAATACGTTGCTTGAAAGGTGCGGTTACACTGAAATCGGTGCAAAAGTTGTTGCATATGACACATTCTTTGGCTCAGGAGAGAAAAAAGCTCAATAAATCTTCCTTCTCGCAAGCCTGATGTCTTCAGAAATTATCGTTTTTCTTCCTGCATGTTTTGCCAGCGCGGAGGCCTCTTTAGCCACGATGAAGAGTTTGTCCTCGATGACTTTGGAAAATTCTTCGAGAGCTTCGTGCGACACGCGCTTGGCTCCTGCCTTTTTCAAAATTCTCTCGAAAGGAACGAGTGGCAAACTCATGAAATAAAATTCTTATTTCTTTGATTTATATTCATCCATGACTTTCTGATAAACTTCCAAATGTTTGCGGATGGAGTTTTCCCAAGTCAGTTTTTTCGTCTCTTCAGCTGCGCGGCGACCAAACTTTTCAGCAATTTCTTTGTCGTTCAAAATTTTCACAATCGCATCAGCAAGAGCCTCAGGGGTTTCGCTCGAGAGCAGACCTGTGTCCTCGTGAACAATCCTCTCGTTGTGGGCGCCAAGCGCTGTCGCGACTGACGGGCGACCGCATGCGAGCGCCTCGCCGATCATGAAGCAGAAACCTTCTGCCAGCGCCGGACAGACGACAACGTCGAGCATGTTGAAGAAATGCGGAACTTCCTCGCGTGGGCGTGTGCCTAGATAGATTGTTTTGTCTTCTATACCCAGTTCTTTTAGTTTTGGCCCGAGTTCTTCAAAACCGCTTCCTCCCAAGACAAGCCGCGCGTCTGGCATCTTTTCCATGACAATTTTTGCCGCCTTGAGCAGGCCGACGATGTTTTTCGAGTGGCCGACTTTCTTTATGTTCAAACGGCCTGTGAAGCCGAACAGCTTGTGATTTTCCAGCGCGTGTTTCCTGCGGAGTTCTTCTCCCTTATTTCTCGACTCGGAGTTGAAAATCGCGAAATCTATTCCGTGAGGAATGACAAAAATTTTGTCTGCCGGGGCGCCTGCATCGATGAGAGTCTGTTTGCTGTATTCAGACGGGCATGCGAACGCGTCGTAAGGCATGCGAACGATTAGTTTTTCGACGTACGGGTAGAGTGTGCGCTCGACGATATTCTGGCCGAGATGCTTCCATTTGTGGCCGAAGAACTCGTGGCAGAAAAGGACTGACGGCTTGCGTGCGAGTTTTGCAATCAGCCAGCCCGTGATGCCGGCGACGAACGTGTTGAACTGGAGCACGTCCATGTTTTTCGCCATGTTGACCGCGACTGGGATTGATGTGAAGGCGTATGTGAGGCGGCCTGGGAATTTGTACTGCTTCTGGAAAAGTATTCGCGTGCGGTGGATTTTTATCCCGCTGTAGTCCTCGTCTTGAGCAGTGTCCGGTATGCGTGCGGTCAGCCAGTGGACTTCGTGTCCTTCCTTAACCATTCCTGACGCCACGTTGATGACGTAAGACTCGCCGCCGCCTTTCTACTTTTTTATACGTAGGGTGGGGCCAAGTCACTACTGATCATTATTTTCATTGAACCACTAGGGTAAGAATTACAAATTGACTTTAAATATCTTAACTTCGCCGTTGTTGAAGACGAGCTGGAAGTTTTTCAGACCTTCGCCGTCGAAGAAGAAGAGTTTTGTGAACACCGAGTTTTTGACGTCTGGCTCCATGAAGATTGCCGAACCGAAGCTGGGCTCGACCCACACCGTTCCCTGCACTGTGTCTGACGTGTTGAAAGTCTGCGTCACCGGCTTGTTGTCCTTGTAGTAGATGATTTCATTGGCAATCACTTTGTTGTTCAAAATTGGGACATAACTCTCATTTCTTATCGCAACAACAATGGCCCCGCCGCCGTAATAGTAAGCTGCGATGTTGCCCTGCTGGTCGACTCCATAGTTCGACAGTGGAAGCTGGACATAACTCCTGCCCGTTCCTGTGCCGAAAAAGCTCAGCCAGTAGTACTTGCCGATGAGGTCTGCGCTGGCAATGAGATACATTTCAGGAACTTTGTCGCACGCCTCGTCAGGAACAACGCTTCCAAAAGTAGTTTTTACTAGCTGGCAATCCTGCGGCGTGAGCTGCTCGTATTTCTTCAGAATCTGTAGCGACTCATCCTCGTTGCTTGTCGCGAATATGCGGCCCATGTCTTGTATTCGGACGTTGTGGTTGTAAGGAATGCAGCTTTCCGGAGTGCAGTGCGCCCCATCGGCGTGCACGCGGCGACCTGTAAAGCCTGTGATGATATGGCCAGGATCCCACCATGTCGCGATCAGCGCTTTCTTGTCAGTGCTGTCCTTTATCCAGTTCAATGCCTGCCTCCAGTTGTCGCCGATGTCAAGCCCGCTGGTTGTTTGAGAGAATTGCAGCGAGTCGGAAACATACCAAATCATTCCGAAAATTATCAGCCCGTAGACTGTGGCAACCAAAAACAAATTCTTCTTCTGTTTCAGAAATTCAACGAGCTCGCCAATAATCAAGCCGGCAGAAGTCGCAACTGCCAGGGAAAATAGCAATGAGAAACGCACGCCTCGAGTGATGAGCCAGAGTGAGAAAATCATCCAGATGATTACGAAATACTCCATCAGCGTGATTTTCTTCTTGTACCAGAACTTGATGAAGAGGAATGGAAAAATCAGCAGTGCGAGAATTGCCGGAGCGAAGCCGACGCGGCTGAAAACTTGAAGAAGTCCCTCGCGCGAGAAAACGTTTATCGGCTGCAGCTCTGCGACTGAGATGTTGACGATGAGGGCTTGGCCGCTGAGGAAATTGAAGCCGTTGAGAAGTTGCTGTATTGGGTTGATCGTATTGAAAGGCCAACCTTCAGTGAGGAATGAAGCGGCAGTTCCTATAACGCCTGTCAAAATAATTGCGACGATGATCGGCATGGCATCCTTTATTTTTTTTCCTACTGCGACAGGCTGCCTAGATATCAATGACTCAACGATTTGGAAGAAGAGGTAAATCGGAATGAAGCCGAGGAAGATGTAATAGATGTACCAGCTGCTGTTCCAGTTGAAAGCGAAGAGCCAGTAGCTGACGACGGCGATGAGTATTGCGGCAATTCCCTTCTTCGTCTTCGGGTCCTGCTTTATCGCGTAAAGAGTTGTGAGAATCGTGAGGAATGTGTAGAAGACGTCGACCGCGTCAGAGTCCGGATAGCCTGCCATCGAGACTGCGAGAAAAGTTATCGATATAGTTGAAATGAAAGCTGTGACGAGCCCTCCCCACTTGTTTGTGACCATTCTTCCGACGAGATATGCAGGGACTGCACAAACAGCGGAGAAAATTGCTATCCAGTAAATTGAGAATTGCGTGAGAGTCAGCGCCGGCATGACGCTTTGCGTGAGCTTGTAGAAAATTGCAATAGTGTAAGGCCAGCCGAGCTGATAATCGACCGCGCGGCCTGGAGGGAAATAACTGAGAATGTCCCACTTGGGAGGCAGAAAGCCGTTGCTGAGAATCTCCTGCGCGTGCCTGAAGAACCACCACGGGTCGTAATCAAGCAGTTCCGAGACGTTTGCTGTCGTAAGCCGGAGAAAAATCGCCAGTCCGATTATTCCGAGCAGAAGCGGAATTTCAATTCTTTTAAAGATGGGTTTCAAAAAGCTTTGCATGTTTAACACATAAAATTTAACGTTTATATTTTAATAGTAGTTGATATGAAGGCAGATAAACTTTTAATAATTTCTTTGGTCGCTATCGTCGTCGTGAAGTTTGTCGCGGCATTTCCTCTTGACAACACTCTCATCCCTGGCGGCACGGACGTGGCCCACTTCCTGTCGAACACTTGGTTCGTCGTCACGCAAGGGCTCATGAAGTGGAACAACTTCTGGTATGCGGGCTATCCTTTCTTTCGATATTACCCGCCGGTCGCTTTCCTCATTACAGGCGCGCTGGCAAAAGTTGCCGGCGTTCTTCTTGCATACAAATTCATGAATGATTTGTTCCTAGTGCTGTCGCCGCTGGCGTTTTACGCCTTCATGAGGGAATTCAAACTTACGAAAGAAAAAGAACTGGTTGCGCTACTGACATTTTCCTTTATCCCGATTTTTGCATACTTTCTTGCCGACGGAAGATTTCCGACTCTGATAAATGTTTTCTTCTCGATTCTTTACTGGAAATTTCTGAAGAGAAGCCTTGATACCGGAAAATTTTTCAACCTGGCAATAGCGTCGATGCTGCTCACCCTGTCGCTCCTCACTCACCACACCACAACTTTCCTCTTCGTCATGATTTCCTCTGCATGGGCGCTGATATACAAAACCAATTTCGGAACTATAAAGAAACTTGCCTCGGTCGGAGTATTGACGCTCGCTCTCACGGCATGGTGGTCCGCTCCGTTCTTCCTTGAAACCCTGACGACTGACGAAAGCGGCCTGTTCCTGCGCGCTGTCGGAGACGTGTATCTTGGCGACATAACTTACCGCATCAGCACATCCGTTCTGCAGTCCCCATTTTATGCGAGCAGCCTAGAACCGATTCTCCTCATTGTTCTCGCCGCCTTCATGGCAGTCATTTCGCTGCTCGCGCTGACGCGTTACAAGGACAAAACGACCCGCGACTTCATCCTTCTCGCGTTATTCATACTGTTCATGTTCTTCTTCGTCCGCTACAAGCGTTCGGTGATTTTCATGGCTGTTCCTTTCTCGTTCATCGCGGCAGAAGGTCTGAGCCTGATTAATAAAAAATTCCGCCTCATAGTTTCGGCATTTTTTGTCCTGCTGCTGGTCGCGACCTATCTTCTAATTCGACCACAAGTTTTCGATTTTCCAGAATATCCGAACATTCCTAATGACGGAAGGGTTATTTTCTTCCCTCTTGGCTCAGCATATACCAACAGCCCGAACGAGATGAAAAACTTTTACTCTGTGATTTTGTCGCCGATGAATGACCAGGAAAACATCAGGGGGTGGCATGACGAATCGCAGCTCATTGGAAAGGCGGCAGGAGAGAAGTCGAATTACATCGACACTGTCAGCCATCCTCTCGGCACAAACAAGGACGATTACTACACGCTTCTGAAGGCTGGCTACATCAACTATGTGGTCGTCAATAAAAATTCGGAAGAGTTTGTGAACTATTTCAAGAATCCGAGGTTCAAGCAGATTCTGAACGATAGCATGTTCGTCGCGTACGAGATTGTTCCTAAATCCACATACGTCGAGTTCAACGGAAATTCCGTAGAGAGCAAGGTTGCAAAATCCGGGGACACGATAGAAATAGACAGTAGCTGCCAGAAAGGAGTCGCCGTAATTAAGGAAAGTTATCATCCTTCGTGGAAACTTGCGGTCAACAACTACCATCCGGAAATTTCCTACGATGAGAACGGCCTGATAAAATTCAACAGCGACTTTGTCGGAAGCTGCAAAATAACAATGAAGTTCGAGGATCCGGAATACTTTTCGGTCTTTTATCTGATTTCCATCGCAACACTTCTACTCTTGCTATTTAATATTCTTATCCTTAAAAAAATCTAATACATATAAAATTAAAATTGAGTAAACAAGCTAAGTTGAGAATATGGTCGAAACAGAAATTGTCATTGACATGAAAAAACTAAAGTTTTTCGTCCTGCTTATCTTTCTCGGAGTTGCCGCTTTTCTTGAGATGAGCGTGACTTTCAACTCGCCCATTGCGTTCGGTGATGAAGCACTTCACACGCATCTTGCCCGTTGGATTGCCGCCCACCAGGACTATCCGGTGTACATGCCCCAAGTCGGCACGAATATTTTCAAGAGCGGGTTCTTCCGTTCGCCTGAATGGAACATTCTTCAAGGAAGCTTTTACTTTTTGCTAGGCTTCAGCGAAACGATTGTAAAGTTTCTAGTCCCGTTCATCGCAGTTCTTACCAGCTTGGCGATTTACGTTCTTGTTAGTCGTCTATACTCACAGAACACCGCCATTGCCACGTCAGTGATGACAATGTCCGTCCCGTCTTTCATAACTTATTCCGTACTTCTCTATCCAGAAGCTCTTCTTGTCCTTTTCATCTCGCTCACCTTTCTCGTCACATCCCTCGCCTTCAAGCGTCAAAGAAGAAAATATATTTTCCTTGCAGGGATTTTCGCAGCGTTGTCCGTACTTACAGACGCTTCTGGCTTCATCACGATTCCTTTCTTCGGGCTCGCGTTTCTCTACCAGATGTTTCAGAAGAGAAACATAATCGGTGTGATAAAATTCTGGCTGCCTGCGATAATTATCTTTGCTGTCATACTTTCGCCGTACTTCTTCAGAAACATCGTCTACTACAAAACTCCGACATGCCAGTTTCCCAACATCTTCAGCACGAGCAACTGCATGCTCCAGCCCGACTACAAACCTCAGTTCACATTCGAAGGCGTGCTGAGCGGGAGAACTGCGGAGTATGAATTTTTCAGGTTCGGAATTATTAGTTACTTCAATTTTGCATATGGCTACCTGTTCCTTGTTCCACTGTTCGCAATAGCTGGACTTGTCCTGTCAGCATACAAAAGAGAGACGAATGACATTCTGCTGTTCGTCGCACTCCTCGTATTTTTGCTGATATTCTACCAGTCAGTCAGCGGAAGGGTGGAGGACCTGATGAGAAATTTGGTTTCTTCCACGCCAATAGTCGCGCTGTTCGCAGGATTGTACGCAAATGAAATTGCCGAGTTTCTGAAAAGATATCACAGAGAAGCTGTCTGGATCATGATATTTTTCGTCGTGATACTTTCGTTCTTCAACCTCCGCAACCGGCTTGAAACGCTCGCCGGGGTCAAGCAGTTCTCTCCGGCATTTCTAGAAGCATGCAATTGGGCAAAGCAGAACTTGCCACAAGACGCGGTTTTGCTTTCGTTCAACACCGCTCCGACTGTTTACAATTGCGAACGGCAGGCGCAGTGGGATCTGGCTGACGGCTCGGATATTTTGCTCAGCCAGAATGTCGAACTGATGAAAGTCCGCCTCAACGCAAACGGCTTCACCCACATCTTTGTCCAGAAGTTTAGCATCACTCAGCAGAAAATCAGTGGAGGTTATTGGACTGGTTTCATCGACGCATTGATGGTCAGTCCCGAAACTTTCAAGCCTATCTTTGAAAACGGCCCTGATTATATTACCTGCGGCCAGCAAGGAGGCTGCGACGGAACAGCTATTTATGAAATAATTTACTGATGGTTAATTATGGCAGCCACTACAGTCGCAACGACAATCATATCAGACTTCACTCTGTTTGCATCGATCGCTACAGCGCTTATCGTAACTGTATTCATAACTCCATGGTTCATTCGTTTCTTCAAAGCAATACGCCTCGTGGGGCTTGATCTGCACAAAAAGAAATCGCCCGTCCTGCCGACGAGCATCGGGATTCCAGTTACAGTCGGGATACTCGGTGGTTTGTTCCTCTACATAGCATTCAAAACATTTGTCGTCAACAGCCTTGTTACAGAAAATCTCACAGACATGCTTGCACTAATTTCAAGCGTCATGATAATTGCGTTTGTAGGAATCTTTGACGACCTCAACGTCAGCAGAAGGAAGGTTCTTAACATAAAAAATGGTGAGAGGGACACTCGCGTGGGACTTCCTCAATGGCTCAAGCCGCTCCTCACTCTCCCAGCAGCAATCCCTCTAATGGCAGTCAATGCAGGAGTCTCGACTCTGACGATCCCTTTCCTCGGAAGTTTCAATTTCGGAATTTTGTATCCTCTTCTTCTTGTGCCGATCGGCGTAATCGGCGCTGCCAACATGGTCAACATGATCGGCGGTTTCAACGGCATGGAAATCGGAATGGGTCTTGTCTACACTCTCTCGCTCGGCCTGTTCGCCTTGCAAATCAACAATTTCGCAGCAGTGATTTTCCTCATAACATTCGCGGCACTGCTCGGCGCGTGGAAGTTCAACATCTACCCGGCAAAAATGCTCCCGGGCGATAGTTTGACGTATCTTTTGGGAGCAATCGTCGCGGCAGGAGTGATAACTGGCAACATGGAAAAGGTCGGAATAATTGTAATGGTGCCGTTCATCATCGAAGGAATTCTGAAGGCACGCTCTGGATTCAAGGCGACCTCTCTCGGAAAGTTGCGGCCTGACGGCAAGCTCGACCCGCCGTACGGAAGAAAAATATACTCGCTCACGCACGTCGTGATGAACCTCGGGAAGTTCACAGAAAGGCAGGTCGTCCTCATAATGATTTTAATTCAAGCAGCGTTTGCTGTAATTCCATTTCTCAATATTATCTGAATTTCATAATCAGCTGTTCTGCAGTGTTGAGAAGTCTTCCCATCTTTCCAGGCAAGCGTTCCTTCAAAAATCTCATAACCTTCAGGTCGTCATCATTATAGAACTTCAGCGGCAACAGAACGAACGGGTAAACGATGAAACTGACCGCGAGCATTGCGCTTTGGATTATGAAATTCGTGGATATCGACAGAAGGAAAGATGCCAAAAGAATGAATGCGACGGTTGCGATTACAATTTTTGCGATATTCAATATCGGCAGACGTATGTGAACGAGTTTTCTTAGCTGGTAGAAGCTGGCAGAAAACAGGAAAAACATTGCGATTGTATAAGCAACTGCCAATCCCATAGCGGAGAACATGTAGGTCATAATCAAAGCTAGGGCGAGAAAGATTGCAGCTGTTCCAACAATTATCATTGTGTTTTCACGCACTTTCTTCAGCGCATACAAGCTAGAGAGGAAGAACGATCCGATTCCGTTAAAGATCGCTGCAATTGATAGTATGCTAAACAATGATTTTGCATCTAGGAACTCGGCTCGCGAGAACAAGATGATAATCTTTGTAGGGAAAAATATGAAAACTGCCGCGATAGGTATTGCGACAAGTAGGGCGTAACGAAGGACGACGGAGAGGAAATATTTCTGCTGCTTCTCGAACGTCGAGCTGACAGAAAGCTGCGAAAGGATTGGAAACAGCGCGGATGTCATGTTGACAGGTATGACAGCGATGACTGTTGTGATGATTGCCGCGACTGAGAAAACTCCAGTCGTTGCCGGGTCTTGAATTGCCGTGAGGATCACGTACTGGGCATTCGTGAAAATCATCCAGCCAATTGAACCTACGAACGATAGCAACACGTACTTCGAGACGATTTCTCTATAATTCAGTCCATCTGTTTTTCCAGTAAGCCAGCGCGGACGGAATCGGAGGAAAAATATCGCGAAAAAAGTTATGGCGAAGGTGATGAGAGGAATAAAGTTGTTCAGGTAGAGAAATAGGAGAGCTGCCGTTCCTACTGATTTGATTATATGACCAAGGAAGTCCGTTGTCGCAACTTGTTTCATTCGTTGCATTCCTTGCAATATGGATCCGCCGAAATTCGAAAGAGCAACAGCAAAAGTGATAACGCCGATCATAATTACATGAAGTTGGGGAATCTTCAGTATGGAGGAAATTTGCTGCGAAAATAAAACGGTAGTGATAATAATTAGAATGTTCGTAACAATAAGAATCCTGAAAGAAAACTTAATCAGCGCGTTGGCAAGGTTTTGCTTTCTTCTTTGCATATATTCTGGGATGAGTTTCGTTATGACGGGACCGAAACCCAGTGAGCTGAGAGATGCGAGTATCAGTCCGGCATTGACAACTGTTGCGATGGTTCCATAGTCGGCCTTCGATAAAAGTTTTCCTATGACGAGCCAAAATAGAAATGAAAATATTGATACGAATATCCAATCTGTGAGAAGAAACGTTGTGTTTGAAATAAGTTTTTTACCTAGTCCCAAGATTAACCCTTTTCCTTAGCAATCTGCTCAATATAATCTCTTACAATTGCGACTATTTTTTTCTCCCTTCTTTCCTTTCTTTTTCTCATTGTAAGTATTTTTGCCTTCTTGATGGCATTTCCCAAATCGCCGATATCGTAAACTCCTACCACTCGCTTTTCCCTTTCAAGCTGGCGCACAAGCTGGAGCTGATGATCGTCGACGTGCTCACCGAGCTTTTTCATCCTCGGAACGACAACTATCGGCTTGCCGAAGTGCGCAGCCAGGAGCAAGTTGCCGGCACCGCCGTGAGACACGACCACATCGGCAGTCTTATTCAACCGCAGAATTCTCTGCCATGAGGTAAAAGCAAAATAATCATAATTCTTTGGTTTGTAGGTTGAATTGCCAATCTGGGCAACGATTTTGTCCTTAATTATTTTTCTTTCGACAAGACGGTCTAGCTCCTTCAAAAGCCTGTCGAACTGTTGGTTGTGCGTGCCAACTGTTGCAAAAATCATATAAGCGGTCCTCCGTAAATTGCCCTCTTGTAATGGCCAAGCAACTTTTTCCATTGCACGACAAACAAATCTGCAAGGGGATATACAAATCGGCCAGAGAGCGATGGCTTGCTGACTGCAGCCAGCGTTTCAACAAAAATTAATTTAGCTCCGATGATTTTGGCCGCATAGCAAAGAGGGACTGCCGCGGCTGCTCCTGTAGACAAGACAACATCTGGCTTTTCTCTGCGCAGAATTTTCTGTGCTTGGTTGAAATTCTTCAGCAGTTTCTGAGGATTCCTCTTCGGGTCGATGACATAATAAACTTTTTTTCCTTTTAGCACGTCTTTGACTTGTTCACGCGCAAAAGTTACGAAGAAAACCTTGTGACTTCTGAAAGCAGGAAGAAACTCCAAGGCCTCCATCAGGTGACCTCCCGCGCTGCATGCAATGCAAACCTTTAACTGCCTTTTCCTAGCTTTCATAGTTATCTGTTAAATAATAATTTAGAAAGTAATATAAAGTGGTGACAAAAATCAGGCTGCTTTACATAACTCGGGGTTTCCATCCATACAAAGGTGGGGCTGAAAATTACATTTCTGAAATTCACAAAAGGCTCAGCAAGAAGCATCATATCAGCCTCATAACTTACTACCACAAGGACAGGAAAAAGGACGAAAGGATTTATGAGGTTCGCCAGCTGAAGAATGCTGGCAAGTTCTCAGAATTTTTAAATTTCTTTTTCAGCACCTTGAAAAATTCCCTGTTTCTAGACTTCGACATCATCCATGCAGTCACATATCCAAGCGGTCTGGCAGCAATACTTCCCAAACTCGTAAGCGGCAAGCCTTTGGTCGTCACAATATTTGACATAGGAGTTGCCGAAAGTGGCGTTGGCATCTCTCCGATAGTGAAAAATGTAAAAAGTTTCTTACAAAATATTGTTTGCAACGTGGCTGACGCCATAATTGTCCCGAATAAAAAAGTTCAGCATGACATAGAAAAATATTTCGGAGTTGAAAGGAAGTTTTTCATCTCGCCACTCGGCATAGAGCCTTCTTTGTTCAAAGGAGCAAGAACTAAAAGCAGCTGCGGCAAAGAACCGCTGATTTTGTTCCTAGGCATGTATTCGCCAAAGAAAGGGATAGATTATCTTATGCATGCTGTGAGAGAGTTGCATGGCAGTGGAGTGAACGCAAAACTCGTTGTGGTCGGGCCTCCACTCGATCGGAATTACAATAAGAAAATAAGGGAACTCGCCGCCGAGCTAGGGATTGAAAAGGATGTGAGATTCGCGGGGTTTGTGGAAGAAAGGGTAAAAATAGAGTGGATTGATAAGGCGGACGTCTGCGTATTCCCGTCGATATATGGCGAGGGATTCGGCCTGCCAATTGTTGAATGCATGGCAAGAGGGCGGCCAGTAATTGCCACAGATATTTTCGAAAGGCTCGGAACAGTCAGAAAAGATACGGCGATAGTGGTGCCGACAAAGGACTCAGAAGCGATTTCAAACTCCCTGATGAATCTTATAAAAAATGAAAGTTTATACAGAAGGTTGGGCGAGAATGGAATGAAATTTGCCAAAAAATTTGACTTGGACAGTTGCGCCGAAATTACGGAGAAAGTTTACGAGAAAGTTTTGAAAAAGTAGAGTGATGATATGAAAACAAAACTGTTTCATGTTTGCCCGAACTTTTACCCTATCAAAGGGGGGATAGAGAGTTTTGTGCTAGAAAGCTCGAAGGAGCTTGCAAAGATTGGGTATGACGTGACTGTTGTTACAGGAAACAAAACACAAACTGGAAAAAAATTAGCGCCAAAAGAAACTGTTGACGGAATTAAAATCAGAAGATTTCCGTTCAAGAAATTTTCCAGATACAACACGTCGGTTGCCGCCTTGAAGTTCCTGCTAAGCTCTGACTTCGACATCTTGCACGTGCACGGCATAGGGTTCTTCACAGATTCTATACCAGTAATCAAAATTGCAACCGGCCAGCCGATAGTTCTCAGCACTCATGGCGGCATATTCCACACAAAATCATTCCGCATTTTCAAAAAATTCTACTTCAATACATTCACACGACTATCCATGACTTTTGTTGACAAAATCTTGGCAAGCAGCAAACAGGACAGCGAATTCATGAAAAAGATTGCAGACAGGAAGAAAATCACAACAATAGGAAATGGGATATATTGGGGTCGCTTCGGCAACACCAAAAATCGCGGCAACGGTCGGACGTTAGTTTACTTGGGAAGGCTGTCAAGAACAAAAAGGATTGACAGAGCACTGAAAGTTTTGGCAAGAGTCAAAGAAAAGATTCCTGACGTGAAGCTTTTGATAATCGGAGAGGATTGGGGGGAGAAAAGAAATTTGATGGGGGCTGCAGGCAAGCTTGGCTTGAATAAAAATGTTAAGTTTGTCGGATATGCCTCCGAAAAGCAGCTGCTGAATTACTTATCCAAATCGGATGTCTTCCTCCTTCCTTCGGAATACGAGGGTTTTGGCATAAGCGTGATTGTTGCAATGGCAAGCGGACTTCCGGTGGTGGCGAGTCGGATACAAACGATGCAAGAGCTGATCGTCAATGGTCGAAATGGTTTCCTTGTAGATTATGACAATACAGAAAAGGCCGCGCAGGCGATTGGAAGGCTTCTTTCTAATAAGAAAATGCGTGTCAAGGTCGGAAGCAATGCGAGAAAATTTGCAAAGAAGTATGATTGGTCGAACATGGTTAAAATTCTTGACAAAACTTACAAGCAGCTTTTATGATGCTCTCTTCATGCTACAATTTTTGCAATTGCCATTCAATCATATCGCGAATCGTCTGTTCGAAGTTAATTTTCGGCGCCCATCCGAGTTCTTCTCTAGCGCGTGAACTGTCGCATACCAAAAGCGGCAGGTCTGTCGGCCTGAGTCTAGTCTTGTCTTGCTTAATCGGCAAGTCGTGCTTAAGTCCGAATTCGTCTTTTGCAATCTGAACAGCAAGATGGACGACGTCCTCTATGCTTCTTCCCTTCCCCGAGCCGAGGTTGTAAGGCTTTCCGGGTTCTCCTTTTTCAACAGCAAGTAAGTAGCCTGGGATGATGTCGCGCACGTCGCTGAAATCTCTCATAGATTCTAGATTGCCGAGGAGTAATTCCTTTCGTCCCTTCTTTATACCTTCAGCAACTTGTCGAGTTATTTCATTCGTAACGAATTCCTTTCCTCTCCTAGGTCCTGTGTGGTTGAAGGCTCGCGTGATAAAAACGTTCAGGTCGTAACAGGAAACATATGTCCGACATGCATCTTCTGCAATTCTTTTTGACGACCCGTAGGGAGAAGTCCCAACTGTTCGCAGCGGATTCGTTTCCTTGATTGGAATTTCTGGAATCGCTTTTCCGTTGTCGTCGAAATGCGGGAAGGGGTGAATTATCTTGTATCTTTCTAGCGATTTTCTGAAATGTTCATCGTTCGCTATAACCAGTCCGTATTCCTCGCTGCTCCCTGCGAAATGCATGCTGATTGACTTGTCAACAATTTTGATCGCCTCAAGCATGTTGATTGTTCCGACGACATTTGTCAGGTATGTGTCGTGAGGCGAGGCGAATGCGTGAGGAACGAACGACTGGGCTGCAAGGTGAAAAACAACATCTGCCTTCGACTCTCGCAACGCATTTACAAGCGAGCCGACGTCGTGAATATCGCCTCTAATCAGCTTGATTCTTTCCTCATTCAGCAAGTGCTCGATGTTATCATATTCCGGATTTGACTGGCGCCTGATCAAACCGAACACGTTCGCATTGAATGGAGGAGTTGTGAGGGTTTCTGCTAGCCAGGAACCGACAAAACCTGTTATTCCTGTTATCAAAACATTCTTTCCATTCCAAAAACTCGGACTAGGTTGACCCATAAGTATCACTTTTCTGACAGTTTTATATTTTTTTGACTGACTTTTAATCGACTATAGAATAAATAAGACGATAGACTTAAATACGCAATGGTTTACATTTATTTAACTTCTAAAAAAGCTTTAAATTTTTACGGGAAGAAGAGGATTTCAAATGATTGAGGCGAATGCGATAAATTCTTGCAGAGTTTGCGGTTCGAAAAATCTGGAATTGATCATTTCTCTCGGCGAGCAGTACGTATCTAACTTCGTCGACTCGCCCTCACAATCTGAATCAAGCCAGAAAATACCTCTCGACCTGCTCTTGTGCGATGCGAGGAACGGCGGATGCGGACTTTTGCAGCTGAGACACACAACGCCACCCGAACTGATGTACATGCAGTATTGGTACAAGTCTGGAATAAACCAGACGATGCGCGAAGCGCTTGCCGACATAACTGGCAAGGCCGAAAAAATAATCAAACTCTCGCCCGGAGACGTTGTCGTCGACATAGGCGCGAATGACGGAACACTTTTGAGATCGTACAGAACAAATGAAATTACGACAGTTGGATTTGAGCCGGCAAGAAATCTCGTGCCCGAGGCCCAAGTTGGCACTTCGAAAATAGTCAACGATTTCTTCAACTACGATTCTTTCGCCAGGGAGTTCGGCAGTTCTAAGGCGAAAATAATAACTGCGATTGCAATGTTCTACGATTTGGACAATCCGAACAAATTTGTCGCAGACATCGTGAAATGCCTTGATAAGGACGGCGTTTTCATCATTCAGCAAAACTATCTGCTCGGGATGCTGCAACTGAATGCGTTTGATAACATTGTCCATGAGCATCTTGAATACTACTCTCTGCTTTCAATATCAAAATTGCTTGCGAGGCATAACTTGGAAGTTTTTGATGTTGAGACGAACGAACTGAACGGTGGGAGCTTCCGAACTTACATAAGGCACAAAGGATCGGTAGTGAAGGGATTCGATGGGGCAGATGAAAGGGTAAGAAAGATGCTTGAAGAAGAGAAAAGGATTGGACTTGAGGATATAAAAGTTTATCAGAATTTTGCGGCAAGAATCAATTCGATACGAGACCAGTTGACAGGTTTCATAAAGCAGGAAGTGCAAAAGGGAAAGAGAATTTACATTTACGGCGCGTCAACTCGAGGCAACACCCTTCTGCAATATTTTCAAATTGACAACAGACTGATAATCGCGGCTGCAGAAAGAAATCCTGATAAATGGGGGAAGAAAACTATCGGGACGCTCATACCGATTATTTCCGAGGAGCAGGCAAGAAAAGAAAGGCCTGATTATTTCCTAGTCCTCCCGTGGCATTTCCTGCAGGAATTTCTGAAGCGCGAGAGGGAATACCTGATGTCGGGCGGAAAATTTATAGTTCCGCTGCCAGAATTTAAAGTTATTGGCAGCGAGGCTGTAGAATGACTGTAGGATTAATAACTAATTTTCCCGATTACGTCGGTCTCGGCAAGTACGCGCTAGAGCTGTTCAAGGAACTGAAGAAAAAGGCTGACGTAACTCTCGTGGCGTGCAACGACGACGGCAGAACGAAGGGAGAGGTGACTGTCGACGGAGTGAACTTCCCTGTGCTGAGGAAGACGCTCAACGCGTATATGATCTACCCGAAGAAAATTCCTGATTTTCAGCTTTACCACGCATCAAACCAATTTCTGGCGCGTGTTGCAGATTTCAAAAAGCCAACTGTCGTAACTGTGACAGACCTCTTCTTCGTAAAATCAAGCAGAAACGCGCCGTGGATTAGCAGACTTATAATGAAAAAGGTTTTCCAATCAATAAAGAATGCAGACCGCGTCATAGCAATCTCGGAGAACACAAAAAAGGATCTGACCGAGATGTTTGGAGTTGACGAGGAAAAGATACGCCTCGTGCATCTT
>Ga0209542_10003425_pt1 | contig 33965 bp, 42 predicted proteins | sample RifCSPhighO2_01_FD_184028 | JGI IMG/M metagenome (GOLD analysis project Ga0209542, IMG submission 184028) | Soil microbial communities from Rifle, Colorado - Rifle CSP2_plank highO2_0.1 (SPAdes) (version 2) | ecosystem: Environmental > Terrestrial > Deep subsurface > Rock core/Sediment ... | reverse complement strand
CACTGCTGAGTAGCTATGTCGGGAATGGATAACCTCTGAAAGCATCTAAGAGGGAAGCCAGCTTCAAGATTAGGAATCGTTATTAGAACCGTGAGAGATTATCACGTTGATAGGCTTTAGGTGTAAGCGCAGTAATGCGTTCAGCCGAGAAGTACTAATGTTTCGATTCCTGTTAAGAAATTTGGAAATCACAAAAAAATTACATAGATTACATAGGAGATTCCTATGTAAAGACATAGGTATTTCCTATGTTCTATAATCGAGTTTTCAGTGTTGGTGATTCGTCATAGCGGTCACACCTCTTCCCATTCCGAACAGAGAAGTTAAGCGCTATAGAGCTGATGATAGTCTTGATTGGCGAAAGTAGGCAGTCGCCAGCACCGAGAACTTGATGAAAAAATGGTAAACACTAGTTTGCTATTTTTTCGTTTACGCTTTTAGTTTTAAGTGATATAATATTCAAATCATGGAGTCCGCACCAAAACATCACGAATTATCGGAACATAAAAAAGCCGAACTATTGAAGGAAATTGCAAAGATAAATGACCGGATAAACAGAGGAAGTGATAACGATAAAATAGCAAGACTTCTTAGCAGAAGGGATGAAATACTGACAGTACTTAAACTTTCTGAAAATTCTAGAAAATAACAAAACTTCCCAAAAAGCCCTATAAAATAAAGCCCGTGAAGGTTTAACCTTCACGGGCCCGTAGGCGCTTGATTTTTTATTTTTAATGTGATATAATATATAAGAAAGAGGAGGGTGTGATGAAAAAATTTTTTTTTAAGGTGGCCTGGAAGGCCACCAAGATCAGTGTTGAGTTTTTTGCACTGATCATCCTGGCGTATTTTTTCCTGGTAGTAATGCTATCATTTCCAGGATAATACGCCCAAGACCCGGCAGGCTTGCTTCGCGCAAGGACCACCGGGTTTTCACTTTTTTGGGCAATTTTTATGCTATAATATAACTATGACTTGGGCCTTCAAGCGGCAGATTTTGGATGTAATAATACTTATTTTATTTATCGCGGGTTTCGCGTTTTTGATAATTTACCCAAAAGTGAACCGGGCTCCGACCTGCACCGATTTTAAGCAAAATGGCGACGAGACGGGAGTGGATTGCGGGGGCGATTGTCCGCGGGCTTGTTTCGCGGCGCAGGACGAACTTTCCGTGGTCTGGGCACGCGCCCTTCGGGTTATTCCTGGACGCTATAACGCGGTTGCTTACATAACCAATCACAACAAAAATTCCGCTGTCCGGAAAATAAATTATCGTTTTCGCTTCGGCGATGAAAATAATATTTACATCGGCAAACGCGAGGGCAGTACCTTTATCCCGCCGGGCGGGGATTTCGCAATTTTTGAACCGGGCATTGGTGTTGGTAATTCCATTCCGGTCTACACCACTTTTGAATTTACCGAAGCGCCGGTCTGGCTACAGGTGCCGCCGGAGAAATTGAGCCAGCTTAAAGTACTGGTTTCCGATATCCAACTTACGGGCGAAACAACCGCGCCTCGCCTGACGGCGGTTGTGCAGAATATCTCGCTTTTCACTATTAAAAATTTGGGTGTGGTGGCGATACTCTATGAAACCAGTGGCAACGCGCTGTCTGTCAGCCGTACCATCCTAGACGAACTCAAGCCCTTGCAGTCGAAAAATATTTATTTCACCTGGCCGGAACCGCTAACCGCTCCGGTGGTGGCGAAGGAAATAATTCCGGCCTTCGATATCTTTGCGGCTAAGTTGGAATAGCTTATGGCGGAGAAAGTCCTACAGAGAATTGATTGGTTGCTGGTTTTTTTCATCCTGCCGGTCGTGGCCGGCGGACTGGTTACGATGAAATCCTTCGCGCTCGCAGAAAGCGGCGGGGACTTTTTCAACCGGCAGATTATCTGGGTTGCGATATCCTTCACAGTTTTTTTTATTTTTGCCTTCATTGATTTCCGTTTTTTGAAACAGACCGGCGTCCTGGTTTTTTTATTTTTACTACTAGCTCTTGTCTTGTTTATTCTTATTCTTTTGGATAACTTTGGCGGCGGACCGAAGAGCTGGTTTAACTTTGGACTTTTTTCGTTCCAACCGGTTGATTTAATGAAACTTGTCTTAGTTTTGGTGTTGGCTAAATATTTTTCCCGCCGGCACGTGGAAATCCGCGATATTAAGCACATTTTTATTTCCGGATTTTACGCCCTGGTACCATTTATTTTAGTACTGCTGCAACCGGACTTCGGCTCCGCAATGGTAATTCTCTTCATCTGGCTCGGCCTAGTGCTGGTTTCTGGAATTTCCAAAACGCATCTGCTGTTGGTAGTTTTGACCGGGGCGATTATGTTTGCCGGACTTTGGCTCTTTGCTTTTGAACCGTATCAAAAAGCCCGTATTTATACCTTTCTGAATCCAATGTCGGATGTCCAAAAATCGGGTTACAATGTTTTTCAGTCAACCATCGCGGTTGGCTCCGGACAGTTTTGGGGCAAGGGGCTGGGCTTCGGCACGCAATCTCGTTTAAAATTCCTACCAGTGCCGCAGTCGGACTTTGTTTTTGCCGCCTACGCCGAAGAATGGGGTTTCGTGGGCTCGATGCTCGTTCTCGTTCTCTATTGTCTGATTATCTGGCGGATTCTTCACTCCGCTTCGCTCGGCGCGTCTAATTTTGAAATCCTCTACGGTTTGGGTATAGCTATTTTTTTCATGGGGCACATACTGGTGAATATCGGTATGAATTTGGGATTGATGCCAGTGACCGGAATACCTCTGCCGTTTATGAGCTACGGTGGGTCGCATCTTTTGGCGGAGTTCGCCGGCCTCGGAATTTTAATGAGTATGCGGCGCTATGGTCGGACCGCGCACCGAGATGATACCATTCACGAATTCGTGGGTGCCTGAATATGAAAATAATTGACGGGAAAAAATTACGAGATGTGATTTTAGGGAAAGTGAAAAAGGCGGTGGTGCTTTTACCCTTCCAACCGGTTTTTTGCGATGTTTTGATGGGCGAAGACCCGGCATCGGTGCAATATGTGCAGATGAAAGCTCGCACGGCGGAGTCAGTCGGCCTAAAATTCCACCGCGCGAATTTTCCCGCCTCGATTCAAACTCCGGAGTTAATTACGGAGTTAAAGAAATTGAACGAAGTAAAAAATATGTGCGGGGTTATCGTTCAGCTACCGCTACCCGAACACTTGGACCGAAGACAGGTGTTGAATGCCATAGCGCCGGAGTTGGACGTGGATTGTCTGGGTGAAATTACCAGTGAAAAATTCTATCGGGGAGACACCAGCATCGGTTTTCCCACCGCCTTGGCCTGTCTGGCAATCCTGGATTCTCTAAATCTTGACCCGAAAAATAAAAAAATTGCAGTTCTAGGGCAAGGGATACTTGTGGGCAAGCCCGTTGCCGCCCTGCTTAAATTTCGCGGCCTGCATCCAGAGATTGTCACCCGGGAGACGGAAAATAAGGAGAAGATTATAAAGGAAGCGGATATTATAATTTCAGGTATGGGGCAGGGTAAATACATTGAAGGTCATATGGTTAAACCCGGCGCGGTTATCATCGATGCCGGTACCTCCGAAGAAAATGGCGCGATAGTGGGCGACGCCGATTTAGAATCAGTCAAAAACATCGCCGGCTATATTACCCCCACTCCGGGCGGCGTCGGTCCAGTCACCGTAGCCATGCTTTTTAAAAATGTCCTAAAAGTAGCGCAAACTTTCCGCTAGGCAAGACCTAGCGGAAGCCACCGGAAAAATAAAATTTTAAAGAGCGCCGTTTCTCTATGGGGAGACGTACGCTCTCGTTGATTCGGGAAAGCTCTAGGCTTCGAAGACGACTTTCACTGTAGGTTCGAAGAACCTCTCAGTGACGGGGGTGATGATGCAACGGGTTTCGCCCCTTGCGAGCTCTTCCCCTTGAAGCTTCATGGCCCACCCGCCGACCCACGTGCCGTCGTTCAGTTTCGCGTAGGAGTACTCAATCGTGTCGGGACGATGTGAGTACTGCTTCACGAACGAGAGGGTGTTGTCGGCAATCCTGATTTCATCAAGACCTGCCTTGCCGTACACATCGAACGTGAAGCCTTCCGAGGCGAAGTTTTTTCTGTTGGATTCGAGTACCCCGCAAAACATCGATCCAACCAACTGAGTCAGGACGACTGCCTTTCCAGTTTCCAGCGTCTGAAGATCCAAACCCACCAGACTCTGGAAAAACACTCCCTGGATCAAATAACGCATGGTATCTCCTCCTTTTGGTTTGATTGTCTGAGAACCTTTGTTTAGCTAAAACTACTCTTTTTTTTTAAAAAGTCAACCCTCCGCTAGGTCTTGCCTAGCGGAGGAGACGGGCGTATAATACTTGTATGTCTATTCGTAAAATTCCATTTGCTTCTGGAGAGTTTTATCATTTATACAATCGCGGCAATAGCAAACAAAAAATTTTTCATAACGCCGAGGATTATGCACGGTTTATGGGTTTGTTGTACGCCTGCAATCAAAAGGAAAACTTTAAGATAGATAACTTAAGCAAGGGAGAGAGTTTATATGAGACAGAAAAGCGTAGCAAGTTGGTAAGTATCGGTGCATATGTCTTGATGCCCAATCATTTCCATTTATTGATAACAAATAAAGAAGAAAATAATATAAGTAAGTTTATGCAAAAAATTTCTACTGCATATGTGATGTATTACAATAAAAAATATGAGCGAACCGGAGGTTTATTTGAAGGTAAATTTAAATCACAACACCTTAATACCGACAGATATTTAAAATATATATTTTCATATATACACCTTAATCCGGTAAAATTAATAGATAGCAAATGGAAAGATAGGGGAATACAAAACAAGCAAAAGGCTTTAAAGTTTTTGAAAAAATATACTTACTCAAGCTATTTAGACTATTTGGGTATAAATCGATTGCAGAATAAAATACTTGATGCGAAAGCGTTCCCAAAATATTTTCCAGATAAACGAAGTTTTCTGAATGAGATTTTTGATTGGTTGAATTATAAAGATTTCCGCTAGGCAAGACCTAGCGGAAATCTGGTGGAGTTGTTTAAGAATATTTAAGAAAATGGTAGAATAAAATTATGAATGAAGCGGTTTTTTATTTTTTTTATAATTTGGCGCACCAGTCGGTTTTTTTTGATGAACTGATTGTTTTTTTCGCGGTTTCTTTTCCGTTCGCGGTAATGTTTCTGGCGTTCCTATATCTGCTTTTTTACAAAAAATCATTGCAAGATTTGATCTTCGTTTTTTTTGCCGCTGGGGTTACGTGGATTATTGCTCACTTTCTTAAAATTTTAATCAATATACCTCGTCCCTTCGACGCGATAGCGAATGTGTCCGCGCTTTTCACTGAATCCGGTCAGGCTTTTCCATCAGGGCATGCCGCTTTTTTCTCTGCACTCGCGTTTGCGATATTTTTCATAAATAAAAAGGCAGGCTACGTTTTTATGCTTTTTGCTTTACTAATCGGCCTCGCGCGCATCATGGCTGGCGTGCATTTTCCGGTGGACATTTTAGGCGGTTTTACTTTAGGTATCGCAGTTGCGTTTTTGGTGGAAAAGTATAAAATAGTTTTGTTCACATGATAAAAAACCTCATTTTTTCAATTGCAATTTTAACACTCGGGACGGGTTTGGGTCTTTTTATATACAAATCCGAGCCACGCCTGAATACAAATTTTGAATCCGAAAAATCTTTCTTTCAAAAATTCCGTTTCCACCTGGGCTTGGATTTGTCCGGCGGCAGTCATTTGGTGTATCAGGCGGATATTTCCGCGCTGGCTCCGGAGCAAATGGAAGATTCTATGGCCGCCCTGCGGGATGTTATTGAGCGCCGGGTGAATTTGTTTGGGGTTTCCGAGCCCGTAGTCCAAATTCAGGGCAGTAGCGTGGTTTCTGGCGCGCCAGAACAGCTTATTGTTGACCTGCCTGGCGTAACCGATCTGGAGAAAGCGAAAGAAATGATCGGCCAGACGCCACTCCTGGAATTCAAAACCGAAGCGCCCGAGGACGAGCCGATAGAAGTAAAAGTTGGGGCAGACGGCAAAGTGGATTTAGGCCAAGTGGATTTTGGGCAACGCTATATTGCCACCGAGCTCACTGGGAGATTTCTTCAGCGCGCCACATTGGAGTTCGATCCGAATACTCGTGAACCATTGGTTAGTTTACAGTTTGATAATTCGGGCACGAAGCTTTTTGCGCAAATAACCAAAGAAAATATCGGCCGGACGGTAGCTATTTATCTGGACGGTGCGCTGATTTCTGCGCCGGTAGTGCGGGAAGAAATTCCTAATGGCCAGGCGGTTATCTCCGGTAATTTCAATCCCACGGAAGCCAAACAACTGGTCGGCCGGCTCAACTCCGGCGCTCTGCCAGTCCCCATCACCCTGCTTTCCACTCAGACCATCGGCGCCATTTTGGGCGAGAGCGCCATTGCCGCCGGAGTGCGCGCAGCCACCCTGGGATTTTTGTTGGTGGCGTTATTTTTAATCCTTTGGTATCGGTTACCGGGTCTGATAGCAACGCTGGCACTGACTATTTTCGTGACAGTCGTGCTTACGATTTTCAAATTGATTCCCGTAACATTGACGGCGGCGGGGATTGCCGGTTTCATAATTTCCATCGGCATCGCGGTGGACGCGAATGTACTCATTTTTGAGCGAATTAAAGAAGAAATACGCGCGGGCGGCAAAATTCCTGAGGCCATTACTGCTGGTTTTTCCCGCGCCTGGCTTTCTATCCGCGATTCCAACATTTCCAGTTTATTGACCGCCGTCATCCTTTTTTGGTTTGGCACCTCGCTCATTAAGGGTTTCGCCCTGACGCTAGGTTTAGGGGTGGCGGTTTCCATGCTTTCAGCGATTTTAATTACCAGAATTTTTCTCAAAACCCTAAGTTTTGTCGGAGACGGGAAATTGGCCCGGTTTCTTTTTTCTAGTGGTTTCAGTAAATAAAAATTTATGTTCGTCTTAAAACACAAAAAAATATTTCTCGGCCTGTCAACAACCCTCGTGGCGCTTTCTCTCTTGTCGCCCCTGGTCTTCGGCTTGAAGTTGGGCATAGATTTCCAAGGTGGCGCACTGACCGAAGTAGTTTACACCGGCGAGCGGCCGGGGCAGAATGAATTGAACGCAGTCCTGAACACCCTCAATTTCGGTTCGGTGCTGTTGCAGCCGACGGGCGAGAGCGGTTATATCGTTAAAACCAAAAACCTCTCCGATCCGGAACATGCCTCCTTACTGCAAGCTCTCGCGCTGGAGGGCGACTACTCTTTTTCGGAATTGAGCTTTAATTCCATCGGTCCCTCGGTGGGGCATGAACTTACCCGCAAGGCGATTATTGCCGTCGCGCTGGTCGCTTTGGCCATTATCTTTTTTATTGCCTTCGCTTTCCGAAAAGTTTCTCGGCCAGTATCTTCTTGGAAATACGGCCTGATCGCCATCCTCACGCTTATGCATGATGTGCTGTTACCGATGGGTCTGTTCGTGTTCCTCGCGCGTTATTTCGGCGCGGAATTGGACGCTCTGTTCGTGGTGGCAATCCTGACTATTCTCGGCTTGTCCGTGTCCGACACTATCGTCATTTTTGACCGTATCCGGGAAAATTTAAGAGATCAGACGAACGCCAAGCTGGCTTTTGAGACAATCGTGGGAAAAAGTTTGGAGCAATCCTATGTGCGCTCCATCGCCACCTCGCTCACGGTTATTTTGGTCTTGTTGACTCTGTTCTTTTTTGGTCCGGCGACCACCAAATATTTTGCTCTAATGCTGACGGCCGGAATGTTTTTCGGCACCTATTCCTCCATTTTTCTCGCCTCGCCCTTGCTGGTGTTGGCGGAACAATGGCAGAGGAAAAAGTAGCTGCAATGTGCTATAATTGAATAAGTTATCATTTAATATTAAAAATATATGAAATATCCTTGGATAGCATTAGGAGCGGTTGTCATATGGGGAGTTTATGTTTTTAATAAATTTATTTCTTTACGCAATCGTGCGGAAGAGGCCTGGGCGGATATTGAAGTTCAATTAAAGCGCCGTTATGATTTAATTCCCAATTTGGTCAATACCGTAAAGGGATACGCGACGCACGAATCGGCCGCTTTTGAAAATGTCACTAAGGCGCGTTCGGCGGCGATGGGCGCGACTGGTCCGACCGGCGCGCACGCGCAGGCGGAAAATATGCTTTCCGGAGCGCTGAAATCTCTTTTTGCCGTGGCCGAGGCCTATCCGGACTTGAAAGCGAATCAGAATTTCCTCGCGCTCCAACAGGAACTTTCCGATACGGAAAATAAAATTCAAGCCGCCCGCCGATTTTACAACGGCAACGTGCGCGACCTAAACACCGGCATTCAAAGTTTTCCGGGCAATGTTATCGCCGGCATCTTCCGTTTCTCCAGAAAAGAATTTTTCGACCTGCCGGACAATGATGTTGCGCAGAAGAACGTGGAAGTGAAGTTTTAAATGGCAACTCTTTATACGCATCAGTCCCAAAATATCGCCAAGACCTGGCTTTTGATGTCTGTGTTTTTTGTCGTGGTCATCGGCTTGGGATGGTTTTTCAGCTACTATTATGGCAGTCCAGAAATTCTCTATCTTTTTGTTATTTTCAGTATCTTTATGAATATCTTTTCCTATTGGTTTTCAGATAAAGTGGTTATCAAGCTTTCCGGCGCGAAAGAAGCGAAGGGGGAAGAGTATTTTGATCTCTACACCTCCGTGGAAAATCTTGCGATTACCGCCGGTCTGCCGATGCCGAAGGTTTATATTATTCAGGATTTCGCGCCCAATGCCTTTGCAACTGGCCGAGATAAAGAACACGCAGTCGTGGCGGTAACTACCGGCCTGCTGGAACTTCTGGAGAAAAACGAACTGGAAGGAGTTATCGGGCACGAGCTTTCGCACATCGGCAATCGGGATATGCTGCTCTCAACCATTGTCGTTGTTTTAGTCGGATTTGTGACGATTTTGGCGGATGTTTTTCGGCGGAATTTATTTTTCGGCGGTAATCGTGGCAGTGATAATAAAGGAAACGGCGTGCTGATTTTAGTTGGAATTATTCTTTCAATTTTGGCGCCGATTTTTGCGATGTTTATTCAACTCGCTATTTCCCGGAAACGCGAGTTTTTGGCGGACGCATCAGGTGCTCTGCTTACCCGCTATCCAGAAGGGCTCGCGAGCGCGCTCCAAAAAATTTCAAAAAGCAATCGCCCCATGTCCCGGCAATCAACCGCCATCGCGCATCTCTACATCGCGGACCCTAAAGGTTCCGGAATAGGAAAAAAATTTAAAAGTCTTTTAGCTACTCATCCGCCGGTGGAAGAGCGAGTCCAAGCACTGATTGGTAAGTAGGAAGCATTTTGCTATAATCATTTTTATGGACATCAAAGATGTAGAAAATTTGGCGGAGCTGGCGCGGCTGGAGCTGACGGCGGAGGAAAAAAAATCCCTGCTCAAGGATTTTGACAGCATTTTGGCTTATGTGGACAGTATTAAAAATGCGAAACTCGGCGATGTGGAACCGGAGTATAACATGCAGAATGTGTGGCGAGAGGACAAACTTGAACCGCGGGAATTTTCCAAGGAGCTTCTGACCGGGCAATTTCCGGATTCGCAGGAAGGTTTTTTGAAAGTAAAGAAAATTTTATGAGTATAAAAAAATCAAAAATTTTTGCGCCTTCGCCCTCGGAGTCAAAAGGACAAAGAACCCACGACGCTTTAAATTTTTATTTTTTAATTCGAATATATGATTGATTTAAAAAATCTGACAATAGAAAAAGCGCATCGAGGTTTTAAAAATGGGGAATATACCTGTCGCGAACTTACTGAAGCGTATCTCGGAATCATCCGGGACAAGAACAAAGAGTTAAACGCGTACCTAGAGGTATTTGATGACGTTTTAACTCAAGCCGCAGAGGCGGATAAACGATTTAAAGCAGGCAAAGCCGAACTTTTGACCGGCATTCCGATAGCCATCAAAGACAATATTTTATTTCAGGGGCATACCGCATCAGCGGGTTCCAAAATTTTGGAAAATTATACGGCAAGCTACGACGCGTTTGTCATAAAGAAATTAAAAGAAGCGGGGGCAATAATTTTAGGTCGGACCAATATGGACGAGTTTGCCATGGGTTCTTCCACTCAGACGAGCGCCTATGGTGTTTCGCGCAATCCATATGATTTATCCCGCGTGCCCGGAGGATCTTCCGGCGGTTCGGCGATTGCGGTCGCAGCCAATCTGTCTTTGGTATCTCTGGGAACAGAAACTTGTGGATCAGTTCGGGAGCCGGCGGCTTTTTGCGGATTGGTGGGTCTGAAGCCAACCTATGGAGCTGTTTCGCGTAATGGCATAATCGCGATGGGAAATTCACTTGACCAAGTTTCGCCGTTTGGGAAAAATGTTCGGGACACTGAAATTATTTTTAATTTTTTATCAAAATATGATTCGGAAGACAGCACCTCGGTGCCTGGCGAACGCCGGAGGTTAAACTTTCTTGAAAACGAAGGTTTAACCTCCGGCTCTCCAAAAACGATCGGCGTGCCCTGGCATTTGTTTGAAAAAGGGATGGACCCAGAAGTGATAGATAATTTTAAGCAATCCGTGGAAAAATTTAAAAAAGCCGGCTATGAAATTAAAGAGATAGAATTGCCGTTCTCCAAATACTCCCTGGAGGCCTATTACATCATTATGCCGGCAGAGGTTTCCACCAATCTGGCGCGCTTTGACGGCATTCGCTATGGTTACAGTCAGCAGGGAAGCTCCGAAGCGAAAAATTTAAAAGATGTTTATATGAAAAGCAGGGGAAAAGGTTTTGGACAAGAGGCCCGCCGCCGCATTCTACTTGGCACTTATGTGCTTTCTCACGGTTATTATGACGCTTATTATAATAAAGCGATTAAGGTTCGAGAAAAAATAAAAGCCGAAATTATAGAAGCTTTTAAAAAAGTTGATTTAATCGCCACTCCGACCGCGCCTATGCCCGCTTTTAAGTTAGGAGAAAAATTAGACGATCCGGTGGCGATGTATTTGTGCGACATTTTTTCCGCGCCGGCCAACCTTTCCGGCGTACCGTCTATTGCCCTGCCTTCTGGAAAAACCAAAAACGACCTTCCGCTTTCAATCCAATTTATGGCGCCCCATTTTTGCGAAAACGCTCTTTTTGCGGTCGGAAAAAGGTTTGAGGCGATACGAGAGAGCGAGTAAAAGTATGTTATACTTTTTGTATGGACCTGACCCAGAATAAGATTTTTACCGACTCTTTCTTGGGTTCTCAGTATTTTAGCCCCAGCTACTTATTTGAGCGAGGGGCGTTTTATGGCCAGAAATTCTCGGAACTTGTTTTGACCCAGCGCAATTTGAATTTGGCGAAAGCCGTTCTATTTTTCTTTGCGATGTTTTTCCTGACCGTCATCTGTTATGTGATAGTCCGGATGTTGGAAATTAGACACAAGGAACATAAATATCTTCATCAGGAGATAAAAGAATACGCAAAAAATAAAGCCGAGCAGGATAAACGGTTGCGCGAAGAAGCCGGCGGGTCCAAGAATCCGCGCTGGAGCAAAACCCTGAACTATCTTTTTTCCCAACACTCCAGCGATTGGAAACTCGCAATTATAGAAGCGGATACCATTCTGGAAAATTTACTCAAGGACTTGGGTTTCCAGGGTGAGACGGTGGGCGACCGACTGAAATCAGCCAACCAGGAAAACTTTCCCCAGCTTACCACTGCCTGGGAAGTGCACACCGTCCGAAACAGGATTGCGCATGAGGGTTTGGCTTTTGAGCTGTCGCACCACGAGGCCAAGAGAATTATCGCTGTCTATGAACAGATTTTCCACGCCTACGGGTATATTTAGATTGTTGCGGGGCCACGAATCGAACGTGGGTCTTAAGGTTATGCTTTACCACTTCAGTTTTCACTGCTTCAAATTGAATTTGTGGTCTGGACTATACTATCTCCTACCTAAAAATAAATTTAAAGATTAAGGAGCTCGTCATCTAGTCTCTACACATTTATTTCCAACAATGTTGGAAAACTTAGCTCGGAATTGTCTTTCTGCTATATAACAGAGAGGATTTCTCCGAATTTGACGAGTGCACACCTCTAGGTTTCCCAAGAGGGGGCCCATATTTATACCGCTGAGCCTTACGAGATGCCTCTTCTCTACCCCGCTATGGGCTCATTATATATGAGGTTATCCACAAGTGCAACCCCCTGTATTATTATACTCATGATATAATATCATATATGTCTAAACACAACGAAAGACTCAAGGCGCGCTCAATGAGAACTGAAGGCACCTCTATTGTCGTAATAGCGCGAAAATTGGGTATTTCAAAAAGCACTATTAGTTCGTGGTGTCGAGACATAGTTTTGACAGAAGAACAATTTGAAAAATTAAGAAAAAATAGTGGAGTATCACTGAAAACAGGACAGAGAATGGGAGCGGAAGCCAATAAAAGAAAAAGACTTGATGCAATTAGAGATGCTAATATCTGGGGAAAAGAATTAATAAAAAAAATTTCCAAACAGGAACTATTACTTATAGCTACAACTCTCTATTGGTGTGAGGGGTCAAAGAGTGAGCACACTACAGGTTTTGTTTTTGTAAATTCAGACCCAGAAATGATTCTTGTTATGAAGTTATTTTTAGTAGATGTTCTCAATATACCCATTCAGGAAATTGTTTGCTCAGTTCAAATTAATAGAATGCATGAAAAAAGAATAAATACTGTCTTGAATTTTTGGAAAAAACTGCTAGACTTGGACGAGAGTCAATTTAGGAAGCCCTATTACGTAAATACAGTAGTTAAAAAGATTTATGATAATTATGATACTTATTACGGTATATGCAGGCTTGTAGTGAAGAAAAGTATGAATTTGAAGTATAGAATGCTTGGTTTGATAAAGGCAATGAAAAGTGATATTTTGTCGGGGTAGCTCAATCGGTAGAGCGGGAGACTCATAAGCTCCAGGTAGTGGGATCGTAACCCACCCCCGACACCAGTTCTTTTGAAAATTAAACTGCGGTCGTAGCTCAACTGGTTAGAGCGCTTCCCTGTCACGGAAGAGGTTGCCGGTTCAAGTCCGGTCGATCGCGCATAGATTTGGACCTTAATTTACAAAGGCTGTTTTTTGTATACTGATTGGACCTAAAACTGATATAATAAATTTCATGAATCCGTATTTTAACTTAATAATATTTTTAGCGATTATTGTTTTTGGGATTGGCATAGAAGTATTTTTATCTCAAATATATTTTAAAGAAAATGGAGTCAGGAAGAAGCACAAATTAGTGCATTTTAAATTTTCAAGATATGTGTTTTTAATTTCTGTTCCAATGTTCGCAATACTTTTTATGACCAACATTGTTGGTATTTCTATTATAAAAAGTTTTTTAATCTTTGCAGTTTTCGGAACAGTACTGGAATATTGTATTGGTTATTCATATCAAATTATTGTAGGTCAAAGATTGTGGACATATCACAGATACTCTGTGCGTGGGTATACAAGTTTGTTGTCTATTCCTCTTTGGGGTTTATGCGGTGCAATGTTTTATTTATTAGTAAAAGTGATTGGTGGATAATCTTATAATTCTCAACTTTCCCACTAAGTCGCATAAAATAAAATTTTTTTTTGCAAAAAAGGTAAAAATCAACTAGTATGTTTATGTTGCCGTTGTAGCTCAGGCAGTAGAGCAACGCCATGGTAAGGCGTAGGTCGACAGTGCAAATCTGTCCAACGGCTCACTGCATTTTGCCCCGATTACCTGTTAGCTTTGCTCACAACGGTAATTCCGGCTCCGCCGGATTGGGGCAAAAATAAAGCAGTTTATTTTTGCCACCTTAGCTCAGTTGGTAGAGCACCACTTTCGTAAAGTGGGGGCCCTCGGTTCAATCCCGAGAGGTGGCTCATGAAAGATACGAATGATGTAGAAAAGGCAATAGAAAATCTTGAGGCGCAGATGCAAACGCCCGATTTTTGGAACGATAAAAATAAAGCGCAAGCCACGCTCAAAGAACTGGCGGAACTTAAAGCCCAGAAAGAAGGATTAGGCAAATACGACCGGGGCAGTGCCATCGTTTCTATCATTGCCGGTGCCGGTGGGGATGACGCGGAAGATTTTTCTCGGATGCTTTTCGAAATATATTTGAAGTTCGCGAACCGGAAGGGTTGGGGGATAAATTTTATTCACGAAAATAAAAATGACCACGGCGGCTACCGCAATATTTCTTTTGAATTAGCCGGCCGGAACGCGTATGGCACGCTTAAAAACGAATCCGGGGTACACCGATTGGTGCGCATTTCACCCTTCAACGCCAAAAAATTGCGACACACTTCTTTTTCGTTGGTGGAGGTTTTGCCAAAGTTTTCCAAGTTGGAAGAAAAAGACATCATCATCCCGTCTCAAGACCTGAAAATAGAATTTTCCCGCGCCAGTGGTCCCGGCGGGCAAAATGTCAATAAAAGGGACACCGCGGTCCGCATCGTGCACACCCCGACCAATATTTCTGTGCACGCGGCGACCGAACGCTCTCAGGAACAGAACCGCGAGCTGGCCTTGGCCATCCTGCGGGCGAAAATTTTCAAAAAAGCGATGGCAGAAAAAAAGAGTATAGAAGAAAGCATGCAAGCCACCAAAAACACGGAAATAGAATGGGGTAATCAAATCCGTTCCTATGTTTTGCATCCCTATAAAATGGTCAAAGACCACCGCACCGGCGCGGAAACCGCCCAGGTGGATGCGGTTCTGAATGGTGATTTGGAGCTTTTCGTTGAAGCGGAGAGAAATTTATGATAGGATAGGAAAGTGATTTACTTCAATAATGTTTCCAAGGTTTATAATGACGCGACGGCGCTGGTGGATGTAACTTTTACGGTAGAACCGGGCGAATTTGTTTCCATTGTTGGGCATTCCGGAGCCGGCAAAACGACCCTCACTAAACTCATTTTGTCTGAAGAGATGCCGACCGAAGGCACGGTCTTTTTCGAGTCCCTTAATGTGCACAAACTTAGGGGTGACGAGTTGACTAAGCTTCGCCGGCGCATTGGGATGGTCTTTCAAGATTTTAAGCTTTTACCCAACAAGACCGCCTACGAAAATATTGCTTTCGCGATGGAGGCCGTCGGGAAAACAGACGAAGAGATACAAAGCGATGTTCCGCACGTTTTAGAATTGGTGGATTTAACCCATCGGCTTTCCCATTTTCCTCACCAGATGTCCGGCGGGGAGCAGCAACGTCTGGCGATTGCCCGCGCTATCATCAATCAGCCCGAGCTGATTATTGCCGATGAGCCAACGGGTAACCTGGATCCGGTGAATACTCACGAAATCGTCCAGATTTTGAAGCGCATTAACGACCTTGGTACCACCGTCATTCTTGCTACCCACAATCGCGGGGTCATCGAGTCCGTTGATAAGAGAGTGATTACCATGGAAAATGGGAGAATTATCCGGGATACTAAAGAAAATAAGCGTCCCAAGTAATTGTGTTATACTAAAGCCATGGCTATGACCATCCTCAAAAGAATCGTTCGGGCTGGCGTGCTCAATTTCAAAAGGAGCGGGCTGGTTTCCTGGGCGGCGGTGTTGGTGGTGACTATCACGCTTTCGGTCATCACTGCCCTGATTCTTTTTCAGGCAGTTTTGCATTTTTCCCTTTCTCAGATTAAAGATAAAGTAGATGTAAAAATCTATTTTACCGACAGTGCGCCGGAAGAAAACATTTTGCAGCTCAAGTCGTCCTTGGAGCAATTGCCGGAAGTGGCGGAAGTCACTTACACCAGCGCGGACGAAGAACTGCGGCTGTTTCGCGAGCGGCACGCGAGCGATTATCCCACCATTCAAGCCCTGGACGAACTGGGGAATAATCCCTTACCCGCAAATTTGGGCATCAAAGCCCGGGAAGTTTCCCAATATGAAAACATCGCGAGTTTTCTTAAAGCCGATGGCCAGGCGGTTTTGGGCTCGCCCGCCTTCATCTACAAAGTCAACTATTATCAGAACAAACTGGTTATTGATCGCTTGAATGGTCTAATTGCCGGCGCCCAGAAACTTGGCTTCCTCATCACCCTGCTTTTAGTGTTCATTTCCATCGTAATTACTTTCAACACCATCCGGTTGACCATTTTCATTTCCAAAGAGGAAATCGGCGTGATGCGTCTGGTGGGCGCCTCCAAGATGCATGTGCGCGGCCCGTTTATGATTGAGGGGGCGATTTACGGAATTATCGCGACATTCATCACCCTTCTTCTTTTCCTGCCGGCTACCGTCTGGCTCGGTCGCAATATGACGGTCTTTCTCGGCATCAATATGTACGACTATTATCTTGCGAATTTTTTCCAGATTTTTGCCATTCTTTTGCTCTCCGGCGTGGTCCTCGGCATAATTTCCAGTTTTCTGGCGGCGAGAAAATATTTGAATAAGTAGATGCAGAAAAAAAAGACAAAATATATTTTCGTGGTGGGCGGGGTGATGTCTTCCGTCGGTAAGGGCATCGCCGCCTCTTCCATCGGAAAGATTTTGCAGTCCCGCGGCTATCGGGTCGCCAATCTCAAAGCCGATATGTATGTGAATCTGGACGCTGGCACTATCCGTCCCGCCGAACACGGCGAAGTTTTTGTCGGCGACGATGGCATTGAAGCCGATCAGGATTTGGGCAACTATGAGCGTTTTATCGGACAGACCAGCACTCGGGAGAATTACATTACCACTGGCCAGATCTATGCGGAGGTTATCCGGCGCGAACGCAATTTGGAATACGACGGTGAAGACGTGGAAGTATATCCTGATATTCCGAAAGAAATAATTCGGCGCATCAAGGTCTGTCAGGAAAAAAACGATTCGGAAATCATAATTATTGAGTACGGTGGCACGGTGGGGGAATACCAGTTGCTGCCGTTTTTGGAAGCGGCGCGGATGATGAAATCTAAAACCCCGGGAGACGTTTTCATCGTTTTGATCAGTTACCTGCCGACGCCGACCCTACTCGGAGAGCAAAAATCCAAGCCGACCCAGCACGCGATTACCGATCTTTTTTCCGTTGGGTTAAGCCCGGATTTCGTAATCTGCCGGGCGGACCATCCAGCCACGCCGGATATCAAGCGCACGATTTCCAATGTCTGCAGTTTGCCGGTGGAGCGGATAATTTCCGCGCCGGACGTCTATTCCATTTACGATGTGCCGGTTAACTTCGAAAAGGAAAATTTCGGCGCCACCCTGCTGAAAACTATCGGTTTGCCGGTTAAGCGGAAAGATTTAAAAGAATGGACAGCGCTAGCGACCAAAATCAAGAAGATAAAAAAAGAAGTGAAAATTGGCATCGTCGGCAAATATTTCAATTTTAAATCCTGCAAGGACACTTATATTTCCGTGATTGAATCCGTCAATCACGCCGCTTGGGCAGAGGGCTATAAGCCGGATATTTTTTGGATTGATACGGAAAAATTCGAAAAGGATAAAAGCAAATTGCGGGAGCTGGACAACCTGGCGGGTATAATAGTTCCGGGCGGTTTTGGCAAACGCGGGACCGAGGGTATGGTTTTGGTGGCCAACTATGCGCGGGCGAAGAAGATTCCATATTTTGGTCTGTGTTATGGTATGCAGATGTTGGTAATTGCGTTTGCTCGCGATGTTTTGAACCTGAAAAACGCCAACTCTACCGAGAACGACCCCGGTACCCTGGATCCGGTTATCGCGACTATGGAAGATCAAATTGAGAAAATCAAGAATAAAAATTACGGCGCAACAATGCGCTTGGGTGCTTATCCCTGCGTTTTAAAAGAAGGCACGATTGCCGCCGGGGTTTATGATAAAAAAAATATCAGTGAACGTCATCGTCATCGCTATGAAGTGAATAATTCTTATATTCAGGTATTGGAAAAAGCCGGACTTGTTTTTTCCGGTATTTCTCCGGACGGGCAATTAATGGAAATCGCCGAACTTCCAAAAAGCCAGCATCCGTTTTTCCTGGGAACGCAATTTCATCCTGAATTTTTGAGCCGGCCGCTCGCGCCGCATCCGCTGTTTTCTGCTTTTGTGAAAGCAAGTATTGACGCCAAGCGGAGGCAGTGATTTACTTTAAAACTATCAGATGCAAATGAAAATGCTCCGGGACGGATTGGATCCGGGGCGTTGCTTCCGCCAGAACATCGTATTGATTATTTAGATAATCTAGTTTGATTTTTTCCAATTCTTTTCGCTCCTGGTTGTTCAGTCGCGGATACATCGCGTGTCTCTTCGGAATTATCAGGTGTTGAATTTTAGCCACGCGATTCCAGGGGAACAAATTCCTAACAATTCGCCAATGTCGGAAATTTTTCAAGGTTTTGGCCCCGACTTTGTCGCAGAGGACGCACTGGCCGGGCCGAAAGCTCGCTCTCTGATACTTTTTATATTTTTTGTGCAACTTGTGTGTTCTCAGACCTGTCATAACTACATTTTTAATACAGCTAGAGATATCTCTAGAGCACTACTAATCTTCTGAACCCGACCAGGTGTCGAGTTCTCTTTTTTCAACTTTAAATTTACCTGTACGAGTATCTATTTGCATGTCCGTATCTTCGTTCGATTCCGCGTAGTGATATTCTATATTCTTAAATCCTTCCTTTGCTAAACATTCTTCTAGGTAGCGCCTTTTATCTTTATCATACTTAAAATCAGGAGCATCTTCTGCTTGAAAAACACCGCCACCGACACAAACTTTTATTTTACCTGCGTCTTTATAATGTTTCTTTGCTTCTACCAGCATTGCTTTCAATCCGACGCGCGGATCCACGAAATGCCCTATAAAAGCGTATCTGTTTTCTGGGTCATACAAAAAAACTCCGATGCATGGACCTAATGCTTCAGTTTCTCCAATCTTTCCTGGCTCAACAAACTTCCACATCTCAAACTGATCTACAGTTACTATCTCGGGTCTTTTTTCTTTTCCTCTTATAGGTTCTTTTTCTTCTAGGCTCATGTATTTATTATATCAAATATAGCCAAAAGTGCGGGTTGGCTGTTTAATGCCAAGTTGCCGGCCGGTAGACAGGGAACCTAATTAATTACTGACCCCAATCAACCAATTCAGTAAAACGAATGTAAAACCCGAATGGGTCCCGAGCTAGAACCTTCTAGTTCTTTCTTCAATACTAGAAGTAAACGGCGGCAGATTTTCTCCGCGCATGACCGTCTCTTCATTTTTATTTCCCAGTCCCTCGCGGAAGCCGTATTTTACCAACTCGTCCTTGATTGCCTGCACAATGGCGGCGGAGTTGTCTCCGTATTTTTCACTGGCTCGTAGCGCTTCGTTGGCAACTTTTTCTCTATCTTTTTCCGGCAAATTACCGAAGAACGCAAACTCTCTTTGGCCCAATATTTTTTTTAAAGCTCTGATTTCTCTGCCCTTATTATGTAATGGTTCTAATGAAGTTCTCATGATTGCAGTATAACATATTCTTGAAAAATAGGTTTTTTTAGAGTAAGGTGGATGTATTGGGAGATCGTCTAATGGTAGGACTCGTCCCTCTGGAGGACGCTATCTTGGTTCGAATCCAAGTCTCCCAGCCATGAAAAAAGGCATATTTTTTGCGAGCGTGATTTTTTTGCTGGCGGTGGCTTTTTCTTTTTTTCCGGATTTGTTCGGGGTTATCACTTACAGTCGAAACAGCGGACCGAAGGAAATCATCTCTAAAGAGAAAAAGCCCCCCGTGATTCCGCCGCTGGATACCGCGCTTTATGACCAAAAATTAAAGGAACTGGCCAATAATCCACCGCCACCGCCGCCGGAAACAAAAATTATGAAAAATCCGGAAACTGGCGAGGAGGAAACGGTGGTGGTGGAAAAACCCGCACCAAAATATCTCTGGCCCGCCCGCCATGCTTCGCAAGACGATGCGGGCGGGCCGGTTAAGACCGATTATCCGCGCGACGGCGCAATTTTGCCTTTCAAGCGCGTCGTCGCCTATTACGGCAATTTATATTCCACCAAAATGGGCGCACTCGGGCAGTACCCGGAAGAGGAAATGCTGTCCCGCCTGGCGATTGAGGTGAAAAAATGGGAGATGGCAGATCCGCAAACACCGGTTCAGCCGGCTCTGCACTACATTGCGGTAGTGGCGCAGGGGGGCGCGGGTCAGGATGGCAAATACCGCGCGCGCATGCCGTTTTCGGAGATAGATAAAGTGTTGCGGATGGCGAAGAAAATAAATGCGATTGTGTTTTTGGATGTGCAAGTTGGTTTTTCCACCGTGGAGGAGGAGATTCCGCTATTGGAAAAATATTTAAAGTTGCCGAATGTACATCTGGGTATTGATCCGGAATTTTCCATGAAGTCGGGAGTTCCGCCAGGCGAAATTGTCGGCACCCTGGATGCGGCGGACATCAATTTCGCGGCGAATCATTTGGCAGAACTTGTGCGAGAAAACAATCTAACGCCGAAAATTCTGGTTATTCACCGCTACACTCAAAAAATGGTGACCAATTATCAAAAAATCGCTTCGTTGCCTGAAGTGCAAATCGTGATGCATATGGACGGGTGGGGCGTGAAAGCTAAAAAAATAAGCACTTACAAGCAATTTATTTATCCGGAGCCGGTGCAGTTTACCGGTTTCAAGTTGTTTTATAAAAATGACACTTTTGAACCGGGCACGTCCATCTTTACTCCGGAAGAGCTTCTCAAATTAAGTCCTATACCCATTTATATACAATATCAGTAAGAATGGTATAATACAAAGATGCCTAAAGAGGAACAGATGGGTTTTGATTTTAAGAAGCAACCGCTTAGTCGTGAGGAAATCGTTCAGAAATTTCATGCTGGTTTACCGCTTAGCCCCGAAGAAAAAAGGGTAATACAGACACTAAGAGAGCTGGAGAAAAGAGATGCCAATCCCGGAACCGACAATTATGAATTTAAGGTATCAGAACCGTTGCCGTGGAACAAGAAAAAGAACAAAAGGCGTGGCGGGAAGTGAAATATCGGGAGCGGTTTAAAAATGCTTTCCGCGGGATGTATGTGGTTTGCAAAGCCACCCGGCACATTTTTATCCATATTCTATCCGCGCTCGCAGTTGTAATTTTTGGATTTTATTTTCAAGTGTCCGCGCTGGAATGGGTGGCAGTAATTTTCGCCATCGGTTTTGTGTTTGTCGCGGAGGCGTTTAACACCGCGATTGAAATAGACATGGATTTAACTTCACCCGAATTTCATCCCTATGCCCGCGATACTAAGGATGTCGCTGCTGCTGCTGTATTATTTTCCGTGTTCACTGCCGCTATTGTCGGCCTTATTATTTTCTTGCCAAAAGTTTTAAAATTGTTATCATCCTAGTTATGACAATCAACGCGAAAATATTTATCGGGGTGATAATTATTTTAATCCTTGGGGTGGTGCTGACGGTGTTCCTCCGGCCTGGCGGCCCGACGGTTAGGGGTCCAGGACAGTATGACGAGTTTGCGGTCTGCTTGAAGGATCAGGGTGCGGTTTTCTACGGCGCTTTTTGGTGCAAGTATTGCAATGCGCAGAAAAAAATGTTCGGCGCGTCGCAGAAACTTCTGCCTTACGAAGAATGCTCCACCCCCGACGGCCGTAGCCAACTGCCTTTCTGTAAAGACAAAGGCATAACTAGTTATCCGTTATGGGAGTTTGCTGATGGCTCCAGGCTGAATGGAGTGGTGTCGTTTGAACAGCTTGCCGAAAAGACATCCTGCGTATTACCGGCCGAAAATAATTCTCAATAAAATTTATTAATGAGTCCTGATGCCGTACATTACCTAAATATTTTTCTGGGGCTAGGGGCCATTTTACTCCAGATTCTTTCAGTGCTGGCTTTGTTTTTTCTTGTTTTTCATTTAAAAGAAAAAAAAGGGAATTTGTATCTTGAGTTCATAAATAGACATTTTTTATGGCTGGGTTTTCTAATTGTCTTATGCGCTTCTGTTTTTCCGTTAATTTATTCCGAAGTCATTGGTTTTCTCCCGTGCGTCTTGTGCTGGTGGCAAAGAGTTTTTATGTTCCCGGTATTTTTTCTTTTTGGCGTGGCTCTCTGGCGCCAGGATCGCAAGGTCCTTTACTATGCTTTTCCCCTGCTGTTTGTCGGCTTTCTAGTATCTGTCTATCAGAATTTTTTCTATTATTTCGGAGCAGGTTCTGACTTGCCGTGTGATGCGACCGGAGTTTCATGTTACCAGCGTTTAGTCTCTGAATTTGGCGGATATATATCTATTCCAATGATGGCACTGACCGCTTTTTTCGGCCTGCTTACTCTTTTGATAGTTGTTCATTTTTATAAAAAATAGAATAATGCCTAGTTTTACAAAAAAAGAGGAAACTTTGATAGAAAAAATAAATACGCCCGCCAAAGTGCAAGATTTTTTGAATAGCTTGAGGTTTAATTTTGAAAAGAGCGGAGAGACCCTCTGGAGCCCTCTTTTTTCCCTAAGATATAAGAGAGCGCATTGCTTTGAAGGAGCGTTGCTAGGGGCCTACATCCTCTCCCAGCACGGTTTTAAGCCTTATCTTATGCATCTAAAGTCCACTAAAGGGGATTATGACCATGTTATCGCTCCGTTCAGGGTGGGGAAATTTTTGGGTGCCTTATCTAAAACGAATCATGCGGTTTTGCGTTATCGCGAACCGATTTATAAGAATATTCACGAGTTGGCTATGTCGTATTTTCACGAATATTTTTTAGATAATGGCAGGAAAACTTTACGAAAATATTCTGCCTTGCTTGATTTGAACGATTTTGAAAAAGGTTGGGAAACTTCCGAAAAACATTTATGGCCAATTGATAAAAAATTAGATACAATAAAACATTACAACATTTTACCAAGGGGAACCCTTAGTAAGCTAAGAAAAGCCGATCAGATTGAAATCCAGGCAGGCAAAGTTGTGGAATGGAAAAAATAAAAGGTTGGGTGTATAATTTACGATTATTATTAATTAATCCAAAACCATGCTTTATTTATTTCTTTTAGGCAGAATACTATTAGGGGGTTATTTTATTCAAAACGCCTACAACCATTTTAAGAATGTGGATAGCTTGACCGGCTATGCACAATCAAAGGGAGTGCCGTGGGCCAAGGCATCCGTTTTAATTACCGGGCTAATGATGCTTTTGGGCGGGCTTGGTATTCTATTGGGTGTTTATGTAGAAATTTCCGTGCTTTTGCTTTCGGTATTTTTACTTGGCACACTTTGGAAAATGCACCGCTACTGGGAAGTTTCCGATCCGATGGCAAGAATGGGGGAATATGTGAATTTCTACAAGAATCTTGGTTTACTCGGAACTATTCTGATGTTGCTCGCCATCCCGACTCCTTGGGTACTGGCTTTGTTCTTCTAATTGTTATATAGGCCGAAGATATTTTCCAGCAATTTTTTGAACCAACTTTTCGGCGGTTTAGAAACCTCTGCCGTTGCCGGTGGCGGAATTTCTTTCTCAATTTCCGGCTCGGGCGGCGGTGCCGCTTTTTTAGTTTGCGGCGCTGGTTTTATTTCCTGTTTCTCGAATTTTTGCATTGTTTGGCTCCAGGTTTTTCCCGAGACCGCCGAAATCGCGTAAGCGGTTTCCCAAATTCGGCTGTTTATATTTTCGCCCTTGATGCCGCCGTCCGCGTCTTGCATGGTCGCCAGGTAATCCACGGGAGTGTTGCCGCTTCTTTCCCAGTCTTCCTGTTTTTCGCCGAGCGCCAGAATGCCCTCCAGCGCCCAAGCGGTGGAGGATACATTATCAGCCCAACTGCCGTCGTTTCTTTTGCTTTGTGTCTCCTGCAGGAAAGTTTTTGCTTTTGTTGTAGCATTTTGAACGGCTTCGTTTTCCTCCGTTTGCACCAAGACCGCTAACGCCGCGCCGGTCATATCTATACTTTCATCCCAAGAGCCGTTTTCTTTCTGCCGGCCCAGCACAAATTCCACACACTTTTTTATCATTTCGTCTTCCGGACCATAACCGGCGTTGAACAGGACCAGTAGCGCGAAGATATCGTCATTGTCTTCCTGAATATCGCCAAATTGCCTGCCGTCAAAAGCGGCCAGAATTTTTTCAATGTAGTTCACACCGTTAGTGTTATACGGATTCAGCCCCAGCGCCATTAAAACCATGGCATGGCGTTCAAAATCCGTTAACATAGTTCCTTTCAACTCAACTGTGGTCAGATATTTGATTAAGTTTATTGTTGCTTGCTGGTAGTTGCCTGAAGCGAGCGCTAGACCCGTCCAGTCGGTGTAAATATCGGGACCGAAGGAGCCGTCAGCACTTTGTTGCGAGATTATGAATTCATAAGCTTTAGGCAAGTCAAATTGAATTTGAGTGGAAACGCCCAGAACACTACCGGTTGTTTTTTTTCGGCTGCCGCTGGTTGTTCCCGAAGATCCCGAGCCGGCATTTTCTACTGGTTCCGTAACAGTTAGCTCCTCGGTGGGGAAATAAAAATCTTCTTTGACTCCCACATCATAATTGCCCGCCGGAATGTTGGAAAAAATTGCCCGGCCGTTTGCGTCCACAGGCGCAGTTCTGATTTCAACTGGGGAAAATGGATCGTCCGGATTAGGCTGGGTAACACCCACGGTAACTCCTTCTCGTACCACCCATGCATTATTTTCATAATCATAAGCTTCGGTTGCGACAACCAAGTCATCCGCCGTAGTTATGGTTTCACCGCTTACTAACCCTATTCTGTTTTGCGGCCCGAAATATGCATAGATATTTTCTCCGCCGGACAAAATAGTCTGATCCATACCAGCGCCTGGGTAGTCACCGTCCACTGTATACTGCCAATCATCGCAATCGTTTCCGGCGGAACTATCAATGCATTTTAAGTAAAAAGAGCCAAAAGAATCAAAATATTGCAGATCTGAAATTTCCCAGCTATCGTCTCCCAAGTCCGCATCATTTAGTATGGCCAATACGCTGGCAGAATTCACCGTCTGTCCTTGCAGTTCCGTAGCACTGGCGGGAAAGAGTACTGCGCCCGAAAAAATTACTGCCTCACCGCTACGAATGTTCAAGTTTACCGTTTCTTCCGCCTGAACAAAACCTATTCCGCCTACTAATACTATCGCCAAACCGAAAGAAATTCCCAGTATTTTTTTTATTACTTTATTTATATTCATAATGCTATGCTAAAAATTATTTAATAATGCATTTTCTCATACTTCCAGGATACGACATCTCCTGGTTTTAATTTGTAATTAGAAACGCCAACTGTTGCTTTTACTCCGTTCACATAATAAATCCAATTTTCTCCTCCGCTATTTTTCAATTGATTGATGGAATCTATGAACTTACCCATGCCGATGTAATTTTTTTCGGTAAATGTTATTTCTTTTTTGGTGCGCAGAGCGTCCATCAGATCGTAGACCGCAATGTGCTTATCTGCGGTAAAAGATAGTTCAGTGTTAGTTTTTTCCTCCCTTGATAAGGGGAGGTCAGGAGGGGTTGTATTTGTGGTTTGGGGAGAATAAAAATAAAGACCCGATAGCCCGATAAGTAAGCTAATTATTCCTATTATGATTATTATTTTTTTCTTCATGGTTCGATTTTACTCACCATGACCCTGAGCTTGTCGAACGGGTCATAAAACAAAAAATCCTGCCTCGGCAGAATTTTGGGTCCCCCACTAAACAAGTTTGGTGAGGGGGTATCCTGCTCGGGACGATGCGTGAAATGATTGGTGTTCGGACTTGTTCCCTCATCAGTTTAATTAAACTGGTGAGGGGCTTACCGTAGCGGCACTGTACCGGAATCACACCGGTTTCCCCAATTCATTTCTTTTAATTTTTTAAAAGGAACATATTTAGTATATACTTACTTACAATTATGTCAAAAAAAACTGTGGAAAAGAAAATCAGCCCCAGGCGAACCAAAATAATGGTCTTTGGGACTTTTGACGGACTGCATAAAGGACATTTAAATTTTTTCAAGCAGGCGCGCGACTTGGCTCTGGGCGGGCCTTTAACGATTTCCGTGGCGCGCGACCGGAATGTTTTGAAGATTAAGGGCAAGTTGCCGGTCTTGGGCGAGAAACAGAGGGTGACACTTATCAAAAAAAGCGGATTGGCGGACAAAGTGGTGCTGGCGGGAATAAAAAATCATTTGCCGCATATCATCCAAGAGCGCCCCAACATTATTGCTTTAGGTTACGACCAGAAAGATTATATAAAAAATCTAAAAAAAGATCTGAAAGCAAAAAATCTTTCCGTAAAAATTGTGCGTCTCAAACCATACAAAGAGAAAATTTACAAAAACGCGCTCTTGAAATCAAAAAATCCCTAGGGATTTAAATATCGTTTTTGCAGATAGTGGAAGCGAGGTAAACGCCGTAGAGTAGGACGGTGCCCAAAATTACAAAAATAAAATTAAAGGAGGGCACCAGGGCGAAAATTGCCAAAGCCGCCAAGGGGCCTATGACGTATGCGGCTCCCGGCGCGCTGCGGTACACGCCGACCCACTCTTCGTTTTCCGGCTTGATGTGTTTGAAGAAATATGCATCGCTCATGGTCTCTATCGTGGCCGCGCCGACGCGAGTCATAAAGAGCGCTATAGCCCACACCCAAATTTCCGGGCTCCGGATAAAAAATAACGACAGGGTGGCCACCCCCGCAATAAAAAATCCCACCATGAGCATTTTTCTTTCGCCCACCCTGTCCGCGTAGGCGCCTTCCATAAACGGCAGTATGGAAAAAGGCGTAAGCATAATGGCGAAAATAGCTCCGATTTCTCTCCAGCTGAATCCCAGATGAACCGACAGATAAATCGGCGTGTAGATAACCATAACCGAATAAAACAGCTGCAGGAAGAGATTAAGACCGTAGGCGCGGCGGAGATTTTTATTTTTTAAAAAACTTCGGACATATTTGAAGGATTTGATGCGGTCGTACTTCGGGTCGGCGATATCTTTGAGCGCGAGAAGTACCAAAACAAAGAATATTCCCATTATTAAAAGTGCGAAAGAATATATTACCCGGAAAGAAAAGGCGCCCTCCATAGCGGTAAAAATAAATATTATCTGCGACAGGATCCAGGCCAGATTAGTCAAGGCCAGATACGCTCCGCGCGCCCCGCCCATACCGGAATTTTTGGAGAATATTTTAAGCAATTCATCCAGCGAGAACACGATTATCATATTTAAAGCAAAGCCGGCGATGAATGCCGTGATGACGATCCAGGTTTTCTCCGCCACCACAAAGGTCAGGACCGTCAAGGCATCCAGGCCAATCACGGTTAGCAGAAATTTGTATCCACCCATTCGTCTTAATATGTGAGGAGCTATTAGTAGCGCTATAATTGAGGTAATTGATGCCGTGGTGTAAGTTAGGCCCACCATCTCGCTTCTCACAAACAGCGAAAGGAAGCTGGAGTTGATATAAGACATCAGGGCAAGGGGCAGGGAGAACAGAAAGCCCGCCAGATATATTATTTTTCGATTGTGTTTATACATTCAATATTACCGGTATGACCAGCGGCCGCTTGGCGGTTTTTTGGAAAAGAAATTTGGAAATATTTTCACCGAGGGAGGATTTGATATAGTCGAAATCTATCGGGTGCCCGCCCGCATGACTCGCGTCAGCGTGTCGGGCAGGCATTTTGGCAGTGGCGTCTTCCACCGATTTCTTGATGATAATCCGCACCTGCCGCAAAAGTTCCTGGTTCTCTTTTAAATAGACAAAACCGCGAGAAATTAAGTCCGGCGATTTTTTAAGCTTGCCGGTTTTCTGGTCAACCAAAGCTATGACCACGAACATCCCATCTTGCGCCAGCATAACCCGGTCGCGGACCACCACATCCTGCACATCGCCGATATTGAGTCCGTCCACCACCATCAAGCTCGCGGGTGCGCGTTCCTTGCGCACGGTGATGCGACTGCCCCTTTCCACTATTTCCACGACCATGCCGTTGTCCGGTACCACAATGTTTGCCTTTGGCAAGCCGGTGCGCTCGTGAATGAGCTGGGCGTGAATGCGTAGCATGGAATGATTGCCGTAGCCGGGCATAAAGAATTTTGCGCCAACCGCCCGGTTGATCCAAACCAGGTCTTCTTGTCGGGCGTGTCCGCCGGAATGGACTTCCGCAATGCCGTAGTGAATTAATTTCAAATCATGCCGGTATAAATTGTCTTTGAGTTTTTGAATATTAACTTCGTTGCCGGGGATAACGGATGAAGAAAAAATTATGGTATCGCGCGAATTGAGCTTAATATACTTGTGATTATTAATGGCCATGCGCATCAGCGCCGCGAACTCTTCACCCTGAGCGCCGGTGGCGATCACCACAATCCGGTCCGGCGGGTAATCGTCGATGTTTTGGGCCTCGATAAAAGTATCGGCTTTGGGCTTGAGCAGTCCGGCGAGTTTGGCAATCTCAATGTTGTTGCGCATGCTCCGGCCCTCCACGACGATTTTTTTGTTATAGCGTTCGCAAATTTCAACTATTTTTATCATTCGGTCAAATTGCGAAGCGAAAGTGCCGATGATCAGGCGGCCTTTGATTGTCTTGATTATCTCTTCAATATTTTTCTGGACTTCTTTTTCGGAAATGGAAAAACCGGGCACTTCAGCGTTGGTGGAGTCGGCGATTAGAAGGAGGTTTTTCTGCTGGCCAAGGCCCCGCCACTTTTTTTCTTCTGGGGGTGTTGGCTTGCCGTTTTCGTGTTCCATCTTTAAGTCGCCGGAGACAATTAAATTGCCGTACGGAGTGCCGATGATAGCGGCCATGGAGTCGGGAATGGAATGGAAGACCGGGAAGAACCCCAAAGATAGCTGATTAAATTTAACCTTCGTGTCTCCATCCACCACATTCAAAGTTAAAGGCGGCTTGCCGACAAATTCTTCTTGCCGCTTTTTAATCATCAAACTTGTGAGGTACTGGGTGTAGATGGGCGGGTTGCCGATGCGTTCCATAATAAAGGGAATGCCGCCGATGTGGTCCAGGTGTCCATGAGTGATGACCACCGCGCGGATTTTTTTCTGTCTTTCTTCTAAATACTTGAAATTAGGTAGAGTATAGTCCGCGCCCATTGCCTCTTCTTCGTCGATGAAATGAAAACCGACATCCAGCACCACAATATCGTCTTCCGATTCGACAATAAGCATATTTCGGCCAACTTCTTCAACGCCGCCAAAGGGAATCACGCGCAGGACCCCTTTTTCAACCGGCGGAATTTTAGATTGCGGTGCATTTCCTTGCTTGTTTTTACCGCCGAAAGAACGGCCCCCGCCCCGCCCCGCCCCGAATTTTTTGGAATATTGATAAGAGGTTGAGCTTTTGGTCGGCCGCTTCCGGTCGTGCGTTCGATGCGTCGCGCCGCTACCGGGCTTGGCATCCCGGTTGTCCTCCAAGCGGAGAGAACTGAAGGTTAATCTATTTTTTTTTGTCATGATTTTTTATTAAAGATTTTCCAAACGTTTTCTGTTTTAGTGAACCAAGAATTTATATTGCGGAAGCGGTCAGCTGGAGAGGTGATATGCTCGAGGGAAAGACCCCGCAGAGTTTTGGCGACTACATATATTAAATCAGGATTGTAAAGGAAAACTGCCGGCATATCTTTCAAGATTTCCCGTTCCAGGGCCGCATATTTCTCCTCCCGAGCTTGATCGTTGACTGTAATAAAAGATTCCTCCAAAAGTTTATCCGCGCGCGCATTGGTATACAACGCCACATTTTGCCCGGGGTCTTTGCGTTGGGAGGAGTGCCAAAAAGCGAATAGGTCGGATTTCCGATTAATAACCTGACCGAAGAGCAATGCATCGTATTCTCGCGGACGGATAACATTTTGATTCAGATTGCCGATTTCGAAGGTCTGAACTTCAACTTTTATGCCGACTTGAGCGAGATCCGTTTTAATCAGCTCGGCTGTCTGTGCCAGTTCCGGAGCATTACCGGTGGCAATAGTAAATGTCAATTCAACCGTCGTTTTCTTCTTTGTTTTGTCGGTGGTTGTTTTCCGGAAAAAGCCGTCCGTATTCTCGGCCCAGCCATTTTTTTTCAAATCCTCTCGGACCTTCTGGACAGTTTCTTCCCGGGTGGCTCTCTGGCTCGCGGATATTTCTTCCTGCCCCGCTAAGCTTTCGGGGATGGGGCGGCTGGTTGGCACGCCGTAGCCAAAAAGCACCTCGCGCACGATTTTTTCTTTATCTATCGCTTCGTTGATGGCCCGGGCCACTGCTTGGTCCAGGAAAATCTGATTTTTATTCTGATTAAAGAAGAGGCCGAAGACACGCGGCATCACCTCTGATTCCACGCGGTAACCTTTTTCTTTAAGCGTTTCGGCAATCTCGGGAGTGATGGAGCTCACTTGGTCAACCGTGCCGTCTTCCAAGGCCTTAACCAAGTCTGTTTCGTTAGGATAGAAATAAAATCTTATTTCTTTTAGGTGCGGCTTATCGAGCGCGAATTTTTCAAAAGCGGCCAGTTGATATGAAGTTATCACACCGTTCGATTCTCGGGTTGCGTTTTCTATTCGATAAGGACCCGAACCCACCGGCGCGGTGTTGGCGGCATTGAGTTCCAGAGAATCACTGGCCCAGAGAGATTGGGGCATAATACCCAGGGTAGCATTCTGGAGAAAGTTAGCATCCGGTTGGCGTAGGGTGAATTCCAGTGTTTGCTCACCGATTTTTTCCACATTGACGCCATCCCAGTTAATTTTCTCCGGACTCTTAATGACTGAATTCTTGACTCGGTCAATGGTAAAAATAACATCGTCGACGGTTACCGACTCGCCGTTATGAAAGTATGCTTTATCTTTTAAAGTAAAGGTGTAGACCAACCCGTTCTCCGACACCTCATATTTTTCAGCCAAGTCCGGTACGAAATTGCCGTCTGTGCCCCGGCGCATTAAGCCGGAGTAGATAAGTGCCACCAAATCAAGGTCGGCCGGTGAGCTGGCTAGCACGGGATTGATGAAACGTGGAGCACCGACAATACCCTCGGAAATCATTCCACCTGACAAGGGCACCTGGGTCATCAGGGATTGGTTGAGCAATTGCAACAGGGCCAGTGAACTAACCACCAGGGCTACAACCAGCACCGCGAAAACTCTTTGCTCGTTTCGAGAGAAGGTGACAAGCGCCCGGTTGATTTTTTCCTTGATAGATAACCTGCCAGTAAAGCTTGACTGGCTTGGTTCGCTAGCGTTGTTAGAGTTCATAAATAAAATGCAACAAAATCAGTATGTCTTACCCGATTATTATATCCAAAAGGGCAAGCAATGCAAAAAGAATAGCGCACACCAAAGATAAATAAAAAAGAAACTTTTCGAAACCCCGGCGAGTGTGGTGAAAAGAGCCAGTATCGCTTCCGCCCAAAGCTCCGCCTAAGCCGGCGGCCGATTGCTGGAGCAGGATCGCGGCAACCAATAGGACTGACAGGATTATCTGCGCGTAAGGCAGAAATGCGATGATGGAATTCATATTTCTCCGATTATCGCATAATTAGAGGCAAAAAGCAAATGTTGCATATTGACGAACGCGTTTCCAGCGGTATAATTAAAAAGGTAAAATGAAAAAAGAAATTTCGATTTTGGAACTGTTTCGTCAATTGTTTCATAATTTCAACGCGCGGCAAATGAAGGACGCGACCTTGGCTTTTAAAAAACATTTAGACGAAGGAGGAAAAATGCTGTTGGCAATGGCGGGCGCGATGTCTTCCGCACAACTCGGGGTGACGCTTGCGCCCATGGTTAGGCAAAATAAAATTCACATCATTTCTTGCACCGGCGCGAACCTGGAGGAATCCATTTTTCGCCTAGTGGCGCATAAAAGCTACAAAGATTTTCCCGATTACAGATATTTTACCAAAGAGGACGATGAAAAAATTTTGGAAGCCGGGCATCGGCGGGTGACTGACACTTCCATTCCCGAAGAAGAGGCCTTCCGGGTGGTGGAGCCGATAATTTTAAAAAAATGGAAAGAAGCGGAAAAAAACGGCAAGCGTTTTTTTCCGCATGAGTACTTTTACCAGATTCTCCTTGATGGTTCGCTCCAAGATAAATACGAAGGCGACCCCGAGCATTGCTGGTTGTTGGAAGCCGCCAAGAAAAATTTGCCAATGGTGGTGCCCGGCTGGGAGGATTCCACTCTCGGGAATATTTTTGCCGGCTACTGCAAAGCTAGAGAGGTAAATCCGAATGTTATGAAGTCCGGCGTGGAATATATGGTCTATCTTTACGACAAGTATCAAGAGCTTTCGCAGGGAGGTTCGGGTTTAGGATTTTTCCAAATCGGCGGTGGCATCGCCGGTGACTTCCCGATTTGCGTTGTGCCTTCCATTAAATATGATTTAAAAAAGCCAGTGCGCCCGTGGGGATATTTTTGCCAAATCAGTGACTCCACCACTTCTTACGGTTCGTATTCCGGCGCAACGCCCAACGAAAAAATTACCTGGGACAAGCTCACCAAAGATACGCCGATGTTTGTCATTGAATCCGACGCGACCATCGTCGCCCCGCTTATTTTCGAAGCCATTCTAGACCGCTATACTTTGAGGGAGAAATAAGGATGCAATATATCCATGTAAAGGTTACCGCCGGGGCGGGTAAAGAATCTCTGAAGCAGAAAGAGGAAAACCATTTTGTTATTTCCGTGCGCGAAAAAGCCGAGCGCAATCTGGCCAACACCCGCGTCCTTGCGCTCGTCGCCGAGCATTTTAAAGTGCCAATAAAAAAAGTTAGAATAGTTAATGGCCACAGGCATCCAAGTAAATTATTAGCAATTGAAGATTAAACCAACGCTGATATAAAACTTAACTGTTATGTTATAATTGAAGTATTAATAACTTGCCCTGAGCATAGTCGAAGTTTCTCTTTTTAATTGAAAAATTTTAATTTATAATTTATTTGTGCAAAAACGGACCGGAGCATGCCGAAATTAAGAAAGTGGGTGTTAAATGGGAAGAATTCACGAACCAGTTTACTGGTTTTGAGATAAAATAAATGATACAATATATTTATGCTAGAAAATCCCAATGGCAATGTATTAAAAATAAATATCGAAGACAATGACTGGCATATATCTTCCGGCCCGACCTCAGTGAAATATGCTAAAAGGATGCTCTCGCGGAAATTAGAACAGGTAGGTTGCACAGAGGAAGAAATATCCAGCTTTCTGCCCGAATTTGAGAAAGCTCTGAAAAATGCCGAGACCATGTATCCCACAGTGGTTATAACTCCTTTAGTGGACAAAGAATGGATTGGTGTAAAGTTGCACAACGAAGCCCAAACCTGGGAAAACAATGTTGATCAGAGACGGACAGGCTTGTTATAAGAATAGATAGAAATTTTACCGCTTGTGGTATAATGGTTCTTATTAATATTAATAATTTAACTAAGCATAATTTATGGCAGATTTAAAAGCTTTATGTATGAAGTGCCGGGACGCGAATCGGAAGCCGACGATGCAAACAATGCTGAACCCGAAGGTTTCCAAAAACGATAAGGGTCGTTATTCGGCCAAGGGCACTTGCGCGCAATGCGGCGGCAATATGTTCAAGTTTATGTCCGAGGCGGATGCCAAGGCGATGATGTAGGGGGACATTTGACTTCCTTTTCCTTTCGTATATACTAGAGAAACGCCAATACTTTAGAGGTATGGCGTTTTTCTTTGAAAACAAAATGAATAATATTGAGAACAAATGTCCCGACGTAAAGTCGGGATCCCGACACAAAGTTTATTTTGGTGTCGGGACAAGTTTCCAACTATTCTAAAAAATTCCAAGAGCAAAAGATCAAACGAAGTGTAAAGCAAAAAATAATGCTGTTTTTTGTTTTGTTTCGTTCTGAAATTGCGCAGCAATTTCATCCCGAGCCTGTCGAGGGATACCCTTCGACTTCGCTCAGGATTAAAATTGTAAAACAATTTTTAACTTTTAGTTAGAGTTTGATCCTAGCTCAGGATGAACGCTGGCGGCGTGGATAAGGCATGCAAGTCGAACGAAAGAGTCCTATGAATATATGAGAGACTTTCAAGTAGCAATACGAGAGAGAAT
>Ga0209542_10003422_pt1 | contig 33997 bp, 40 predicted proteins | sample RifCSPhighO2_01_FD_184028 | JGI IMG/M metagenome (GOLD analysis project Ga0209542, IMG submission 184028) | Soil microbial communities from Rifle, Colorado - Rifle CSP2_plank highO2_0.1 (SPAdes) (version 2) | ecosystem: Environmental > Terrestrial > Deep subsurface > Rock core/Sediment ... | reverse complement strand
AGCAGTAAAAAGAAAGTATGGAGGCTACACACTTGCTAAGGGAATTGAGTCAATCAAAGTTGAAGCGTATCTGAAGGCAACAGCCTTCAATTTAAGGCTTGCGCCTTAAGAGATTTTCAACAGAGCCGCAGGCTAAGAAATATTTATAAACTAAAAACAACCTTCCTAAATAAAGAAGGATGATGCAAAGAATTACCAAAATAAACGCACTTTCACTTGGATATGTGCTGGGACTTATCTATCTCATTTTTGGGATACTTTTCTCTTTATTTTTACTTGCAGTAAAAAATTCAACGCTTGCCCCCTCATTGAGCCAAACCATAACAACGCTCAACCCCACACAAATTTTTCTCCTCTATCCGGTAGGATACGCAGTGGGAGGATTTCTTACGGGACTAATCATCGGTTTAGCATATAACTATATAGCTCGGCTAACCGGCGGGATTAGCGTGCAACTAGTTGAGGTCAAAAAGAACTGACCAAATTATTTTCACCACAAGAAAACTTAAATAGCAACGTACAAATAAGATAGTATAAAGATGGCGAAAATAATTTTAGAAAATAATAAAAAAGAAGCACAAATACCTAACGGTAACCAAATTAAAGATACGTGTGAATTACTGGGAGTCCCCTTTGGTTGCAAACAAGGAATTTGCGGAACTTGTATTATTGAAGTTGCAGAAGGAATGATAAACCTAGAAGTGAAAAATGAAAGAGAAGAAGAAAAAGGGCTCTTCCCCAATCAACGACTAGCCTGTCAGTGCGTCATAAAAGGAGGGACGCTGCGAATAAAAGTATAATAAATGAATCATGGGAAAAATAATTCTTACAAAGCCCTATCAAGAAGAAGAAGTTAAAGACGGCAGTCCGATCTGGGAAGTTTGCGAAAATAAATTTAACATCCCCTTTGGCTGTAAAGACGGCATCTGCGGTACCTGCAGAATTAAAGTCGTTGAAGGTAACCAAAATCTTTCAGAAAAAAATCAGCAAGAAAAAGACATGTTTCCCGACGATCCCACCGAGCGGCTCGCCTGTCAATGCAAGTTCAAAAAAGGGGTAGTCAAAATAGACACCGGCTATATGTAATTATTTTATTCACAAGATTTTTCCAGACCCATCTCTTTAAAGATTGTTCTAAAATGATCTAAATCCTCTGGGGAAGTGCCTGCAACATACTTTAGGCAAACGGTCAGCCAAGAATCGCTTTGTACTTCATATTTTTGTGTGATTTCTATTCTTGCGTTAAGAGAAAGTATATCTCCTACACTGTGAACATCATGAGTATCGCTTTGATCACAAAAGTAAGTAACAAAATCTCTAGTCAAATCAACTAATGTTTCAGCAGGCAATTTTTTTAACGTAGATCCTTCAAACTTCAGAGAATAATTTTCTCGCACTATTTTTTTGAGTCCAGACATTTCCAAAGAAAAACAACTCTCTTTTTAAAATCATCTACATCCTAGTATAGTTACTAGCACCCACTCGCTTCTTTTATTTCGTCAATCGATGCATCAAGTGTAAGCCACTTTCCAAAAATTAAAAATCCTTCCCGATCAATTCCTTGCTCTTCACAAAATTCCCTATTAAAAAAACAATTAAAAATTTCTAAAGATGAACTATACTCAATAATCTTCACAAGATGCAGCCCCTGAACACTTTCTGCACGATTAAGATATAATCTCACTTCCTGCGCTGCTAAACAAGCAGCAAATTCCTCTTCGTAGCCAACTTTTGCAACAGACAAACCGGTATGTCGAGTAATGCTTCCAGTAACATAATAAAAAAAAGCAACAAGCAAAATCAAAATTAGAACACTCAAAAAAACTCTCACCACAGCTTTCATCTCAAGAGATACTTAAAAAACTTTTTAAATATACTGACTCTAGTAAAGATATTCTTATTCAGACAAAAAACTACACACTTTAGTGTGTAAGTTAGCCTCTCGTGAGGAAAAAGTTTTTTCTCTGACTCTCCAAATCCTCACAAACCACACCCTTTAGGGTGTGGTACAAATCCGAAGGATTTGGTGATATCTTTGTGAGGAAATTTTAGGCAAGTTTTATAAATCTCTTTGTATTGTTTAGTATTAGAAAAGAGATGGCAGATAGACGGATTGTTGAGTATTTTAGGTTGCATCGGGGAAATTATAATCTTGCTGATTTAAAGAAAAAAGTTTTGAGCGAGGGATATACGCAGCAAGAGATTACTGATGCACTCACACAGCTTGATCAACAGAGTAGTGGCTCACCACCGACGGTGAATGCGACTATTAACAAACTTGACGCAATGAGCTTTTCTGAATCTGAGAAGTCTTCTCCTCGGGGGATCATAAAAAAAGAAAGGCGATGGGTTGTTGCTTTACTGCTTTCTTTCTTTTTTGGATGGCTGGGAGCTGATCGATTATATAGTGGCTATCCTTTTTTAGGATTTTTTAAATTTTTACTTTTTGCAGGAGCTATTGTTGGTTGGTTTTTTGCAGATAGCATCACCCTTACTCTTTTAATTAATCCCTTGTATATTACGATAGCGACTTGGGTTTTTGGGGGACTTTTTGGACTAGTGTGGTTAGTTGATTTAGTATTAATTATTCTCAAGAAAGGTTTTAGAAAAGTTATCTGGATATAAGGGTATCGACGGTGAGTTGTAGTCTATTTTTATATTGCGTGAGCGTTCCTGATACTTCTATTGTTTGGTTTTCTTTGAAGGCAGTTTTTTGGTTGACGAGTAGATCAATAGTTCCTGTTTTGTCTTTAATGGTGAGTATCTGAAAGTTTTGGTAGTCATGTATGTTTGTAATTGTTCCAGCAAGGGTAATTTGTTTACCCAGCTGGTTTGTAGTGAGTTGATTAATCGTTGTAAGTGGGGGTTGATAGTTAGTTACCATGAATAAAAGTACAAAGATGCCGACAAGCGCGACGATCAAGGAAAGTTTTGTTTTTAGTTGGTGCATTTGAAAAGTACCAAAATGAATTATAAGAATATTTATATATTTGCTAGATTTTTTGTTATTATGGGTCGTAAATCAGCTATTCATAAATTGGAATTAGTTGCTGGGGCTGCAGGAATTCCTTTGATTGGTGCAACGACGGTTAAGCAAGGAGATATAGGAGTGGGGGTTGAGTATGAAGGTCGTTTGCATTCTGGAAGTGTTTTAGCGGTTGATGATCTAGGGGTAGTTATGAATCTTTTAGATAACAATCGTTTTTTTGCAGAATGTCATTTCCCTTATGAGTATCTCAATAAGCTTTATTCTCCTATTATTTTTTATTCAGGAGACAGAGTTGTTGCGGCAAATCAGATTCATCTTAATTTTCTTAGTGCGCTTGATGCGTGTCATCTGACTCATATTGAACAAATTGGTGAAGATATTGAGAGACGTTGTGGTTATTCTTAGTTTTTCTTAGAAACATTTATTAATAATTTTTTGTTGCATTTCTTAATGGGTAAGCAATTGTCTTTTGATGAGCGGTGGGAGCTAGTTAAGCGGAATACTTCTGAAATTATTGGTGAGGATGAATTGCGTGCGTTGCTTTCGGGAAAGCGAAAGCCGGTTGTTTATTTGGGGACTGCTACGACGGGGAGACCACACATTGGTTATTTAGTTTGGATTTTAAAACTTGCAGATTTGTTACGGGCTGGCTTTAGTGTAAAAGTATTACTTGCTGATTTACATGCAATGCTTGATGGGGTAAGTTTTGAGTCGCTTGAGCATCGCTATAATTATTATGAGGCAGTGATTCCTGCAGTTGTCAAGGCACTTGGCGTTGATCCTAAACATATGGAGTTTGTTAAAGGGAGTAGTTTTGAGTTGCGACCAAACTATATGCAAGATTTATTGCGGATGAGTACGTTTGTCAGCGTGCATGATGCGACAAAGGCGGCAAGTGAAGTAGTAAAACTGGGAGATAATCCTAAACTTTCAGGAATTATTTATCCGTTGATGCAGGCGCTTGATGAAGAATATTTGCAAGTTGATATGCAACTGGGGGGGGTTGATCAGCGAAAGATTTTTGTTTTGGCGCGTGAGCAGCTTCCTAAAATTGGATATCATGCACGAGTTGAGATGATGACTCCCTTGTTACCGGGGCTTATTGGGACAAAGATGAGTGCGAGTGATCCTGCAAGTAAAATCGATTTTTTAGATGATTCAGCGACGGTTGAGAAAAAAATAAGTAAAGCTTATTGTCTTGAGGGTGAACCTGATAATGGGATCATGCTTTTTTTAAAACATATTTTAATGGTTATAAAACAGGATAGTAAAAAACCTTTGGTAGTGCAGCGACCGGCAAAGTTTGGGGGGAAAGTAAGTTATCATACCTATGCTCAATTAGAAAAAGATTTTATTGCAAAATCACTGCATCCCATGGATTTGAAAAAAGTAGTTGCCCAGGAGATTAGTGCATTATTTGATACGCTTGATGTTAAGAAATTAACAAAATTAGCCCAGAAGGCGTATGGGTAGGTTGAGAGCTATCTAAAATTTATTATTCAACTGTTCTTTTGAGGGTTGAATATACCGCGTTACTAATCAATCCATTATTTTGCGTGAGCATTGCAACTTTGTATCCTTCTTCTATCAGACGAAGGTAAACAGATTGCTGGGATGGTGAAAGGGAACTAAGCATGTTTTCAAAATCTCTTTTTTTATTGGTTGATGGCGTCTTCTAAATCTTTCTTCTATTTCTTCATCTAATTCTTCATCTTGTATTATTGCACAAACTGCATCAAGACCTTTGTTTTGAAATTCTTTATATTTATTCAGACAAAAAACTGCACACTTTAGTGTGCAGAGGTTAGCCTCTAGCGAGAAAAAAGTTTTTTCTCTGACTCTCCAAATCCTAACAAAACACTCCTTTCAGGGTAGGGTACAAATCCGAAGGATTTGGAGATTATACCAATAATCTATTGTTTTTGTTTGTTCCATCTTACTCGGTGAAAAACTCGACGGTGTCTTTGTCTTTGAGGATATGTTTTAGGCCGACTTTTTGTCCTTGAAATTTTGCAGATGGCCCCCAGATTTTAGCGTATCTTACTTTTTTTGAAAATCCATGTAATATTTTTTCTGCAACTTGGGCGAGGGTTGCGCCTGGATGGAGTATAACGGGGATGTTATCTTTCTTTTTTCCTTGGTGTTTAGTGTATACTCTGATAAAATCAAAACTGTCAAGTATTTTTTCTTTTGCTTCTTCTATTCCTTCGTGAGCAAGTGCTGAGATGAGTGCAAAGTTGTATCGTTTTGTTTTGAGCGTTTCACTTATTTTTCTTCTGATTTGATCGTTATGCAAATCAATTTTATTAAAGAGAATTATTTTTTTTGCGGTCTTATTTTTTATTGTATCAAGGACGTTTTTTATTTCTTCTATTTTCTCGACGATGATGATAATTGTGTCGGTGTTGTTTACAAGGCCTTTGTCATAGTATTCACTTACAATTGGTGGGAGATCAATAATTTGGATGCTGCAGTCTTTGTAGTGGAGCGTTCCAACAGTTGGTTCTTTTGTAGTAAAACCATAACTTGCAATTTTAGGTTGTGCATTAGTAAGGGCTTTTAATAGAGAAGATTTTCCCGAGTTAGTCAGCCCAACGATAACTGCTTGCATCAATTCTTTTTTTATTCCTTTTTTTCCGACTTTTTTTGCTTTTTTTTCCGACTCTTGTTTTAATTTTTTGTATCTTGTTCTTAAATTTTTTCTGAGATTTTCTGCCCCTTTATGTCCAGGGACAAAACGGATCATTTCATCAAGTGCTGTGAGTCTTTCTTCGTCGGTTGCCGCCTCATGAAATTTTCTTTCAGCATTTAAATAATCGGGATGTGCATTGATCGGCATAGTTTTATTAGTATAGCACAATTTAAAAAAATATGGTTAGTTTTGATGCGCCTGCAGATATTGTTGCTCGAGAATTACTGGGTAAAATTTTGGTGCGTGTACATGAAGGGAAACAACTACATGCCAAGATTGTTGAGACTGAAGCGTATTTTGATGAGAAAGATCCTGCAAGCAGAGCTTGTCAAGGCGGAGATTTACGAAAAACTATGCTTATGGAACCGGGGGTTATTTTAGTGTACGGGGTGCATAATAATTGGCTTTTGAATTTTGTCGTTGACAAATCGGGAATTGCCGGAGCAGTATTAATTCGAGCAGTTGAACCGCTTAATTTTTTTGGGAATGGAAAAGGTCCGGGGCTTGTTTGTCGTTGTCTAGCTATTGATAAGAAATTACATCAAAAAAAAGTTGGAGAACAATTATTTGTTACTGTTAATACTCAAAGAAGTGAGCCGTTTATCGTCGAGCGCAGCGCTCGCATTGGAGTGCGCACTGATCTACTTACACCAATGCGATTTTATATTAAGGGGAATAAATGGGTGAGTAAAACTAAAGTGGTAAAGTCATGATTATTGCGCGATAGATTTAATTAATCTTCTTTTTTAGCATACTATGAAACTAGGAGTTTTATGTTCTGGGGGAAAAGATAGTTTATATGCAGCGTATCTTGCAAAAAAAGCTGGTCATGAACTTGCTTGTTTAATTAGTGTTGCGAGCGAGAATGCTGAAAGTTTAATGTTTCATACTCCTAATATTAACTTAATTGCACAACAAGCTCAGGCTATGAATATTCCTTTAATTATGGTTACAACAAAAGGGAAAAAAGAATTGGAGCTGATAGATTTATGTAAAGCGATTGTTCAGGCAAAAAAAAAGTATGGTCTTGGCGGGGTGGTGAGCGGGGCTGTTGGGTCGGTGTATCAATCGTCTAGAATACAAAAAATTTGTAATGATCTAAACATTACTTGTTTTAATCCATTGTGGCAAAAATCACAGCTCGAGTTACTTAACGAACTTATTAGTAATTCTTTTGAGGTTATTATTGTGGGGGTTTTTGCTTATCCACTTGATGCTGGGTGGCTAGGGAAAAAAGTTGATAAAGCATTTATTAGTCAGATGCGATTGTTAGAAAAAAAATATGGGATTAATCCGGCAGGAGAGGGAGGAGAGTTTGAGTCTTTAGTGCTTAACTGTCCATTGTTTAAAAAAAAATTAGCTTTAGTTAATCGCAAGATTTCTGGTGAAAAATATAGTTGGGTGATGGAGGTAACACTAGCATGAAAAACATAGAAAATGAATACGTTTTATTAGTAAACATTTGTGAGGAACAGTTGCATACGTATGAATTTGTTAATCCTATTGCGGATATTTTGCGCGCTAAAAAAATTAATTTTTTTGTGCGTTCTTATAAACAGATAGGTGCTTCTGATTTAGACAAATGTAGTAAAGTAATTATTTGCGGAACGAGTTTGTCTGATTTTGAGTATCTTACTAATATATCTTTTTTTAGTTGGCTATCTGATTTTGATAAGCCAGTCCTTGGTATTTGTGGAGGGATGCAAATTATGGGCCTTGTTTTTGGGGGAAAGCTTAAACGCAAAACGGAGATTGGATTATTTTCTGAACTGTTTACTTCTTCTTTTTTAGGACTGAGCGGTAAAACCGACGTTTATCATTTGCATAACGCATATATTGATTTTTCTTTACTTACAGATTTTAAAGTTTTTGCGGGGGGGAAAGTGAGTCAGGCGGTGCAACACTTGACTAAACCATTTTACGGAGTTTTATTTCATCCCGAAGTACGTCAAAAAAAATTACTAGAGCAGTTTATTTTGATTTGAATTTCTTTGTTATAAATGTATTTTTAAATCCTCAAAAAATCCACTATCTTTAGATGGGAGATAGTTTAGCGTAGACTTTTTTGGAATCTCAAAACCAAAAACAAACTCCGCACTTTAGTGTGGAGTATAAAAACCCCTCGTGAGAAAAAAAGTTTTTTCTCTGACTCTCCAAATCAGGGCAAACCACACCCTATAGTGGGTGGTACAAATCCGAAGGATTTGGTGATTTTTACATATAAAGATGTATAAATATCATTTGATTTATTTTTTTATGAAAAAGAGAGTTAAGAAAAAGTTTGGTAGTATTTTTCAGAGTAGAAATGTTTTATTAATTCTTGCAATTATAATTATTGCAGTTTTTCTTATTTTTTCTTTTTTTAGCGTTGGTTTCTTTAATGAATCAGGTTTGTTTTCTTTTGGTCCTTTAGCTTTCTTTACTACTAGTCCAGCAGCGACGGATACGCCGCTTGATGGTGGAGGGGCACCAACTACGTCTACAGAAGGAGCACCTATATCAGGGTCTACTGATCCACCACTTCCTCAACCAACTCCGCCCCCTATGAATAATCCGTGTCCTAAGCTTCCTGATGGAACTACTGATCATTCAATTTGTGGTGCTGAGTTAGATGGAGGTATTTGGTTGTATAAGACTTGCAAAAAGTGTGTTAATATCGGTGGTAATGGTGTGTGTCGTCCTGCTGCATATGTTCTTTGTGATAAAGGCGGTGATTTTAGTTATTGTTTTCAAGGTGATCTTATTAGCGAGAAGGTTAAGTGGTCATGTGCTTATCCTCTTTTATCATTTGCTGTTGGTGAGACTTTTTGTAATGGAAAAATTGTGATTAGTTCAACTGATACTGATTGTAATAGTATACCTTTGCCGCCTGCTGTAGATAATCAATGTAATGATATGGAGTGTCTTGTTATTAATCACATGGTTGGAACTCCTCCTACTTCGAAGGCTTTTTGTGCTTTAAAAGGATATGAAAACATTTGTTTTCTGCCTTCAGGGAGTATTAGTATTTGCAAATTAGACAATAATGCATTTCCTCCGTTTCCTTCAACTGCTAGTTGTAAGCCTTAAGGAAATATTTAACATTTTTTTGCTAAAGTTTTATTAAGCTTATTTTCTTTTTACTTCTATGGTAAAGGGGGTTAGTTTTAATCGTGTTGTTTTAGGTAATGGGTTAACAGTGATACATGAACAGCGAAAAAGTCCGGTGGTTGCAACTGCAAGCAGCGTTACGTTTGGGGCGCAGTATGAGTCGGCAGGGATTAAGGGAATTAGTCATTTTATTGAGCATTTAGTTTTTAAGGGAACCAAAAAAAGAACGGTTGATCAGATTTCTCGAGACGTTGAAAGCAAGGGAGGAGTGATCAATGCGTTTACTGCTGAAGAAGTTACTTGTTTTTGGAATAAATTGCCTACTAAACATTTTTCTTTGGGGGCAGATATTTGCCGGGATTTAGTGACGGGGCCACTCTTTGAAAAAAAATCGCTTGAGCGTGAACGCAAAGTTATTCTTGAAGAAATAAAAATGTATCACGATAATCCGGGTAGTTATGTGCTTGAGAAAATTAAATTGTTGTTGTATGCTCAACCATTTAATATGTCGATTGCAGGAACGCATGCAAGTGTGAGTGGAATTAGTCGGGAGCGCGTGATTGATTTGTTTAAGGAAGTGTATGCAAGTAATAATTTAGTGTTTAGTGTGGTTGGAGATGTTTCTTGGGAGGAAGTTTTAGCGCAAGCAAAAAAATTTGTCAGTGGACATAAAAAGATACATTCTGTACCCATTAGTTTACGCACGGGTGAAAGTATTGAAAAACGTCAGGGAATTGATCAGGCGCATATAACACTGGGATTTCATATGCCTACTTTGCAGAATAAACATCGTTATGCTGCGGAATTATTTGATAGTATTTTAGGAGGAGGAATGAGCAGTCGATTGTTTCAGGAAATTCGCGAGAAGCGGGGACTTTGTTATGCGGTAAAAAGTAATCTTGAACAGTCACGGGATTATGCGTATGAAGTGGTGTATGTAGGCACGACCAAAGATAAAATTGCTGCAGTGAAACAATTAACTTTAAAAGAAATTAAGAAATTGGGAAAGCTCAATTCGCATGATTTGCGCGAGGCTCAAGAACGATTGATTGGATTGCGTGAAATTAACAAAGAAAAGGCAGATAGTACAATGGTTGATTTGTTGCAGGAAGAAATTGGGGGTGACGCAGGGAACTATTATAATTATGAGGAACAGATTAGCAAAGTGAAACTTGCTGATGTTCGTGCTTTGAGCAAACTTTCCGGATTTAGTTTTGCGGGACTATTACCAGCGAAATGATTGTATGATCACTGATTTGTGTACGCATTTCTTACATTCTTACTTAATAAGAGATACCAGAAGATAAACATTTCTAGAGGCATTAATATAATCATGTAATCAATGTGGTTATAGAATAAGTAGGATTTTATTTTATATACTACAGAACTACCTGCTCCTATTCCATATAAAATTCTTGCCCATGCATATCCTTTCCATAAGAAAACTCCCAAGGATAAGCCGATCAAACCTGGGATAAGTAGAATCAATCCAATCAAAAAAGAGAGCCCTTTTCCGCTATCAACACCCCATAAGAATGCCGCTACTATAAAAAAAATGCCCCCCCAATAACGATAATAGATAAGGCAATATGTAGTCCTGCAATTAATTTAACTCCAGTGGGTATATTTCTTGATATCATCTTACTAGTTTTGAATTGCTTTTTTGTTATTGATAGTTATCATTAATTCTTTTGGGAAGAATTAAGTGAATTTGCTTGATAAATAAAATTAAGATAAATTAAAAAAATAATTATTTTATTGGAATGCTTTTATGAGCACCCAGACACCACAAAGTCCTATGACAACATAGACTATTTGTGCTAGTACTGGTATGCTTCCCAGGATTAGAGCTACTAAATCGTAGCCGAATGCGTAAAGTCCCCAGTTGATAGCTCCAATAGCCGCAAGAACCATTGCAGTTTTGTATAAACCGTTCATTGTTACCTCCTTTCTATATGATTGAACTCATATCCATTAGCAAGGAAAAAGCTATTTAAATATATTTTGTTATTTATTAGCGTGAGGATTATATGGAAATAGTTCGTGTTAGACTTGTTGATTCTATAAAGGGAAAAGATTGTGCTCTGGCTCCTCCTTTGATTTTAGCAGGTTTGCGAAAAATTAAGAGTAGTGAGCGAGGTAAGGAGATTAACTTTGATAAGCTACGGCTTGAAGAAATTCATGTTGATTTAGAAAATGTGGAAGAAGGAAATTTTTTAATTTTTGAAAATGCAAAGGAAATTTTCCAAAAAAATGAAAAGGCTTTTTTTATCGGGGGAGATCATAGTATTAGTTATTCACTGGTGCGTGCATTTGCAAAAGTTCATCGTGAACCTTTATTAATTGTTTTTGATGCGGGGGGAGATATTGGGGGCAAGGAGGGTAATCGCAATTGGTTGTTACGATTACTAGAGGATGGATTTAGCGGGAGCCGCATTGTGCTTGTTAGTGCACGAAACTTAGATGAGTTAGAAAAAGATTTTTTAAAAAAACATCGGGTTACTTTGTTGAGCATTGATGTACTGCAGGAAAATCGTGAAGAAGTGTGCGATTTATTGATGGAGCGAGCAGTGCAATCAAAAGGATTTTATGTGAGTGTTGATATAGGGTGTGTTGATCCTGCGTTTGCTCCAGGGGTTACACAAGGTAAGCCGGGAGGATTAAGCAGTAGGGAATTAATTTATTTTATTAAACGATTGTCGTTACTTGCCAATTTTTGCGGCGGAGATATAGTTGAAGTAAATCCTTCAAGAGATAGTAATGAGATGACGGTTAATTTAGCGAGTGTTCTTTTAAGCGAGATGATTTAGTTTGAGAATTTTGTATTCAGACAAAAAACTACATACTTTAGTATGCAGTTAGTTTCTGGCGAGAAAAAAGTTTTTTCTCTAACTCTCCAAATCTGGGTAAACCACCCCTTTAGGGCGTGGTACAAATCCGAAGGATTTGGAGATAGATAAAATATAACTGATAAAGTAAATGAAGCTTTAAATAATTTTTGTGATGGAATCATCTATTTTTGTGATGGGTATGTTTTTATAAATGGAATTTGTTTGGAGATTATCATGGATAGAGGTGTTGAGGTTTTTGTGGGGTCGGCTGATTTTTCTCTTGAGCAATTTGTTGAGGGGTTTGTCAGGCGTGCGTTTAGCAGTATTACCGACGGTATGTCTTTAGATTATTTTTATGCAACGGTGATCCCTCAGGTTTCTAGCGATTTAGCAGTTTGCGAAAAACTTGTAGCGCATGTGCATCATCCGTTTCATTGGGAATTATTTATGGGGAGGGAGGCTCCTTTTTTACTCGAGAGCTGTAGAACTGGAGGAAGATATACTATTAAGCGCTCTTTTGATAAAGATGCTACTCAACATTTGATTACTCAGACAACATCAAATATTATCCAGACTCATTGTAGAGAAAATTCTTATCTTCCTAGTCGGGTAAATGCTTTTTATCAATCGTTACGTGTCTAATAAATCTTTGAAAGCTGTTGTTTGACTTTTAAGAACTTCTTGTAGTTCTTGCGAAGATGCACTAAAAATATTTTTGAGTGTTTTAAATTTGTTGAGTAGTTGCTCTGCTTTTTTTGGGCCGATGCTGGGAAAAGCCTGAATAATATATTTTTTTTGTTCTTCTTTTGTTTTAGGAATACGTGCATGTAATGATGGAGGAGTTTTTTTATTTGTTTGTTGTTTTGCAAGGGTGATGAGATAGTTTGCAGTTTCTTTGTAATCTCTTGTTTGAATAAGTGGTGTTTTATAGAGGGCTGTTGCGATGAGAAAACCGCGGACCGCTTTTGCAAGGTTGTCTTCTTTGTCTAGAATTTCTTGTAAATCTCCCTCGATGATGAGCAGGGACTTTTCATATTGTTTCATTTGGTCAAGCTGCTCGTGTAATCTTTTGTTTATCATAGAATTGATAAGATCGGAAATTGTTTTTCTTTCTATTGCGACGCTGCCGGTGATATAATCGGCAACTTTAAGGGACTCTAGTTTTAGGTTTACTTGTCCTGAATTTTTTAGTTGCGCAATAACTAGCGAGTTTTTTTCATGAATATCTGCAATTATGGTGGGGAGAGCTTGTGGTTTTTTTGATGGTGTTTTTTTGAAGATGTTGTGGAGCATATTAAAACAAAGTTTTTTGATCTTTAATTTGATTATTGTTTTCTGATTCTTCTTTAGGGATTTTTCCTGCATCTAAATCTTTTTTAACGCTTTCAATTGATTTATACATTTTTTTTTCTTTACTTTTTGCTGCGTAGTAAAATATTTCGTCAAGCGTGTCAAGGGTGAGGAGGATAATGAGTTTTCCTTTCATAAGTCTTGCAGTTCTTCCTGCTCGCTGTATTTTTCTGATGGCTGAAGGAATTGGTTCATAAAATATTACTGAATTTACTTCAGGGATATCAAGTCCTTCTTCGGCAATAGAGGTTGCAGCGATGAGATTTATTGTTCCTTCTCTAAATTCCTGCATGATTTCTTGTTGTTCTTTTTGTGAGAGACCGCTCTCTGCTTTTTTTGCTTGTCCGACAAATGTTTTGGCTTTTACTCCTTGTATTTTATTTAGTCTTTGAACAATTTGTGCGACGGTGTCGCGATATTGGGAGAACACTATTGTTTTGTTATTTTTATTTTCTTTAATTGCTTGCTCTATAATTGTTTGTAGTTCAAGCAACTTGGGATGCTCTTTTTTTTGGGCAATGAGTTCATTTATTTTTGTGTATGCTTTATTAAAGTCTGGATTTTTTATAAGCTGTTTTACTGCTTTTGATTTATTTTCTGCTGCTTGTGCAAATAGTGATTTAATATAATTTGCAGTGGTGTAGAGTGTTTGAGTTTCAAGGAGTTCAAGCAGGTAGGAAAGTTTTATTGCTTGTGCAGCTGCAGTAGCCCCTGAGAATAAATTAAAATTTCTGCTGCCGGTTCGTATTTGATTCATGATGGTGCTTTGGAGTTTAAGCAAATTAGTTTTTGTGGGTGGGAGAAAAAGCAATTTTCTATTTTTTAATTCCTGTGCCTTTCGATTATAAATTATTTTTATGGTATCTCTAATTTCTTTAAATTCTTTTGGGAATTCAAGGGATATCGTTGTGAATTCAAGTTCTTTGAGGTATTCTTTGACGTCATCTGATTCGCGCGTTCGCAGTTCAATTGAGTCAATTCCTAAATTTTTTGCGATTTGCTCAATCGTTTTTTTGTCAGTTCCCGGAGAAGCAGTAAGTCCTAATACCTTATTGTAGGTGGTGTTATTTTTGTAGACTTGCGTTATATAGGTGTATGCATAATTTTTAAGACAACGATGGGATTCATCAATGATGAGTAGAGAAACTTCTTGTAGATCATAAAGATTTTTTTTAAGATCGTTTTGAATGCACTGTGGTGTTGAAAAAATAATGTCTGAACTTTCCCATAATTCTTTTCTTTTTTTGGGGAGCGTTTTTCCGGTGAAAAGGGTGAGTTGCGCAAATAACTCTGGAAGCTGTTTTTTAAAGTAATCAAGATGTTGCTGAGCAAGGGGGCGAGTTGGGGCAAGAAATAATGTTTTTGTTGCAGGATGTTGTTTTTGAGTATAAATGGCAAGCATTAATGCAATGAGTGTTTTTCCTAGCCCTGTTGGGATCACCACCAAACAATTTTTTTCTTTACATCGGTTAAAAATTTCTTGTTGGTAGGCGCGCGGCTTAAGATCAGTGAGGATAGTGTGCGGCATTTAAGTAAAAATAGGCAGGAGTTATTAAGGTTTTATTCAGACAAAAAACTATATACTTTAGTAGGGTAGTTAGCCTCTAGTGAGAAAGTTTTTTCTCTGACTCTCCAAATCCGGACAAACCACCCCCTTTAGGGGGTAGTACAAATCCGAAGGATTTGAAGATTTTTAGTTAAGCATACTAATAATTACAATAATTGCTATGATAAATAGTACTATAGCGACGATGAGCACCATGACAATGGTATTTTGTGGAAGAGCAAATTGCTTGGAGGAAGTGGTGCTTGGTTGACTGTTTGTGTTAAGGATCGTTTTTCCAGTGAGAATACTTGTAAATCCTCTTGGTTGACTGCAGTCTTTAATTTCAAAGGTTACTTCATCTGTTGTATTTTTTGAATAAGCTGCATTTATTTTTAGAGAATAGTTTCCAGGGTTTGCATTAGGAGTTTTAAAAGAAAATTCTGTTTGATAGACGGAGTCTTTTTCATCTCCTTGCATAAGTATAATTTTTTCTTCGAATGCTAATGAAAGTTCTTGGTTTTTTATTGAGAGCAAGACCTCTTCATTTTTTTCTCCAGAATTTACTGCGGTTAATTTAAGAAAATTTTCTTCTCCTTGACAAACTGAATCTTTTTGCAATTCTTTTGCGGTGAAGGTGATATCATGTTCTTCTTTTTCTAAATCTAGGTCATAACTAACTTTAATTGTTTGTTTTACACCATTTATTTTTCCTGATATTTCCATTTCTATGTCGTAGCTATCGTCTTCTAAAATGAGAGGGATAGTAAATGTGGCAGTGTCTTTGTCATCTTCTCCATCTTCTAAATCATTAAAGCTGAGTGTTTCTTTGTTGTCTGATCCCCCATCGATATCTTTGATAATTATTTCCCCCTTGACATCTTCTACTTGAGTTTGACCAAGATTTTCTATTTCTACTTCTATTTCAATTTTTGAACTGGGTCGTGCTTGTATATCTCCTCCTGATTCGTCAGCGTCAGATTCTTTTTTTCCGTCGACATATACTTTGACATCGCTGATAGCAAGCGTGTTACAGATATCGTCGAAGGATTTTATTTGTGGCAGCGGGGCATCAAACGCACCATAACTTAATCCAATTACTTCTCCTTCTTTTGCACAGTAGTGTCCATTAAATGAATTTAGGTCCTGATTCCAACAGGAATTTCCAGCGTCAAATCCGATTGGCATGTATTCCCATTTGTTATTTTTTTGTATGAAAAATCTCCAGTAATTTCCCACATATTCACAAGTACTTCCCGAAACATCATCTCCTATTCCTTTCACTTTACAGAGTTGATGACCAAAACTTGCGGGGTCTGACCAGAGGGTGGTGAGCGATAGTTTTTTGAGGACTTCATATCCATTAGTTCCCGTATTTGTTTTTATACATTCACCATGGGTTTGACCGTCGGGAAAATCAACAACAACACCTATCTCGACTCCTTGCACAAAAGGAATCAGCAGACATACGACAAGAATCACTATCTTTTTATAATCCATTTATGGATTTATTTTATTTTCTTTATATAGATTCTGTAGTTTCTTTATATACATTTCATAGAGTTCTTTTTGCTGCAATTTTCCTTTTTGTAGTATTTCTTTTTTTGCAGAGGGAATTGCTGTCGCGGTTATTAGATTTGAGATTATATGCGTAAGGGTGAATGGAATTGCCGTGATAAATGAAATAATTATCCCATAAAAAAGTATACCTGACATAAGATTTATAGAAATTTCAAAAATGAGTGTTGCGAGGAGTGTTACAAATAGTGTTCTTGTGAGCGTTGTTTTTTTATGCAGAAAAAATCCTGCAAGCGTTCCTGCAACTATTCCATTTGCAACATGGATGATGGTCCAGGGACCTTGTCCACCGAGCATAAAAAAATTTGAGAGATACCAAGCGGAAGCGCCAGTGGTTGCTCCTTTTTTCCAGCCAAATAATGCTCCGGCAAGAACGGTGAAAAAAGTTATTGGCTCCACACTAGGAAATGGTTGGAGCGCGATTCTTCCCAAAACTGCGACGGTGATGAACGTGAGCGTAATAAGAATTTCTTCTGTTTTTAGAAGAAAATATCTTTTTTGTGCTTGGGCAAGCGAGAGCGATTGCTTTTGGATTTGATCTTGCAGTGCTGTTTGATTAGATTGAGTTGTAGCGATGCTGATTTCTTGTACGTTTTGTGAGGGAAAAGTTTTGATTGTTCTTTTTTTAAGCAGTTCCATTTATCGAGAAAGCGGATGAAATATATAAATGATTGGTTAGCTGGTTGAGGATATTTTTGAGTGTATATTATTTATTGGGTTATATGTTTAAAAATCTAGAAGTAGTATTATTTTTATGAGTCAGCTACCAGTTGAATATGATACACCTAAGATTGTGGAAAAAGTTAATCATAATTTTGATGGTGTTCTTACTAGAATAGTTGCACGTGAATTTTCTAAATATTCAGAGTCGATTCCGGGTAGTACCGCTTATAGATGTGAAATGAACACAAGACTTTTAATAAGAATGGATGAATCAGAACTAACTTTAGATCTTAATGGGTTTGTTGATAGCGAGTTAGTTGGACAAGAAGTTAAATATGTCGATATAACTAAGGTAACAACAACACTTTTTAATCCTAAGGGAAGAGAGAATGATACTTCTTATCGAAGGGGTGTTAGAATCACTGAACGAACTTATAAATTGATCCCATTAAATTTAAATATTTCTTGTTACATTTTTAAAGAGACTTCTCAAGATTCTTTATAGACTTTTTTCTCCGATTTTTTTAGCATGGTTTAATTTTCTTTTAATATGTAAGTATCTAGCAAATTACTCAATTTCTTTTCTAAAAAACAACTATTCCTACTAGTGAAATTATATAGAGAGCGGTGATAAATACCCAGCCATAGAAAACTCCAAAGAATAGTTTCGCACCGTCGAGATTTGAGAGGGGAAGGAGATTCCAGATACCGTAGTAGAGGGCAAATTTAGTGAGTTCCATAGTAAACGAGTTTTCAAAATAAGCGGAGATGATTGCACCAATTAGTGCGAGGGCGAGCAGTGTGTAAAACCCTGCTGCTGCAGTGTATCCCAGATCAGTCTCGTTGATGAAATATGCTTCTTTTCGTAATGCTCGTCGGTGACCGACTGCGCGTAATCTTCGAATGTGGGGAAGATTTTGCGCATTGAATTGAAAAAAAGTGAATGGCTTGAGTGCTCCTAGGGTAAATAAACCCAGTACAAAGGGAAGTATTAATCCAAGTGGCACTGGTCGTTTTAGATAGGAACGTTTTAGAAACCACCATCGTGAAAATTCCCAGAACGTGTGTTCTATTCTTAAGGCATATCTATTTGCGGCGAATCGTTTTGCGATCACACTCGCAAAAATAATTATTGCAAAAATGAGCAGTCGCGAGAAAATGAGGAGCGGCTCGTCGGTGGGAATGATTGGAATAAAACTAATAAATGTTGCAATAATTATTGCAATAATCATGAGAATAAGTTCTTTTGGAGTTAAATCGGGGGAGATGGGTTTTATGTTTGGTCTATGAGGGGGAGCAAAATGGGGTTTCATTTGATACTTAAGGGTAAAATGTTAGGGATACATATAAAGGTTGTGGGTTTTTTGGCTTGTGTAGTTTTTTTATCATAGACTACTAAATCACAGAAAAGTATTTAAAGAATATTTGCGATTTTTAGTGATGCTTAGGATAAAAAAAGTAAGTGAAGTTATTGGACGACGGGTGTATACCGACGGGGGAGATTTGTTTGGAGAAGTTGAAGAGGGAAATTTAGTTGAGAACAAAGTGGACAGTTGGCGGATTCGAGTTGCAGGAAGTATGGGTAGTTTTTTAGGCGGGGCTAAGGGAGTTATTATTCCTCATCAATTTGTGCGTGCAATTGGTGATGTAGTTATTGTGAGCAAATCAAGTTTGCCGCTTGAAGAAGATCACGAGGGAGAAACGGTTGATTTGTCTGGCGAGCGACGTGCGGATGTTGCGGTTTTGTAGTTCTTAGGCTTTGTCCGGTGTTCCACCGAACAATAAAAATTTGCAAAACACAGAAAATAAATTCTTTTTCTGTGCGCAAGAAATCAAAGATTTCTCTGGTTTTACGAAGCAAGTTCGATAAAATTTTGTTATTCGACAAAAAATATTAACTCCAGACAGAGCGAATTCTTAGTAATATTTATAAGTGCTTAAGGTTATTTATTAGTTATAATTTAATTTAATAAGAGGTTAGTGAAGAAAAAAATAATGGCAGCTCCGGTTTTTTTGGCACCGTATTTTCTTGATTATGTGTTGCCGTTTGTGTTAATTTTTACTCTTATATTTGCAATTTTGCAAAAGACTAAACTATTGGGAGATGAACAGCGACAAATTGATGCGCTTGTTGGGTTGGTTGTTGGCATGATGCTTATTGCTTTTCCTGCACCGCGCAGTATTGTAGTGCTGCTTATGCCTTTTTTAGCGGTGGCTGCTGTAATCTTACTTGTGTTTATGTTGTTGTTTGGATTTATTAGCGGGAAAGAAAAAGATGTGCTAGGGGATAATTGGAAACGGGTTTTAATTGGAATAGTTGCTGTTTCTTTAGTTATTTTTTTATTAGTGATCACTGGCTATTGGAATAGTGTGTGGTATTTTTTTGGCGGGGATAGTAGTTTTTATTGGGTGAATGGACTTTTTTTGGCGATTGTTGTGGGAGCAATTTTTTGGGTGATTAAGGGAACTGGTGAAAAATCTTCGTAGATAGAAATATATATAAATGAACTTTGATTATTTTACTAAAAGAGTGTCAACCAATGCCATACGGACTTTACGGATATACGATCGGTGATATTTTGAACACCTGGGCTGACATGGGTATTTTTGCGTATGCCTTGCCCTTTTTGATGATTTTTGCGTTGGTGTATGGAATATTAACTAAAACTGGAATTTTGGGAGCAGAGAATAAAGGAGTTAATTCAGTTATTGCGTTGGCTTTTGGATTGCTTGCATTGCAGTTTGATTATGTATCGGGGTTTTATGCAAGTCTTTTTCCGTATGCAGGAATGGCTTTGGCAGTGTTACTTGTTGCCATGATTTTATTGGGACTTTCTTCTGATGGAAAACCTATCAATAAAGTTTGGATGGGCATTGGAGCAGTGATAGGAATAATTGTTTTAATTTCTTCAATGTCTGATATGTTCTGGTTAGGGGGAAGTGCAACAGGACTTGCAAGTGCGGCTCCTGCATTATTAGCAATTGGGCTTATTCTTGGACTTATGTTTTGGGTTATGGGGCCGCCCCCTAAATAAAAATGGCAATTGATATTTCTGGTATATTTTTATTTATGCCGCTTTTTAGTTTTTTGTTTGTGTTTTTAATTGTGTTTGCAATTTTACAGAAGAGCAAGTTATTGGGAGAGAGCCCGACTAATGTTTTTGTGGGATTAATTATGGCGATTATTTTTATTAGTTTCTCGTCGCTAGATTTATATGTGCGCACGATTGTTCCTTGGTTTATTGTGTTGCTTGTTTGTACGTTTTTGATACTTGTTTTGGCAGGATTTGCAACTAAAGATCTTGATTGGCTGATGAAAGGTTTTTTTGGGTGGGCTTTGATCGGAATTTTAGTTGCAGTTTTTTTGATTGCAGCAATTTATGTATTTAATCCAGTGTTTCATCCGAGTTTAATTATTGCTTCAGGAGAAAATTTTAGTTTAGTTGAACAGATTCGGTATGCGTCGGAAGGAAGAATTTTTGGAACGCTTTTGTTACTTGTTATTGCAGGACTTGTTGCTTGGTTTGTGGGGAAGAAGTAAACATAATTTTTAGAAGTAGCTTATAAAATTTTGCCCAGTTTCTGGAGCATAACTTATTTTTGAGAGGTTGAAAAATTGGCAAAATGCTAGAGATTATTATACCCCTATCTTTACTCTGCAAGAAGCTTATCTAATCTTTTTCTCCATTCAGGAATGTCTAAATGTTCATATCCCTTACAAGGTAAAAAAGAGTCTATTCTAACTGTTCTGTCACTGTCGACTTGATGAGCTTTCTTCTTAGCTATATCTGGGAATAGTTTTGATAAAGTTGGTTGAACATAGTTAATCATAACTTGGCTAAATCCAGTTATAGAGAAGTAATTTATACCTGGAAATAATTCTTTAACTATTGGTATATAATCTTTAATAGTCCTTTTATCTGTAGGTATATGCGGATGGTTTTCACCATGGATTGCCGACCAAATTTGTGCTTCATTATATTCTGTCATGGAATATTAAAATATTAGCTATTTTTAAATATTTCCATAAAAATTAGTGCTCCCGTTTCTTGCGAGTTATTAATAATTTATCTGAGATATTCTTCAAATCCATCTGGTTTTCTTGGTTTTCTTTGCGGTTCTGATTGTGTGTGATCTGTTTCTTTTTCATGAGTTGCAGATGTGGTGGTTGTATGGTGTTGTCTTTTATCCATGAGTGGATTAATTACTTTGGCAAATGAGTCTTGAGTTGCGCGAAGCTCGTTTGAGATATATTCGATATTTTCTCCATATTCTCCTACTTTTCTAATGATTGCCATTTGGAGCTCTTGGATAGTTGTGTTTAGTCTTTCTAATTTTTCTTCCATTTGGATTATTTGCTCCCCGATTTGTTTTTTGAATCTAGCAAAATTAGTTATTCCTTCCTTCATCTCTTGCATTTTGTCTTCGATGATTTGTGTTGCAAGGTCGGTTATTGTTTCTATATCAAGTCCATGACTGGGGGTATATTCAGGATAGGTTTGATAGTCGGGCTGCGTATATTCTTGATAGTATTCTTGTTGCTGCATGGGGAATTGTTGGGAAGGACCGGGCATTCTTTGAGGAATTTGTTCTTGCGGAGAATATGGCTGATAAGGAGTTTCTTGTTCATTAGATATGGAAAGGGAAGATTGCTGCATGTCATCAGTTGAAGACATTTCGGATTGACGGTCCATTTGGTTTTGATAATCGGGAGTAGGAATTTGCCCTGGCTGTCTGTCGAAATTTTGCATATAATTTTGATTTGGTATTTGTGATTGACTGAGTGCTTCATTAATTTCTTTTGGAGAAACTCCTGCTTGTCTAAGATTTTGAATAATTTGTCCAGTGGACAACCCCTGATTTTTCATCTCATTTATTTTTTGTACGACCATTATTTATGCGACTCCATTTTTTTGTGATTGTTTTGTATGATCAATGCCTCAACGTCTTTTATTCGTGCTAGTTCCAGTGGCTGGAAAAGTGCGGCTTGTCTTTTAAGAATGTCTACTTCAGTTCTTCTTGCAAAAGTTTGCAGTTCATTAATAATTCGTTTCATCATTATTTTTATTTCTTTCATTTCTGATTGGACAGCGACGATTTCTTTTTTTAGTGCGCTTGTTTGGTCTTCTTGTAGTTCTTTAGTGGTAATAAGATTTTCTCCGATTAATAATGTTCGGTCTCTAAGCAGATGCTGTTTTTCTTCGACTTCGTTAAGTCTTGTTCCAAACTCGGTGAGGAGTGAACTTATAGGGTCGGGGGATTGCTGGGCCATATCTCTTTTATTATTTAAACATAACAGGGTTTAAAATTGTTGTGAATGGTTTTTTAGTGAGGTTTACTTTTCTTTCCTTCTTCTCAACCTAAATTTTAATAAATACTTCTTTCCTGCTTGATGTAAGAGAGAAGATGTTATTCAAACCAGGGACGGAATTGTATGCTTATGAGGTGATAAAAGAGGCAGGAGTTACTGCACTGTATGTTAATTATATGGGGGCGAGTTTTGTGCCTAGTATCGCAGATAATCCTGAGGTGATGGCGCGCACGATTGATTTGTTAGGCGAAGGAAGTGATGTGTCACGGATTATTTTTGTGCAGCAACGGAATTATAGCTATAATGCTGTGCAGACATTTATGCTCCAGGAAATAGCTTCACTTGCTACTTTTCTTACTAAACAAGAAAAAATTCTTTCTCCCACAAAATTGTCGTTGATGAATACTGCTCAACTTGGACAGCGATATAACGACGTGGGTTATTTACTGGTTACTTTGAAGCGAGATCCTATTCTTTGTTTTTTGGATTTAGGAAAACTAATAGCAGTTGAGAAAAATGCACTGCAAGTTTTGCCTGATAATTTGAAAATTGATCAATCGCATTATATTAAACTGCTTGAGGAGTTTCATCGATTACTCGCAGAGACTCAACTCATTAAAAAAGCAGAGGAGCAATTAAAAAATCATGTTGGCAGAACGCTTTATCAAAATATTTTTCGAGCGGAGATTATTCCTAATTTTACTTTTACGCGTCTGGTGAGCACCTTGCCTGATGATGCAGAGATTGTTGCGCAGTATTCAATTGGGAACGAATTTGATCGATCGATTGTTACTATTCTTAAACGCAAGCGCGATGCAAAACATTTGTATCATCTTGCTCCGCCAGAATATGGATTGCCCGAGGAGTTGCAGGGATTAATTAATCTTGCAAGAAATGTTTTAATTGAACATCAGCCTCGTGCTGAGGAATTTACCGATCCAGAAAAAACGCGGCAGGTTTTTTTTAATGTTTCGCGTGATCTTATTGCTGATCTTGCCCAGAGCAAAAAGGTGAAAATAAGTTATGAAGAACTCAATCAACTGGCACGAATTTTGGTGCGTCATACGATTGGATTCGGATTGATTGAGGTGTTATTGCACGATAAAAAATTGCATGACATTGTGCTTAATGCTCCGATTGCTTCAAATCCTGTTTTTTTGCGTCATGAAGAGTTTGATGAGTGTATTACTAATATTATTCCCAGTAAAGAAGATGCAGATAGTTGGGCAGCGAAATTTCGTATGATTAGCGGCAGGCCGCTTGACGAAGCAAATCCTATTCTTGATACCGATTTAAATCTTGATAAAATAAGTTCCAGAATTGCGGTGATTCAACAGCCCTTGAGTCCGGGAGGACTTGCTTATGCAATTCGAAGACATCGAGAGAGTCCTTGGACTTTGCCGCTTTTTATTAAGAATAAGATGATTAATAGTTTTGCTGCGGGGCTTTTTAGTTTTTTGATCGACGGTTCACGAACAATTCTGGTGGCAGGGACGAGAAGCTCGGGAAAGACTTCACTGCTTGGCAGTTTGCTTTTAGAAATTATGCCTAAGTATCGTATTATTGTGCTTGAGGATACACTTGAGTTGCCAGTTGAGGCTATTCGCAAATTGCAGTATGATATTCTACGGATGAAAGTGCGAGGAACGCTGGTAAAAGAAAGTGCTGAAGTTGGGGCTGATGAGGGAATACGAACGTCGCTGCGACTAGGAGACAGCAGTTTAATTGTGGGAGAGGTGCGTAGTCTTGAGGCAAAAGCATTGTATGAAGCGATGCGTGTTGGTGCGCTTGCTAATGTTGTTGCAGGAACTATTCATGGAGCAAGTCCGTATGGAGTATTTGATCGCGTGGTTAATGATTTAGGAGTTCCGGTGACAAGTTTTAAAGCAACTGATTGTATTATTGTGGCAAATCCGGTGAAGACTTCTGATGGATTAAAAAGTATGAAGCGGGTGATTCAACTGAGTGAAGTGCGTAAACATTGGACGAGCGATCCACAGGCAGAGGGAGGATTTGTTGATTTACTTACTTATAATGTTGCTAAAGACACGCTTGAACCGAGTGAAGAATTAATTAATGGAGATTCTGAAATTATTAAATCAATTGCTTCAGGGGTGAAGGGATGGGTGGGAAACTGGGATGCGGTCTATGATAATATTTTATTGCGCGGAAAAATAAAGCAGGCCGTTGTTGATATGAGCAGTCGTCTCGGACGACCTGAATTACTTGAGGCAAGTTTTAATTCATTGAGCAATACCCTGTTTCATCAATTTTCTAAAGATGTCTCTGAAGAGGTAGGATTACCTGAAAGTGGTCGAGTATTTTCTTTGTGGCATGAATGGCTTAAGAAAGAAGTTAGAGAGCAGTAGGGAGATATTTTTTTATAATGTTTATGTTTTCTACTCTTGAAGTTTTGCACATATCTATGCAGTGTGTTGCTCCGACGGCACGATAGTCTCTAATCTCTACATATTCTTTCATCGGATAGAGTAGAGCTACGATAGGGGTAGCTGCGTTGTCTTTTGATAATCTGATTTGTGAAATACAATACTGTGCTATTTGCGGGTAGTCATCAATGACTGTGTTATGGGGCAAAATTAAATTTCCTGCGGCAAGCGTATCATTAATTAGTATGAGTGGAAATTCTTTTTGAGCAATCATCTCCAGTGCTTGATCGGCTAAACGAGGGCTTTTGTCAATTTTTATTTTTAGTTCATCCTCTACAGAATAGCAGAATGGTTCTAGTTCTTCTCCGTATCCTATTAATGGAATTACTAAATTCATAGCCTTGCATAGTGTAGCGGTTTATAAATTTTATTGCGGTTAGGCTTTGTCCGATGTTCCACCGGACAATAAAAGTTTGCAAAATTTTACAAAGCAAGTTCGATAAAATTTTTTTATTATTTGACAAAAAACATTAACTCCGGACAGAGCTTGCGGTTATGAAATTTCCTTTTGGGTTTACTTTGTAGTTTGTTAGGGAGTGAATGAAGTGAGTGTTGACTGTTTTTTATCTGAATTGTTCTGCGTTGGGTCAATCAGCTTCTTGCATTAAAGGTCTGATTTTTTTATGAACAACTTTAGGTAATAATTCATATAGTTTATTTATACCTTCATCTATCTCTTGATCAGTAGTTTTTCTCGCAAATTTTAATGATACAATTCCTTTTATGACTCTGTCTAAAAATTGCGGATTGGCGACTGTTACATACTCATTTCCAAATTTTGTAAGTTTTATTAAACCATACGCAACTAGAAAATCACTTCTTACCTCTTCCTTATTAAATAAACCATTTTTATCAATTATCTTTTTTTGTAATCTTTTAAAACTTGTTTCTTCTCTCCATAGCTTTTCTTCATTAAGTAATCCTGGCCAGTATATTGGACTTACTATGTCGATATCAGCTAATAATTGAGGATCCCTAATATAAGGGGTATGATTAGTATTTACTCTTGTATAATCTAAATCATCAAATACAGTTAGATGAGCTTTAATCACCTTATCTTTATATTCTCTACTTAAAGACGGGTATATTGCTCCCACTGTATTATATACTTTTACCTTTGGAATAAAATCATCTCCAATTCCTTGAACTCTCGTATGTCTTCTATTTTTTATTAAGTCAATTAATAATTGAAAATGAGAAATTCCTGCATCTCTTGTTTCTTCGTCTAATCTTTCTAATAATCCTAAACTACCAAGCGTTCTAATTGTCTTTGTTATTTGAGTCATATTTTTGATTAATCCCGCTGGATATTTCCGCGTGCAACGTGTGTCGCCTGAGGATCTTCATCTTGGAAACTATATTCTATTCGTATGTCTCGATCAAATCTATTATCTGAGTCACAGTCAAAAGTGAATCGTTCTCGCTCGTTTCTTTCTAGCGTCGCATCTCTTGTGTTGTCATCGCAGTCATCTATTTCGATGTGGGTTATTGTAACTGTTTGACTCCCTCTATTTCTTATGGTGAGTTCTATTTCGTCATTTGCAATATCATAATCATAGAGTGAGAAGGGGCTATTGAGATGAGCGCTTTCATCGTAGTCATCGTCTTGGTAGTCACAGATGTTGTTATTATTGTCATCGATGCAACAACTGCTTCCAATTCTTGTAAAAGGATAACTACAGAAATCATCGTCGTAATTATTATAATCATAGATAGGATAAATGGGTATTACTGGTTGTTCATCACTATCACAGACGCGATTGAAATTTGCATCAAGGCAACATGAGCTGCCTACTTGCATATAGGGAGCGTTGCAGATTAGTGGGGGTGGAGAATATTGATAGAGGGGAGGAGTGTATTTTTGTGCTGGTTGTTGTTGAGGAGAAATCCAATTTGGATTGTATATAATTATTGCAAGCATTGCTCCAATCAAGAAGAGGATAAGTGCAATGCACACGATTACCACTGCATTCGCCTGGGCCTTTTTCATGATTGTGTGATACTGCAATTTTATATAAATCTATAGTACTACTCAAATATACGAATCCTAAAAAATCCGTCGTCTAAAGATAGTGGATAATTTAGCGGTTAGCGGTTAAATATATGTAATTACCGTCTTTATTGTATATTTCTTTCCAGCTGCAGTTTTGTGGATTTTTGGTATAGACAAAACTTGTGTTAGTGTCTTTGATTATTCTATTTTTTAGTTTGCAATCAGTTGTTTGATAGAATTTTTCCACTACTTCTCTGTTGCCATCAAAATAGTAAGTGGCAAGTGCTTGGTGTCCAGAAACAGGGAATACTGCGTGAGCAATTTGAAGCGGAGCAATGATCGTCGCTGGAGGATAGTTTTTAAGAAAAATGAGTGTCTCATACTCTGATTGATCAATTGTTTTGTATAATCGCACTTGCTGGGGAGTTGAGTAGTAGGAGACAAAAGTGAGCAGTATTACTGCGGTTATAATTCCAATTTTTATTATTTTGTAATTTTTTTGGTTTGTTTTATTTTTTATGTATGCAAGAATTTGATATAATCCAAAGGCGCTGAGAAACGGGAGTGCAAGGACTAAATAGAAAAAATTTCTTTGATAAGGAGAGAATGGAGAAATGCCGGTTAATTTGAAAATGATGATTGAAATTAAGAGCATTATTGGCCAGAGGATATCGAGGAGGAATAGTTCTTTATATTTTTTATTTGAGAGAAGGGGGACGATTCCAACTATTGCAAGTAGGTAGCCGACGGGGCTATACAACTCGAATGGAGAATTATTTATTTCTAGTACTCCCCATCCTTTTTTGAAAAGCAGTGCTTTGAAAAGTTGTGAGAAAATTTGGTCTAGTGGGAGTTGTGTGATAATTTTGAAAAACAGCAGTCCAGCAAGGGGAATAAGTATAAAGAGAACAAGAATTTTTATTTGGTTTTTTGCCCTTTCTTTTTCTAAATAGGTGTAGATTATTAAAAGGGGAATTGCAAAGAGGACTGCGATTGCGTGGATGGGAAGCAGTAAGAGCATGATAGCTAGCGCATAGAGCAGATAGCTGGTTTTTTCTTGCTTTATTCCTTGCGTGAAAAAATGGAGATAGAGAAAAATAAAAGGGACTGCAAAGGTCAGTGGAACGAAAAACCAAAATCCTAAAAGATTAACGTTAGATTTTATACTTATAAAAAAAATTAGGGTAAATATTGTAATAAAAAAAGACTCTGGAAGCTCTTTTGTTTTTTGATTGAGTATATAGCAGAGGGTGAGACAAGTGATTACTATCCATATAGCTGGAAGATATTGATAGATATGTATAAGATTAGCACATTGAGCGATTATCGCAAGGAATATATGAAATCCAATTTCTATATTGGAGAAACTGGGGGAGAATTGGTTTTGAGAAAGTTTTATTGCTGAACTTATATGTTGATATTCGTCGATATGGAGTGGGAATTTGTTTGAAAAGTGCGGGCTATAGATTAGTAACCATGCAACGATTAATATGATTATTATAATCAGTTTTTTTATTTCTCGCATACTTTTATTCGCTTTTTTCTTATAAATAGTTTATTGTATGAATATTTAAAAAATGGAGGATTGTTCTGGTTTGATGTCTTTTGTTGAATCGTTTGAGCAGCTTATGCGTACGAGCAACACTATTGCCTGGACAGGTTTTAGGCTACGCAATGAAGGAAGTTATTTTGGTGTTTTGTGGTATTTATTTGAGCCGCTTTTTTTATTTTTTGTATTACTAAGCTTGCGGCCAGTTTTTGTAAAAGAAGCAATTCCCTATTATCCTGTCTATTTATTGACGGGTATTATTATTTTTAATTTTTTTAGTAAGGCTACTCATTACTCTGTTTCACTTTTTTCTCGAAATGCTTCTTTATTAAAATCGACGAACATCGCTCGCGAGTCACTTGTTTTTGGAGGGGTGTTGCAGTTTCTTTTCTCTCATTTTTTTGAGTTTCTTCTTTTGCTTGTTGTTAGTCTGCTTTTTGGAATCACTCCTGGCTGGTTTTTTTGGTATCTTCTTGTTTTAGTTGCATTTGTTTTTTTTATTTGTGGTTGTTGTTTTATACTTTGTGTTCTTGGTGTTTATTTTAACGATCTTGATAATCTTTGGTCTGTTTTTATGCGCCTTTTGTGGTTTTTGACTCCTATTTTTTATATACCTCCTAACAATTCTATCTTTTTATTTTTCAATTTTTTTAATCCTCTTTTTTATTTTATTACCCTCTTTCGAGCATCTATCTTGGGACAATTTTTATTTGAAACTTTTTTTGTTGTCTTATTTTTTGGACTTTTCTTTTTTTTTGTAGGTATTTTATTTTTTAATCTTTTTAAATATCGTATTGTTGAGAGAATATAATGGACACTCATGACACACAATTTGAAGCAAGCGTTGTTCTTCATAAGGTCAGTAAGCATTTTTCTCGAGAATATACCTCCTCTAGTTTTTTACGACGTCTTGTTAGCGGCTATCAAAATTATTCGCAGATAAAAGTTCTTGACGAGGTGAGTATGCGAATTGGTAAAGGAAAGATTATCGGAATTATCGGGGACAATGGTTCGGGTAAATCAACGCTTTTGCGAACAATTGCTGGTGTTTATCGTGCAGATTCAGGGAGTGTTTTTACTTATGGCAAGGTGATTTATCTTTCTGGTGCAGGGTATGGTCTTAAGGATAAATTGACTGTACGAGAAAATATTTATTATGTATGTGGGTTGATGGGATTTTCAAGGCGTTTTATTGACGCAAAATTATACACTATTGTTTCTTTTTGCGGCCTTTGGGATTTTGTTGATGTAAAGTGTTATCAGCTTTCTCGTGGTATGATTAGTCGACTTAATTTTTCTATTGCAATTCACTGTCTTGCTCATCAGAATCCTGACATTATCTTGCTTGACGAGGCGCTTTTTATTGGAGGTGATGCTTTTTTTAGGCGAGAGGCGCTTGCAAAACTTTCTTATTTAATCTCTTGTGGAGCTACCGTTTTTATTGCAAGTCATAACTTAGGGTTTATTCGTCGTTATTGTTCCTGGACATTTTGGCTTGATAAAGGAAAAATAAAAATGAAGGGAAAATCGCGGGAAGTTATTTGCGCATATCTTGCACGATTATCGGAGTAGGAGTTGCTGATTTTTTTATTTTGTATACTTTTTATTTCTTGTTGTACTCTACTCAATGGAAACTCTTTAGGAGTCTAGGAGAATATTTCAACATTTTTGAATATTATTCAGACAAAAAACTACACACTTTAGTGTGTAAGTTAGCCTCTCGTGAGGAAAAAGTTTTTTCTCTGACTCTCCAAATCCTCACAAACCACACCCTTTAGGGTGTGGTACAAATCCGAAGGATTTGGTGATCTACGATTTAAATAAAAGTATTAGTCATTTTTACCAGAAACTTCTTTTCTTTTTTTCTTTTATTTTTTGGTATATTTTATACTGACTTGATTTTTTCATGAGGGTGTCAACCTCGTCGGTTATCTCCCCTCTATCTCGATAATATTCATACCCTTTGTTCTCAGTGGTGTTTACTGGATATGTCGATTCATACTCATGGTTAAAAAAATCTTTAAGGAATTTTGCAAAGTTTTTTGGAGTGAACTCATCGATAAAGTCGATTTCTTTCCAGTATTCAGGAATTGTTGAGTCTTTTTCTTGCGGAAGACCTTCCGTAAATGATTTTTTAAGAAACTCATTAAGCGTTTTTGCTTCTTTTTTCTTTTCTATTTCCCATTTATAATATACCGAACAGAGACGGTCGCCGGGGTGTCTGATAAAAGAAAAGGTAAACCATTTTTCTTTTTTATATTGAGTGATTATTTCTTTTGGCCAGTTTTCCTTGTGGTTATGGACGTATTTAATTTGGGATCCTTTTGCGAGGAATGAAAGCAGTTCGTGGGTGCTCCAGTCTCTTTGCATGGTTTTCCAGCTATTAAGGATGCAGTAATTATTTTTTAAGAATATTTTTTGTGAGAGATATCCATTAACGAATGTTCCTGCCGTTCGCGGGACGTGAATGAAAGCAATATTTCTTTTGAGTGGAATTTTATTTTTTATCATTAAGTAATCCTTGTAGAGTATTTTTCCAATTTATTTCTTTGACTTTTTGATATGCATTTTTTCCCATTATCTTTGCTTGTTTTTTGTTTTCTATATAATAGTTAAGTTTTCTTGCGATTGATTCAGGATCTGGCTTACTGATAAGTCCTGTTTTTTCATCCTCGACAAACTCCAGCGGACCTTGTGAATCAATACAGGTAATTACTGGTTTTTTACTTTTCATTGATTCAATGGTAACTAGACCATAATCTTCTTTATGTGAAACAATACAGGTGCAAAGTGCATTTTGATATAATTTAACAAGCTCCTCTGGAGTTTTATATCCTACAAATAGTATTCGACTATCTTTTTTTGCTAGCATTTTTAATTCTTTTTCGTGGGGTCCTGTTCCGACAATAATAAGTTTGGTATCATGCTTAATATGTCTCATGGCTTTGATAAGAAGACTGATTCTTTTTCTTTTATCGTCGAGAATGCTTGGTGAAAGGATGTAGTCAAATTTTTTGCAGGAGAAATTTTCTTCTGGTGGAGCGACATAGAGTAATTCAGCGTCTATTCCAATTTCTTGTAATCTTTCCTGTATTGTTTTTGAATATGCATATATTTTTTTTGTTTTTTTAAGTGCACGTTTATCAAGATATCTTATGAACATTCTTACCAGTCTGATTTTGATGTTTTTGTGAGGATATTGCGGCCAGAGATCGTAGAACTGTCGATAGAAATGAGCAAAATAACATATGTGGTTGTGATGTTTTATCATATAACTAGGAAATTTGAGTGAGATCACCAGATCAAAATTAGACAGATCAATTATCCGATGTAGTAAATATGATTTTAGTAAAGAGAGCAGCGGATAGTGTTTGAATGGAGTGTTTATTACCATCACTTGATGTTTTGTATATTTTTTTATATATTTGCCTAAACTTTCGGCTATGTATTGGTTTCCTCCTTTTACACCAAGCTCAATTTCGTCTGATGGATTAACTATTGCTATTTTCATGGTATACTTTTTTTATGAACTCCTGTATCTTTTTTGCATTCTTATCCCATTGATGATTTTCTTTAGTATACTCTAGTGCTGATTTTGACATTTCTTTAAGAATGGAAGAATGTTCTTTAAGATAGTTTAGTTTTTGTGCAATAGTTCTTATTTCGTTTTTGTCATTTTTTATTTTTATTACACAACTATTTGGAAACTCTTGATTTTCAGGAAGGTCAGAGATTATACAGGGAGTACTTACGCTTAATGATTTAATTAATGAAGCAGAAGTTGCACCGGTGGAAGGTCCTCGAAGGTTTATACAAACATCACTTGCAGCAATATATTCCATTGCCTTATTATTGGTGAGGTGACCGGTTCTAATTACTTTTTCTTGCAGATTATATTTTTTGATGAGCTTTTGGATGTTAAGTGATTCGTCTATTTGACCGATCAATAAATAGCAGGAATTTTTATTTTCTTTTGCGAATATTGCAAAAGCATTGAGCGCTTGAGCTATTCTTTTATGTTTTTGTATTAGTCCAAATGAGCAGACTACTAATTGTTTGTTTTGTAACGCGTTATCTTTTTTTAAGTTCTCTTTTGTTTTTTTTGGTTGATTATTGTTAACTCCCATATTAATTACTTCCAGAGGGATTTTTTGATTAATTTTTGCGACTATTTTTTTGGCATGTTTACTATGTGTTATTATTGCTTTTGCACAGCGAATTATTTTTTTATGTAGGGGGTAGCTAAAGCGAATTTTCTCTTTTAGCTCTTCCATTTTTTTAGTTAAGCGGTATACCTGTGTTATATTGTCATTGTTGGCGATTGGGAGGTCGTACACCATATCATTTTTTGTATACGTTATTTTAGAAATTTTTATTCCAAGATTTCTTGCATGTTTATCTTTAATTATTGAGAGAAATGATAATGGTTTTATAACGTGTATTTTTATTTCTGTTTTTTTTGCTGGAGAAATTTTTGTAGTTATCCATTGGTATTTGTCCACTTTAAGGATAAATTTTTCTTTTTCCCCATCAATAGTTAATATTACTTTTGCAGGATATTGTGTGTATACTTGCATCGCAATTTCACTAATATTTTTCTCATGTATATAGAATGAGGCTTTTTTTGCAGTCCATCTAAAATGATTTTCTCCGTCTTTTTCTAGCGGATATACTCCTTGAAGAAATTCTAGACCTTCTTTTTTTGTACTATTATTTTTTTTAAGTGTTTTTTTTGCGAGCATGAATTTTAGATAATTTATTACTGCAAATATCCCCTCTTCATTATAGACATGGACAAGAAATTTTGCTTTAGACCATCTATCTTGCATCATGCCAAAATTCAGGTCATGCAGCACGGTGTCATGTAAAATTATTATTCCTGGATTTTTGAGCAAAGTGTGATAAATATAATTATGTTGAGAATTATTTCCAATATTGTAGATAGTGGGGTTTCCCCTTTTATATTCTTTATAATTTTTTATGCTTAATCCTTTGAGAGGGGGTGGGTTGTAATTATCATCAACAAAGATAGTTATATCAAAATATTTTTTGAGATGGGTGAGTAATTCTTTTGAATAGTCCGCAATTCCTGATCGTATGGGTGGAAGCGGGCTAAAATAATCTAGTTTTGGTTTTTGCATTGTTCTATTTCTTCTTTTATTTTTTCTATAAAAATTTTTGTGTCAAACTTTTTTGCTTGTTCTCTAGCTGATTTAATAAATTGAGTGGGATCTTGGTTTAATTTTTCTTCAATTTCTTTAACTGCTTTTACTATTTTTTCTTGATTTATTTCTTTTATTACTATACCAGTATTTTTGGTTATCGTCTCTTTATATCCCCCTTCATCAGCAGCGATAACTGGTTTTCCGGCAGCCATCGCTTCAAGTGGGCTTAGTCCATAGTCTTCATCTTTTGCAGTTGCAAGTAGTCCAATGCATTCTGCGTAGAGTTTGAGCAGTTCTTTTTTATTAATCCAACTTTTTATTTCTACATTTTTTGGTTTTATTTTTTTTATATAGGCTGCATATTCTTTGAAGTGTCTGGACGCTTCATAGCTTCCAACGATGATTAGTTTTTTATCGGGCATTTTTTGGAATGCTTCTATTTGTAGATGCACTCTTTTATGTTTAAATAGTCTATTTACTGAAAGCCAGTATCCTTGACTATTTTTTGTGTAATAGTCTTTAGTTTCTATTGGGGGATAGATGACTTTACTTTTTCTTTTTAGATATTTTTTTATTCTTTGTGAAACATTATTTGATATTGCAATAATTTTTTTTACTTTTTTTATATCGTGTTGATTAATTATTCTTCTATAGATGACCCAACAATCAAACAGTGGTCTTTGCCAGGGAGCTATTACTTTTTTTCTGAGATAAGGGTAAAGATCGTATAGTTCTCGCGTTGGTGAATAAACATACCAGAAGTGCGGTTTATTATGTATTGCGCCAGCCATTGCCC
>Ga0209542_10003421_pt1 | contig 34004 bp, 42 predicted proteins | sample RifCSPhighO2_01_FD_184028 | JGI IMG/M metagenome (GOLD analysis project Ga0209542, IMG submission 184028) | Soil microbial communities from Rifle, Colorado - Rifle CSP2_plank highO2_0.1 (SPAdes) (version 2) | ecosystem: Environmental > Terrestrial > Deep subsurface > Rock core/Sediment ... | reverse complement strand
TAATGGCCAGCAGATTGTACTGGATGTGGTGATGGTGCGGGAGTAGGCTCCTCAAACGGTGGTTCACTGTTCTTTTTGGCTACAACAACATCACCCCTCTGTGCTTTTGGCATGGAGGGGGTTTTTTGTCCAAAAACGAAACATTGACTTTCCCAGCCAAATTTATATAATAAAAATCGTTAGTGTACGGTGATGGTTCGCTTGAAGGCGAACCTCTTTTACTAAATAGGCACCTATATACATATAATGGATCTCAAAATCATTCACTCTACCCTCGAGCAGCTTGCCGAGGAGAAGGGCATATCCAAAGAAAAGGTTATCGAAACCATCGAGATGGCTCTGGCCGCGGCTTATAAAAAAGACTACGGCAAAAAAAGTCAGATTATAAAAGCAAAGTTCAATCCCGAGACCGGCTCGATATCTTTTTTGCAGGTCAAAATCGTACTGGACGAGTCTATGATTAAGACCGAAGAAGAGATCGCCGCCGAGGACGCCGAGCGCGAGGCCGAGCATGAGCGCGCAGGCGTGGGTCCCAAAGACGAGCGTGCCCGAACGTTTGATCATCGCGAAGAGGAGGATGAGGAGCTAGGCGCCGAGGAGGTCAAACGTGTACGCTTCAACCCTGAGCGTCACATCATGCTTGATGAAGCGCATAAAATCAAAAAAGACGTAGCACCGCATGATGAGCTCGAGTTTCCGCTGGAGACCCACGAGGACTATGGGCGTATCGCCGCACAAACCGCAAAGCAGGTTATTATCCAGCGCATCCGCGAGGCCGAGCGCGAGGCTACCTATGAGGAGTTCAAAAACCGCCAGGGTGAGATTGTTTCCGGTACGGTGCAGCGTGTCGAAGGACGCAATGTATTTGTGGATCTCGGGCGATCAGTGGCTCTCTTGCCGCCCGAGGAGCAGGTGGCCTATGAGCGCTATCGCATTGGTGAGCGTATCAAGGCTTTGCTTTTGGCAGTAGAAAAAGGCACGCGTGGATCCGGTATGTATCTTTCGCGATCGCATCCCAAACTAGTGGCCAAACTTTTCGAGATTGAAGTGCCCGAGATTGCAAATGGCGTCGTGGAGATAAAATCCATTGCCCGCGAGGCGGGATCGCGTTCCAAGATTGCGGTCATCTCCAATGAAGAGGGCGTGGATCCGGTGGGGTCTTGTGTCGGCCAAAAAGGTGTGCGGGTCAGCACCGTCATCACCGAGCTTGGGGGTGAGAAGATAGATATTATTGAGTGGGATGATGACCCCGCCAAGTTTATCGGCAACGCCGTCTCCCCGGCCAAGGTAGTCGAGGTTGAGCTCTCGCCCGAGACCAAGGAGGCTAGAGTCATAGTTGCCGAGGATCAGCTCTCGCTTGCTATTGGCAAGGGAGGTCAAAACGTGCGTCTGGCAGCCAAGCTTACCGGCTGGAAGATTGATATCCGGTCGCGCGGTGGCGAGACGGTGGCCTCGAGCGATGAGGATGTATCCATCCCTGCCGACACAGATGCAGAGGCGGCGCCGGCGGCAGATGCTACAGAGACGACGGAGGATTCCATCCCTGCGACAGAGTAGCGAGCATAGATGAGGCATTCCATTATTACCAGTAAAAAGGTCAGTAGGATAAATTTTAATTAAAGAGTAAGTAGAAATTAGCGATATGATGATTGAATTATTTGCGATTGCTATGGGGATTCTTGCTATTCTCTATGCTTTCTGGCAGATGGGCGCTATCAAGCGTGCTCCTGCCGGGGACGAGCGGATGCAGGAAATTGCGCGTGCGATTCAAGAAGGCTCGCAGGCCTATCTCAAGCGTGAATATAAAGTAGTAGCAATAGTCGCCGTGGTGGTGGCGGTGTTGCTCTTCTTGGCGTTTAGCGACAAATGGGTCTCAGGCGGTTTCATAATCGGCGCAGTCGCTTCGGCGCTTGCCGGATACTGGGGTATGAAGACTGCGGTGCTTGCCAACGTCCGCACCGCCGAAGCCGCCAAGAGCGGATTGGAGCCGGCGTTTAATCTTGCCTTCAAGGGTGGTTCGGTGACCGGATTTTTGGTAGTCGGTCTCGGGCTTCTGGCAGTCGCCGGTGTGTGGCTGATGACAGAGAGTATGGAGGCGTTACTCGGTCTTAGCTTTGGTGGCTCACTCATCTCGGTATTTGCGCGTTTGGGTGGCGGCATCTACACCAAAGGGGCCGACGTGGGAGCGGATCTCGTGGGCAAAGTAGAGGCAGGTATTCCGGAGGACGATCCGCGCAATCCCGCAGTGATTGCAGACAATGTTGGCGACAATGTCGGCGATTGTGCTGGCATGGCTGCGGATTTGTTCGAGACGTACGTTGTGACCTCGGTCGCGGCCATGCTTCTTGGCTCAGTGATATTTACCGGATCCAATGCGGCGACGAGCTACCCGCTTCTGTTGGGGGCGCTCTCGATTATCGCCTCTATCATCGGTACCGCTCTTACTAAAATCCCGGCCTCCAAGTCAATCATGGGCGGTCTCTACAAGGGACTCATCATATCAGTAGTAGTGGCGGGACTGCTTTTTATCCCCGCAACGATGGGTCTGGTGGCTGAGCCGGGTGCTCCTGCCGGCAATAATTTCTTTTCTGATTACAATGTCATACCGTCCGGCTCCTGGACCAATCTCTATATCGCATGTCTCGTGGGCCTCGCAATTACCGGGCTTATGATGGTGGCGACCGAGTACTATACTTCCAAAAAGTTTCGTCCGGTCAAATCTATCGCCAAAGCTTCCGAATCGAGCGCGGGCACCAATGTGATCATCGGTCTCTCGGTTGGTATGGAGGCGACTGCTTTGCCGATTTTGATTATCGGTTTTGGCACGCTTATTGCCTATCAGATAGCCGGGCTCTATGGTATTGCGATTGCGGGTGTTTCCATGCTTTCGATGACCGGCATTATTGTCGCGATCGATGCGTTCGGACCGATCACCGACAACGCTGGCGGTATTGCCGAGATGGCGGACCTCCCCAAGAGCGTGCGTGACGTGACCGATCCCTTGGACGCCGTGGGTAATACTACTAAAGCCGTTACCAAGGGGTATGCGATTGCTTCCGCCGGACTTGCCGCACTCGTCTTGTTCGCCTCATTTATCGAGGAGCTCAAGGTTGCCGGTGAGTCTGTTATGTATCAGCTCTCTGATCCGTACGTTGTCATCGGCATCTTTTTTGGCGCCGCACTTCCGTATCTTTTTGCCTCGCTCGCGATGCGCGCTGTGGGTAATGCCGCAGGTTCCGTAGTGGAGGAGGTGCGTCGGCAATTCCGCGAGATCAAAGGCATTATGGAGGGCACGGGTAAGCCGGATTACGCCAAAGCCGTGGATATCGTCACCCAAGCCGCACTCAAAGAGATGATATTACCGGCGGTACTGCCGATTATTGTGACGATACTCGTGCGCTATATCTTTGGTCTGGAGGCGCTCGCCGGACTTTTGGTCGGTGTTATCACTACCGGGCTTTTTGTAGCGCTCTCGATGACGGCAGGAGGTGCCGCTTGGGACAACACCAAGAAGTTTATCGAAGAGGGTAACTATGGCGGCAAAGGATCACAGGCGCACAAAAATGCCGTGGTGGGCGATACCGTAGGAGATCCGTACAAAGACACGGCGGGTCCTGCGATCAATCCAATGATCAAAGTTGTCAATATTGTGGCTTTGCTTTTGGTACGTATGCTTACTCACTAAGCATCTCAAAATCAATTTTACAAAAAACGCCTCTCTCCAAGGGGTGTTTTTTGTATAAAAAAAGAAAACCCCGATGTGGTGGGGTTGTACGAATGGCTAGAGATGCGCCTCATCTTCTCCCGATTCGGAGATTACGATATATGTAGTGCTTCTGCCATCCAAGAGGAGTGTCAAAAGTATGGCGCTGATGGCATTTTCATCTAATGCGCGAAATTGCCGCGGATCGGTTTGCGATAGCCCCAACCGCTGAAGTGCGCGTATCGGCGGGTTGCCTTGTCTTTTGAGATCCAGGGCGGCATCCGCCACGAGTGCTTGTGCGTCTTCCACCCCAATCTCTTCATACCCGCCAGTTGGTCCTTCGGTGAGCATGTCAATTCTCCACATAAAAGATTTTTGCTATCATACGCCGTGCCGAAGAATTCGGCAAGTTTCGGTTGACACGGTATATATGCATACGGTATATATATGAAAGATTTTGAGAAGGAGGAAGAGATGAAAAAACGAGGCATTATCTTCGACCACGATGGGGTGCTGGTGGATTCTATGAAGTTGGGGCGGGAGCGTTTTCTTGTTATCGCAAAAGATATGGCGCTCCCGGTCGGCGAAAGAGTCCAAAAGCAGATAGGGATGTGCTGGGGTGCGCCGATCAAGCTATTGGCGCGATCATTGTGGCCTCGTATGGGCGCCGATGATGCAGAGAGATTTCACGATATATGGCTTAAAATAGATGAGAGTTATCCATTTCCCCTGTTCCCTGGTGTGACAGAGACGCTCTCCAAGCTGTGTTCTGGTGGTAGTGCGCTTAGCGTATTTTCCAACCGGACGCGTGTAAATCTTTGCGCATGTCTTACGGGCAATAATATCATCGAGTACTTTCCTATGTTTTTTGGCTCCGATTCATCGGATTTTTCCAAACCGGATCCCCGAAGCATCGAATCGATTTTGCAGTATTACAGGGGAGAGGGTATTGTCCCGGGCGAGCTCATATATGTAGGTGATAGTCCGACCAATGACTGGCCGATCGCCAATGCGCATGGTTTGGATTTCATCGCCGTTGCTTCTTCTATATCGCTCCATGAAAGGTTTCTTGATCTGGGCATCCCCGAGAGTCGGATTATAGAGCGGGTAACGGATTTACCGCAGGTGCTTGAGGAATGGAAGTAGAGAGTGAACCTCTCAGATATGTGTTTTGCCGACGCAGATAGTTGCGTCGGTTTTTTGTTTGCGCCTTTTTCACGCTACAATATATCTATGAGTTACAAACCTGTGGTGCTTATCGTGCTCGATGGTGTCGGGGTCAACACGACCGATACCGAGACGCCATTTTCTCTTGCCAACATTCCTACTTGGCGCGAGATTGAAGCATACTGGCCGTTTACTACACTACGCGCTTCTGGCGTGGCGGTGGGTTTGCCGTGGGGAGAGGAGGGCAACTCCGAGGTCGGGCACCTTACCATGGGATCTGGTCGCGTGGTTTACCATCATCTGCCGCGTATTATCAACGCCATACATGAGGGAACTTTTTTTGAAAATGAGGCGTTTCTCAAGGCAATTACACATGTCAAAGAGCGCGGCTCGCAGTTGCATATTATGGGATTGTTTTCGAGCGGCTCGGTGCATGCATATGTGGATCATCTTTATGCGCTCATGGATCTTGCCGAGCGTCAGGGTATCGAGCATGTTGTCCTCCATCTTTTTACTGATGGCAGAGACGCCTCACCGGACGAGGGAGTGGTACTCTTGGGGCAACTCCTAGAGCGTATCCCCAAGCTGTATCCGCATGCAATCATCGCCTCGCTCCTGGGAAGATTTTTTGCGATGGATCGTGATGAAAACTGGGATCGCATCGAGCGCGCCTACAATCTTCTGACCAAAGGAGTCGGCAAGTCATTTACTGATCCAGTTGCCTACATGCGTGAGTCCTACAAGGCGGGTGTGTTTGATGAATTTATAGAGCCTGCATATCTTGCTGATGTGGATGGTGCGCCAGTGGGGAGGATGCAAGAGGGGGACGCGGCCATATTTTTTAATTTTCGCGAAGATTCCGAGCGTGAGATTACGAGCGCATTTGTCGACAATAACTTTCCTTATTTTGTGCGCCAAAAGATAGACAATTTTTTGTTTGTGACGATGACCGAGTACGATGCGCATTTTGCGACCGAGGTGGCGTTTCCGCCGATTGCGATCGACCGGCCGCTTGCCGAAGTAATTGCCAACGCTAAAAAGCGGCAAGTCCATATCGCCGAGACCGAGAAATACGCGCACATTACATATTTTTTCAACGGTGGCAGGGAGCGCCCGTTTGAAGGCGAGGAGCGAGTGCTTATCCAGTCTCCGCACGCCTCACATTTCAACGAGCATCCCGAGATGGCCGCGGCAAAAGTAACGGATGCCATTATCGAGGCGATACCCAAGTATGATTTTATCCTGGCCAATTTTGCCAACGGTGACATGGTGGGGCATACCGGAGATTTTGAGGCGACCATCAAAGCGCTCGAGGTGCTCGATTTTTCACTGGGGAAGATCATCCCGGAGATACTAGCCGCGGGTGGTGCGCTCATCATCACCGGAGATCATGGCAATGCAGAGGAGAAGCGTTACCGGGTGACCGCGGAACCCCGCACCAAACACACCATCAATCCCGTACCATTTTTTCTGATAGCACAAGATATGCGGTTTGAGCGTCCGCGAAGCACTGCAGATATCCAGAAGAGTTACGAGGAGATCGGCGGCGTGCTGACTGATGTAGCGCCCTCAATTCTCGAGCTAATGAATTTGGAAAAACCAGGCGAGATGATGGGCATGAGCTTGGTTGCAAGATTAAAGCATATAAAAAGATAGGTGCTATGAGCATGGAGCAATTTCCCGTATTTACCCAAAAAGAAGAACTGCCGACCCTTGCAGAGGAGGAGTCCCGTCTTCTAGGTGGTGAAGTTGCTCCAGAAAGCGAGCTCAAACGTACACCGACATCACTTTCCCCCGAGGAGCGGGCAGAAGATGCCGAGCGCGCCTTTGATGCGCACATGGAGGCGATGATCGCTACACATCGCGTAGAAAATGCAGGCAACAACGGGCTTATTATGCGTCTTACTCCTAATGATGTGCCCGAAGATGCACGCGGCATGCTTGAAGAGCGGGGTATACTTTTCGAAGAGGGTGCGGCGGTAAAATTGCTCAAAGTATATAGTCCTGAACAAGGCAAAAAAGAGTATGAAATGCTTGAGCGTGCGCATACCTTGGTGGCAGAGGCTCCCAATCCAGAAGAGCTTGCCCAAATCCCTAGACCCATGCTGTATCGCGAGATAGCGATAAGCAAAGAGACGCGCGAATATCTCAATCAGTATGGCGCGCGCCTCGATAATAAGGTTGCGGTGATTATGATGGAGCATGTTGCGGGCAAAGATATGGCGACTCATTTGTATGACTTTATCTTGAAAGAGCGAAATTACGACCCTGCAGTGGTAGAAGAGATGGGGTTTGATGAAAAACAGCGTCTGGTGAGCCAAGCTCTTGGGTTTCATGCGCCGGGAGGCAATGCACCTACTGAAGGTGAGCGGGAGTTCGAGCGCATCCAGGTGATGGTGGGTAATGCAGGTATTCTGATGAAATATGCGAGCGACCATAAGTTTCAGGTTCATCCCGCAAATATAGAAAAGATCAGGCGTACCGCCCAGCTATTTCACCAAAATCAGCTTTGGCACAATGACTTGCATGAGCGTAATGTCATGACTAAAGATCCTGGAGATCCAGGTGCCGGTGTCTATATTATTGATTTTGGATCAGCAGGCAGTCGTGATGAATCAAAATCTTCCGGTGAGATGCGCGCGAGTGACGAGACGATAGTGATGCGTTTGAAAGCCATTGTCGACTCAACTCATGCGCGTGAGCGTGAGGCGCAAGGCCTCAAAGATGAGCTCTTGAGTTTCAAGGGGCGTCTGAAATCCGTGGGACGATGGGACGTCGAATACCCTAAGGCGCGAGCACTTTTTGGCGCCAATCCCCAGACATTTTTGGATGGACGCTTTGCCGCAGGGAGCGCAAACTCCACTGAGCTCGACAAGCTTATTGTTACGCTGGACGAGATGCTCGAAGATCCGGAGGTCGCGGAAGACAAAAAACAGCAAATAACCTCGTTTATCCGGCGGCACCGCGAGTCCGATAAGCGCGGCTATGTACGCAAACGCTTCTCATACTTCGATACCAGGCAAAAAAAAGACGCCTAAGATTTTCGGTCTTTTAGGCGTCTTGCCGTTGGTGGCGACTTCGGCTGCGGCAGTACATTCAAAATATTTCGAATATCCTCTGTACGTACTACTGTTTTTCCGTCCCTTCCTATGTGTTCCACCACCCCTCTTTCCCGAGAGTGTTGTACTGTAAGTCCGCGCGCATTACTCGCCATCGTCAATATGTTAAAGTACTCTAAAAATCTTTGCCACTCCTCCTCGGTAAACATGGGTTACCTCGCTTTCTGGTAGGTTGGCACAAGTTTCCCCAATATACCTGCAGGTAGTTACTTTGTCAAGGATTAGTGTTTTGCCGATTGCACAACAAAAAACGCGATTATCTCGCGTTTTTTCGTTTGATGATCTCGTCTATGATGCCGTATTTTTTGGCCTCCTCGGGATCCATATAGTAGTCTCTATCGGTATCTTTCTCTACCTGTGCTACTGGTTTGCCGGTGTGGCGTGCGAGTATTTGGTTGAGCTTATCTTTGAGTTTGATGATGTGTTTGGCCGATATCTCAATCTCTATGGCTTGTCCCTCGATGCCTCCTGCCATGACTTGGTGGATCAGGATCTCGGAGTTGGGGAGCGCGTAGCGTTTGCCTTTGGCACCCGAGGCGAGTAACAGTGCCGCGGCGGATGCCGCCATACCTACACAAATTGTAGAGACGTCCGGTTTGATGTGTTGCATGGTGTCGTATATCGCAAGGGCTGACGAGACCGCGCCACCGGGGGAGTTGATGTAGAGCTGAATGTCTTTTTTGGGATCTTGGGACTGGAGAAAGAGGAGCTGGGCGATGACGGTGTTGGCCATAGGATCATTGACTGGGCCACTTAAAAATACAATACGCTCCTTGAGAAGGCGCGAGTAGATATCGTAGGCGCGCTCACCAAAACTAGATTTTTCTATAACGGTTGGGATTAACATGGAGATGATATTAGCGGGTAGTATGTAGAAAGTTGGGGATAATTACATATGCGGGGATAGTTTGTGTGATTTTTGTGCGCTACTTCTTACTGCCTATGCACTACAAACTATTTAAAAATGCAAATACTTTGTTGTTGCGTAATATACCATAAGCGTAGTCTTTGACGCGCTCGCGGTCAAGAAGTTTTCTCGTGTCCTCATCTTGAGCTTTGATGTATTCGTCTGCCCAGGTACCAATCTCCTCGTCGCTCGGCTTGAGATTTTCGCGGTTGGCTATCTCACGAAGTGCTAGGCCATAGCGCGCGCGCTTCTCGGCATCCTCGACAAATCCATCCTTAATTTCGCTCTCGGTTTTTTTGGCGTGGGCGAGGTAGTCTTCCCAGGAGAGCCCCATGGAGGAGACGCTGGACTGGAGCTCGGCGAGCATCTTGTCTTTTTCACCTTCAATCAAAATCTCGGGGACCTCCAGTTTGGTACCCGCTACGATTGCCTCCATGAGATCCACTCTTCGTTTATCGTGTGCCTTGTCTTCTTTTTCATGTGAGAGATTGGCGCGTATTACTTCTTTGAGGGCTTCCAGGTTTTCAAATTTACCGACGGATTTGGCAAACTCATCATTGATCTCGGGGAGGATTTCGGCATCACCGTCCATTTTTTTGCGCGAGTTCTGAAGCCACGAGAGCGCTTTGTCGATCTCTGCCTCCTCTATCAAAATCTTGTCATGTGGCTCGGCGTTTTTGGTGTGCGCGATAGTTTGGTAGTCGGGTAGGGTGATCTCGGGGAGCGCATAGAGCTCCGCCTCCCACTCAAAGGCATTGCCGCGAGCGAGCTTTGTTATCTTGATTTGTGGTCGCCCGATGGCGTCTAGTTTGTGCTCGGTGATGATCTTGGGGTAGTGCTCATGGAGTGCGAGCTCGGCCGCCTCCTCGAGGATATTACCCTCACCCACACGCTCTACTACGAGGTTTGCAGGGGCTTTCCCTTTGCGAAATCCCGGGAGCTCGGTTTCGGCGACAAAGTGATTGGTGGCTTTTTTGATGAATGGCTCAAAATCCTCCACGGCGAGAGACCCTTTGATGCGGACCTGGGATTTGGGGAGTTTTTGTATGTCTGTAGTCATGCGTGATAGTATAGCCCAAAATCCCTGATATTTCAAGGTTGCGTGTGGGGTGTTTTTGTAAACAAAAAAGCCCCTAGGGGCTCAAGATGGGGAGGGCGACAAGAAAGAAGAATGAGAAGAGTATCCAGCAGGCGATGCATACGCCTCCTGCAAGCAGTCGCTCTGTGAGGCTCAATGGGGCGGATTTAGGGTGTGTCTGCATAGGCCTCTCCTTGGATGGCGGTGATGTGTGCGGTATGCGTGTTGGCATAGTGTGCGATACTCATCGCCATACCAACTACAAGAACTATGACTGCTACCCGAACGACGGCGCAGTCGCACCAGTATTGAAAGTCTGGCATATGCGCCTCCTACTCACGATCTATCTTTAGTAAACTCCGGTAGGAGCGCAAAGTCAAAGTGATTATAGGTCTCGTGTGCGTAAAAAATAAAAAACACTCGTTAGGGTGACGAGTGTCCAGATAAAAGAGCGGTGTTCCAAACTTCTAGGGTTTGGGAAGTTTTCCCATCCAGCTTAGATAGTCCATGTGAAAAAACATGCCGAGTACCAGAATGGCAAATATCCAAAGAATGGGAATGACGATCTTTTCCGTTCTATCTGCTCTACGGCATTCCCTTTCAGCCCAAGCGAGCATTTCAGCAGGCGTTGTTGGTAGTTTCATAATAAACCCCCCTCCATACTAGTTCAGCTAGTTAAGAATAGTATGTAGTGTTGAATCGTTTTCTCAATCCAGAGGATGGTAGTTCCAAGGCCAATAAACATGAATAGTTTCCGGCTTGCAAGCAGACCGTTCCGTTTTTCGGCAAAACTTGGGTCACTAAAGACGAAGACTCGTGCTCCATTTTGGTCGTCTTGGTCAAGCTGTTCGAGTTGGGTTAATTTCGCATCCAAGAACTCTATCCAGCCATTGGCTCGTATTACAGCATTGAGTAGCAGTATATGAACAAGCGTTCCTATCGCACTGATGGCAGCTTTCATGATCTCCGCTTGCCCGCTCCCAAATACTAGCGGCAAGGCTACAGTGTTAAAGAGCAAAAACATCTGTACACGACTCCACTGCATCTGCATGTATCCATTACGCAGAGTGGCAAGTCCTATGTACATGCTTGGTTCCCCGTCGCGCATGACAACCTCCTTCTTGTAGTGTATCTCGGCAGACCATACCATACTACGGGCAAAAAAGCGAGATGCCGCGGTGTAGTGCCAAAGCTCGTCAGAGCCTTTATTTTTGGGCAAAGTTCTGTACAATAAGGTCAGCCAAGGAGGGTTTGGCAGATCACCGCAAAGCGGGACCCCGCCAAAGGCGCTGGGTGGTATATGCGGTATGCGGGAAATGGGTACTATCTGCCGGTGACAGATAGTACGAGGTTCGTACCTTGAGGGGAATGATAAAATAATTTTTGGAGGAGTACCGAAGTGGTCATAACGGCACCGACTCGAAATCGGTTGGTCCGGGCAACCGGCACGTGGGTTCGAATCCCACCTCCTCCGCCAGATGTCCAAGTTTGAACCCAAGCAGAATAAGGGTTCTTGGGCTAAAATAAAGATCATGTCAAAATTATTAACCAAAAAAGAAGCTGTTGAATTTCTTGGCCTAGATGCCAAGACTTTTGATAACTACTTCAAAAGTGCAGCTGAATTTCCATGTGTAGATAGAAATGGTGGCAGAGGCCGTTTTTACTTTGACGAAGACGTGTTACGAAAATGGAAGGATAGTCTGGCGTGGAGAACTATTGATTTGAGTAAAGATGACTATGCCTTGTGTTTAGATTTTGCACTTGCCCAGCACTTCCGTAATTACGTGCAGTCAGATTTTGGTACTGGACGCCAAAGGGAGTTTGGACAAAAAATAACAAATTGGGTCAAAGGACAACTTGGAGAAGTTACTGTAAAGAAATTCTTTAAAAGAGAGTTTAATGTAGATGTTGAACTCGATTTTGATATTCGCGATAAGATCGTCTTGCAAGATATTACAGCCGTTAAGGAAAATGGAAAGATGAGAACGCCAAAAATAGGTATTGGCATAAAATCATCTAAACCGAAAAGTGCCTTCTTGGTACTCGGAGAAAATGAAATAAAGATAAAAGAGCGCAGATCGGATGTTTACATCTACTGTCGCCCCGATATACCCGACGATCATCTTTTAAGACTCACCAAGGAAGAAATAAACGAGGCGGTAAAGGATAAGCCTCACTACTCAAAATATAAAGACTTGATGCCTGATTTTGTAAACATCCCTTGCGAAGTCGCAGGTTGGTGCCACTATTCTGATTTAAAAGAAGTAAAAGAAATTCCGGGGCAGGAATTTGATGGTATCAGATTCGTTAAAGAATCCGGTCTTTTAAGAAAATCAAAGAAAGATTGGGAAGAACTTATAAAGCAACTGTAGCCCCTGCTTCTATTTCACTGAACAGACTCGCTATCTCTTTTGGAGTAGCTTCTCCGTTGGTCATTTTTGATTCAACAAATTCATAAGGGATTCCTGCAAAAGTTTTTAGTACGGCAGAAATCACGGCTTGTGCTCCAACAGGTGGCACTGCCATACCAATCTGTTTTCTCGCACTTTCCTTTGAGCCTTCAAATACAAAATTATCAGGGAAAGATTGCAATCGAGCTCTTTCTCGGTTTGTAAGTGATCGGTGCTCTGACCAGTGATAAACGTGTGTCCCACCTCCTCCACTTCCAGTGATCGTGTAGGATGGTTTTTGGGGGTCTAATCGTTTATAAATTTGACTCATTCGAGCGCCTTTCACATTTAGCCTCAAATGTTTAGGTATTCCTTCATACCAAGCATTTTCTCCAGCGGGGATATGCTTTAGCCGTTCAACAACGCCTGCAGATTGCTTGGTAAGTTCGTGATTCTGAGCGTCTTTTGATATTCGCGGGTTTTCTATTGCTTCGCGCGCACTTACATAGTTATATTTTGTAGTAGGGGCAGGAACTCTGAATCTCAAGCCTAAATCTTTTCTTATACCAATAATGACAATTCGGTGTCTTTGTTGTGGTACTCCGTACTCTTCAAACTTATATAAGTGTGGCGTGAGAACATAACCTTTTCCTGCTGAGCCGAGATCTTTTAAAATTTGTTTGAACGCTTCTCCTCCGTTTGCACTTTGCAACCCGCTAACATTTTCAGCGATAAACCATTTTGGATTATGTGTATTTATTGCCCTGACTCCATGAGAATAGAGGGGTCCGAATTTTCCATCAAATCCTTTTTGTTCCCCAACAATACTAAAGTCATTGCAAGGAAATCCAAAAGCAAGTACATCAAACTTCGGTACTTTTTTAAAATCTATTTCTTGGACAGGAGCACAAACGACACTTTTTTCATTTCCGTTGTGAATATTACGAGCATATGTTTTACAGGTATCGGCATCATAATCATTTGCCCAAATAGGCTCGATACCATAGATAGTGTCTTTATTTTCAGCAAAGGATTGGATTGCACCAAGGGCAAGTCCGCCCGGACCGGAAAATAATTCTGCTAATTTAAATTTGATTTGTTTTTTCTTCATATAGTTAGCAGGACGTATGTTTATTATACAGCAGACAGATTAAGATTCATCAACCTAAAAGTCATGGCTTCTTCACTGACGTGGTACTTATCTGCTAAAAATTTAATTGCTGCTTTTGTTAGATCCGTATTTTTAAAATTCTTAACATCCTTTTCTAAAAGTTTTCGAGGCATTAATAAGGCCGCCGCAAATTTATTTGCTTGTACTTCTTTCATACCCCTAGCGATATTTTTTTCATTGTCTCTAAATTCAACGAAGGTACCTTTTTGTGGATGAAGAAAAAAATGTCCTAATTCATGTGCGATGGTAAAACGTTGTCTAACATCTGATTCGCTACTACTAATAGCCATGAAAGCATTATTGTCTTTTCTATATAGTAAGCCAGAAAATTCTTTGCTCGGTGCATATTTTATTAAAACATTTGCTTTTTTGGCTATATCGCAAACATTTACAGGTATGGAGTCTGCACCAAAATGAGATAAAATTTTCTCTGCCTTTTCTTCGATGATTTGCATAAAAGTTATTTTGTTACGTTTTTTTGAAAGCTTTTTTCGCAAATTCTGCGGCTTGCTTATTTTCAAGAGCAATAGTATTTAAATCCGTTTGACTGAGAGAAGTTGAATCGGGAACATCTGGAAAAAATTCCTTCATCTCACAATGCAGGACACTCGCTATTTTCCAAAGTAATGTCGCATTGATATTGTTCCTACCATTCTCTATTTGGGTGAGTGCTACTCGACTTGAGCCTATTTGTTCCGCAAGCCAACGTGCAGTCCTGTCTAGGCGTTTTCTTGCACGCTTGACCCTACCCCCGATGATTCTTTTAAGATCGTCATCGGATTCGACCTTCATTTCTATTTTACTACTTTTATTTTTTGGCATAAAGGTTAGAAGTGGAAAACGGGTTACATAAAACATCACTATGTTACTTATAGTAACATAGTGATACGAAAAAACACAAATTGCGGTATTGAAAATTTGCCGCACCCTATGGTTTGGCGGTATAATTTAAGTAGAAGTAGCCATGGTGGCAACTTCTCGAGGAAGGTTACAGCATAGAAATACGGATGTCTTCCCAGTCCGGGTCGACTATGCCAGAAAGGCGAGAGCTTCAGTACCTCCAGCTTATCACGGACCCACTTCGTCAGCAAATAACTTACTAACATATCCAAGCAACAATCATGAGCGATTCAAAAACAACTCTTCGTGGTCGAGATGCTGAAACTGGTGAATTCACTACGGTGGAGGAAGCACGACGGCATCCTAAAGATCATGTTGTAGAACGAGTTCCAAAACCTGGTTACGGTGATACGAAGAAATAAATAACTTCTAGAGTCATATCTAGAATAGTTATATAAAAACTACCTTGGGGAAGGGGTAGTTTTTATATTGAATAATCCACCACATTTTTACCCTTATCTGACTTCGGTTTTGGTACTTCAAACCATTGGGGATGAACTTTGTAGATAGCCCTTATTTCTTGTATTCCAAAATATCACTGGGCTGACACTCCAGAGCATTACAAATTGCCTCCAGTGTCGAGAGGCGAATCGCTTTTGCCTTACTGTTTTTTAGTATAGAGATATTTGCCATCGTGATGCCAACTTTCTCGGCGAGCTCGGTGACGCTCATTTTGCGCTTGGCCAACATGACGTCGATGTTAATGATGATTGCCATAGCATTAAACCGTTAAGTCGTTTTCAGACTTTATATCCACGGCATTTTGCAAAAGTCTCTCAAACACCGCCGCGGCAGTGGCGATTACGGCAGAAATAAAAGTAGCCAAAATACCTATAGCGATAAAGCCCGCCGGATCGTCATCCATATTATGAGATGTCATTATGAACAGTACCGCCATTACAATTGAGATGCTCAATATGATTGCGCAATATTTTATAGTCCTTAAAGTTTTCACGGAGCTTAGTGAGAATACTTTATTTTGTCCAATATATCCGAGCAATTTAAATGCCTGATACAGCGCAACAAAAAATACGATAGACACCGCATACCCATATATGATGAATGGATCAGAGTAGATGCTAAACAGGTCTAAGTTTACGGCTCTCCCTTCGGTCAAGGGAAACCGGATCATAATAGCCAGCGCCACGATGCCAATGAGCACAATAACTACCTGAAGAAATATTGTTGAACTTTTTTTCATAGGGGGGTGCTTATAAATTGTATATTCCTAGCTTAATCTATTGCTTATCGTTTGTCAATATATATTTATCGTTATATATGATCCTGGATGATATGAAAGATGGCGGGTGATGCCTTTATCCGCAACCTCCGTTTTCATGCTAATCTTCTCATATGTACGACGTAATAGTCATCGGAGGTGGGCCAGCGGGTATGATGGCCTCGGGTCGCGCGGCAAGGAAATTCCATTCGAGATATCTTTAAAATACACCGCATTTTATCCAAATCCCAGTTTCGGGAGGAGGTTGCCTCGGCGCGTTGCGCCTCGGCAGGCGCGTGAAGCGCGCCAAGAGAAAGAATTATTTCTTAGGTATACATGTGCATATGAAAAAAGATGATCAAAACTATCCTGGATTGATCGACAAAGAACAGTATCAGGTTTTTGTTTTTGTGTGCCCCGGGAACTTACCCTTTAATTTTGCCCTGCATCCTTGGTTTGTAGTGAATAACCGAGGTTCAATATCACGGTGGGAGGTTCTTATTCAAAAAACCATGTCTGACACAAGTTGGGGGCATTTGCACAGAAACTTTTTTCCGCCATTCAATGGAATTGAGATAATTTCGTTTTCTCGAAAGTATACGTGGAAGGGGAAGTTATTGGGAAAAATAGAAGGCGATGTTGCAAAAAGAATAGCTGAATATATTGAGTGTTCTCCGACTACATATCCCTATCGTAACAAATATTTTTTGAGTGGGCCCAATAGCAATACATACGTGCAATGGGTGCTCTGCAATTTTCCCGAGTTTAACGTGGTGTTGCCATGGAATTCTTTCGGAAAAAATTATAACACACATAACTAATATACATACGCACATATTCAGAACACGGACATTCTGGCCTCTAAGAAAAGGTACATGTGATTCTTTGCCTTGATTTCATGCTACTCTTCTCATATGTACGATGTAGTAGTCATCGGAGGTGGGCCAGCGGGTATGATGGCCTCGGGTCGCGCGGCAAGTCGCGGGCGCTCGGTTTTGCTGATTGAGAAGAATCCCAATCTTGGCAAAAAACTCCTCATCACGGGTGGCGGACGGTGCAATGTGACCAACAACAAGCCCGAGGTACGTACCATGCTTGCAAAATACAAACGAAACGACCAGTTTCTCTTCTCGGCATTTACCCAGTTTGGGGTCAAAGAGGCACTGGAGTTTTTTCACGAGCGTGGCATGCCGACCAAAGAGGAGAATGAGGGGAGGGTATTCCCGGTCTCCAATAGTGCCCAGTCTGTGTGGGACGTACTACTCGCATATATGAAAGAGGGTGAGGTCAAAGTACAGACTGGTCTTGCGGTCGCTGGCATCGCATCTGATCCGGATACCAAGCACATCATTGTAAAAACCAAAGACGGAGCCGAGATCGTCGCCAAATCGTGTGTGGTCGCAACCGGCGGCGTCTCGCGCCCAGAGACTGGGTCAACCGGCGAGGGGTTTGGGTGGCTCAAAAAACTGGGTCACACCATCATCGAAAATGATTTTGCGCTTGTCCCGGTAGCGCTCTCGGACGCCTGGGTCAAAAAACTTGGCGGGGTCACGCTCAAAGATATCAAACTCACGACCTACCAAAATGACAAGAAACAGGAGAGTGCCAAGGGGAGTCTTTTGTTTACCCATTTTGGTGTGAGTGGTCCCACGGTGCTCAATATGAGTAGCGGCATCGGCGAGCTTCTCAAATATGGTGCAGTAACCATTGAAGTTGATATGTTCCCGCAGGTGAGTATCGGCGATCTTCGAGGGCGTCTCCAAGGGATATTGGTCCTGCAAAGCAACAAAAAAATAAAAAACGTCCTAGGCGAGCTCATCCCCAAGGCGCTGGTACTCGCGATGCTGGAGATTGCGGGGGTGAGTGGCGAGACCGCAAACCACAGCGTGAGTACCGAGGAGCGCAAAAGATTGGTCGCGCTTCTCAAAGCCCTGCCGCTTCACGTTTCGCGTCTTTTGGGTGCAGACAAAGCAGTGGTGTCCTCGGGCGGGGTAGCCATTACAGAGGTGGATTTTAAAACCATGCAGTCGCGGCTCGTACCCAATCTGTATCTGGTGGGGGATGTCCTCAATATAGATCGTCCCTCGGGCGGATATAGTCTCCAGCTCTGTTGGACCACGGGGTTTGTAGCAGGGAGTAATGTATAGCGGCATGCAGTTACTATCTATGCAAAAAGAAATAGCGCTCGGAAATCAAAAAATTATCTATACCATCCGCAAAAGTCCTCGCGCTCGCCGAGTGCGAATGGCAGTCTATCCGGATGGGCGCGTGGTGGTCACTTTGCCATCGCGTGCGAGCGAGTCGCATGCCGATCGGTTTGTTCGAGAGAAAAGCGCGTGGCTCCTGTCCAAGATCAAGCGTTTTGGTGAGTTGCCTTTGCGCTCGCCCCGGCGCCATAGCCGAGCGGAGTATCTTGGGTACAAAGAAGCGGCTCGTACTCTGGTCCATGAGCGTATAGCGCATCTCAACCAAATCTATCGGTTTCGGTTCAATAGAGTCAGTATCAAAAACCAAAAGACCTGTTGGGGGAGTTGCTCCAAAAAAGCCAATCTCAATTTTAACTATAGGATAGTGCTCCTGCCTGTGCATCTAGCAGACTATGTGATCGTGCACGAGCTGTGTCATCTTGCCGAGCTCAATCACTCGCGAAAGTTTTGGGATTTGGTGGCTCGATCTATGCCGGATCATGCATCCGCAAGAGCCGAGCTCCGAAAAACCGGCATGCTCATGTGAGTCAGGTTTTGTGCTACTATGTGGGTACTTGGCTTGTCTATGACCCCATGCCGTAAACTCGTGCGAGATCGTATCCCGGAGATTATTGCCGTCGCCGGAGACGCATGCAAAACGCGCATTTTGGATGATGTGGAGTATCGCGCGGAGCTTCTCAAAAAACTTACCGAGGAGGCGGCAGAAGTATTGCGTACCAATGGAGACAAAGATGAGCTTATCAAAGAACTTGCCGATGTCTTGGAGGTGCTGGAATATATCATCTTGGCACATGGGGTGAGACGAGATGATATCGAGCGGGTGCACATGGAGCGCAAAGCCTCACGCGGCGGGTTTGAGAAAAAGATCTTTTTGGAATATACGGAATAGACAAGAGTTTTATTTATATAAGTAGTTTATTTTTGTGAAAAAATTACTCATCGTTTTAATAATTTTAGCGGGCGCGGGTGTCGCAGAGTTTTGGTATCTGCAAAAATCCGCCCATGTATCGAAAGATCCGGATTCACTCCAGCCTACGGGGCAGATCTCCATGGATCATAAAAATATTGCGTATGAGGTCGGAGGGGTAAGCATCAAGCTGGTCAATGGATACGCCGAAGTCGTAGACGCGCCCGGGTCGGCTTCCAAAATCACCACGCGGTACTTTGGCAACGAGGCGCGCGGGGATCTCGACGGTGATGGCGCGGAGGATATTGCATTTTTACTCACCCAAGATGGCGGTGGATCGGGGACGTTTTACTATGTAGTAGTGGCCCTTAAAAAAGGAGACACCTACCAGGGTACCAATGCGGTACTGGTGGGGGATCGCATCGCGCCGCAAACTATGGAGATAAAAAACAGTGTACTTATTGCTAACTACGTGGATCGCAAACCGGATGAGCCGATGAGCGCTAAGCCCTCGCTCGGTAAATCAAAATATCTTGTAGTGGATGCGGGCAAACTTGTAGAGACCCCTATATATGTAGCGTCTGTACAAAAAGGTGCCACTGTCTCCTCGCCGCTTGTAGTCAATGGGGTGGCTAAGGGTCTATGGTTTTTTGAGGCGAGCTTTCCACTTAAGCTCGAAGATGATGCGGGGCATGTAATCGCTCAGAGTCATGCTATGGCACTTGGTGAGTGGATGACGACCGATTATGTGGGATTTTCAGGTACAATCACGTTTACAAAGCCGATAGGGGTAAGATATGGATATCTGGTGGTTGAGAAAGATAATCCCTCGGGTCTCCCCGAGCATGATGACTCCCGTCGCATCCCGGTGATATTTGAGTAGAGAGGCTGTAGTAAAAACAGCTTGAAGTAGGCGTAAGCTCGCACACTACATCTCTGCATCATTTGTATTTGAAAATAATCGTGATTTTGGCTAGAGTACACCAAGGGACGATTCGCAGTCCTCTAATCAAATAAACCTGTACATATGAAAAAAATCATTATTGGCGGGGGTATAGTCTTGTTCCTTGTGGGGTTCGGCTTTTGGGGATATTACTCAAGCGCCCGGCCAGCGGCGCTGGATGAGTTTGCCAAATGCTTGAATGACAAAGGGGCGAAGTTTTATGGTGCATTTTGGTGCCCGCACTGCCAAAACCAAAAGGCGATGTTTGGCCGCTCCCAAAAGTATCTGCCATATGTAGAGTGCTCTACTCCGGATACCAAGGGTCAGCTTCAGGTCTGTATAGATAAAAAAATTACCGGCTATCCCACCTGGGAGTTTGCCGATGGCTCGCGCGAATCAGGCGAGGTAGAGCCGGCTCTCCTTGCCGAAAAAACCGGTTGTGTGTTGCCGGAGGTAAAATAAGATGACATCGTTTGCTGTATATTTTACGCTACTCTCGAGTCTTGCGGTGGTCGCCCAGCAGATCGCGATCGTGGTGCTCGCTGTAGCGCTCGCTCGCGGCGCGTACGAGCACAAGATATTTCGTTGGGTTGCCGTGCATGCGATGGAGCTCATGCTCGCGGTGGCATTGGCATCGGTCATGGGGAGTTTGGTCTACTCGAATGTTATTGGCTTTGCGCCATGCGTACTCTGCTGGTGGCAACGGGTGCTCCTCTATCCGCAGGCGATAGTTTTGGCGGTTCTGCTCTACAAAAAACAAGATGCGATACCCTTTGTACTCGCGTTTTCTATTCCGGGCGCACTCCTTGCCGCGTATCACTACTGGGGACAGATGTTTGCTATTTCGGCTTTGCCTTGCGGTGTACCCGGTCCGGGTGTCGTCTCCTGTGCGGACAGGTACTTTGTAGAGTTTGGCTATATTACGATACCCATGATGTCGCTCACAGCGTTTGCGTTGCTGCTGATGCTCGCACTGTATGCGCGGGGGTGGAGACGATACGAACAGAGAGTGTGATATACTAGGACGCATGGCGCGTCAAAATACATTTTCAAAAGGAACGGAGAAGATATTTTTTTTCCGCGAATTTTTGCGCAATTGGCGCGCGGTAGGGTCTGTCATGCCCAGCTCGCGATTTTTGGCCTCGGCGATGCTTAAATCTATTGATTTTGATCACGCCAAACTGTTGGTGGAGTTCGGCCCCGGGTCGGGCAGTATCACGCGGCGCCTGCTTGCCCGTATGCGGCCGGATGCGCATCTGATAGTTTTTGAGACGAGTGAGGATTTTTGCAAAACCCTGAAAGCTTTGGGCGACCCGCGGCTTGAGGTGTACCGCACATCCGCGCTCTCTGCTACAGATGTGGTGCGAGCGGGATCGGCTGATTGTGTATTTTCCGGTATCCCGCTTGCCAATCTCTCCTCTCGGGAGCGGGCACTGCTGGTGCGCACAGCGAAAAAATTATTGACGCCTCACGGGGTGTTTATCCAATTTCAATATTCACTCGATTCATATAAAGACATGAAGGCGGCGTTTACTGACGTGGATCTTGGATTTACGTTTTTGAATGCTCCACCGGCATTTGTGTATCGTTGTCGGCAGACGCTAGATGCGGCGCAAAAGATGAGCTGTGTGTAACCGCCCGCTTGGTATTTCGTATAATACAATCAATGCAGCAAGCGAGACGATATCGCAGTTTTTACATCGGCATAGCGGCTGGTGCTATGTTTTTTTCGTTGGCTTTTGCTGTCTCGGCCAAACAATGCGGTGGTGCGGTTGCTTGCGCATGCGGTGATACGGTTGCCGGTACGTATGAGATGAGCACAGATCTATCCGGATGCTACGCGACCGGTTTGGTGGTGGGATCAAACGCTACGCTTGATTGCAAGGGTCACCGTATCACCTCCGGGGGTGCGGCCAATGACAACTATGGTCTCTACTTGAGAAGCACGCGAAGTGCTACAGTCAAAAACTGTATTGTCGAAGGGTTTGGCGATGGGGTGGTGCTCCGGCAGGCTCGGGCCAATACGCTTTTGAATGTGGAATCGCGTAATAATATCCGCTATGGAGTAAACGAGATACAAAACTCCTCCCAAAATCGTTTTGAGCGCAATTTCTTTTTCAAAAATGGGCAAATCGGCGTACGCATCGCGTCCGGTTCTGGCGAGGCGGATCTTTATATACAAAACAAAATCTATAGCAATAAGCTCGAAGGAGTATATCTTCTGGAGGCTCGGGGTGGCACGTTTGAGAAAAACTCTATCGAGTCGGTAACCTCCGCCGGTCTCTATGTGCAGGACTCGCATCATTGGCTGTTTAGCGAAAATACGTTTAAGACCAGTCCGGTGGTGGTCACGGGAAGCTCCAACAAAAACATGTTTGCGCAAAATATATTTACCAACGCGCGCCTGAAGTTTTTGCCGTATCTCAAAGACAAGCCGGTGCGGGTGCCGTTTAACAATGTGGTGCGGGGCGGTGAGATGCGCAATCCGGGAGATTGTGTCGAGGCGGATAAGGCGCCAAAAAACAGCATCGAATCAAATGTGGTGCAAGTATGCAATAAACCGTTTGTAGTGACATTTCCCGATGAGGAGACAAGCGCGCCTTCAGGGCTTGATGTGCGTTCGTACCTGACGCGCGTAGCTTCGAGCACGGTGGATGCGATTAACGGGTTTTTTGGGTATATTGCCGTGCAAACTCGCGGGATCGGGCCGCGTATTCGTGGGTCAGTCGCATATGTCCGTGCGTTGCCGGGGAGAGCATTTGCGCGTCTTACCACCGAGCTCTCCTCTGTACGTACGATACCCGATAGAGCGCTCACAAAGACAAAATCTGCGCTGGGATATCTCGGGGGTCTTCCGGGCAGAGCCTATCGAGCGGTGAGCTCGGCACTTTCCTATGCAGTACGGGCGCCGTCAGAAGCTGCAAGCAGTGCTCGCTCTCGCTTGGGCGAGGGCATTTCTTGGGTCGGCAAGAAAATCGCACAGGGATATCATGCGTTGCTCGGTGTCCCTGCTAAACTATATGTAGAACTCGCTTATGCGGTTCGGTACTTGGCCCAGGTGCCCCTGTATCTCTGGGGAGCAACAAAAGCTGGTATTGCCGCACTTGCTGCAGTGCAAGCCTATCCGATACCAAGCTGGCTATGGTGGCTACGCCTGGGAGTGCTCGCGGCGGCATGTGCCTCGTTTGGGCGTTTTGGTTTCATATTCACTAACTGGGTTCGCGCGTATCGAAGTGCATAGTCTATGATATTTTTTACATATAAACAAAAAAAGGTGTCATTGGTGGCGGCGTTTTCCCTGGTTGAACTTTTAACAGTTATTACCATTATTAGTTTGCTCGCGACATTTGTGCTTTCTGCCTTGAGCACGGCACGTGTCAAAGCTCGAGATGCTCGGCGTAAAGCGGATCTGCGGGAGATGCGGGTAGCTTTGGAGTCATACTTTGATAAATGGGGACACTATCCGACTACTGGCGCATCTTGTGGTACGACAGCCGTCAAGAATAGTGCAGATGCTAACCCGGATCCCTGGATTCGCTGTGATACGTGTGATGCGGGCGAAGATACGGCGATGACGGAGTTGTTCGCTGTTATGCCACGCGATCCGGTGAATGCCGGCGGGGATGCGTGGGATACTGATGGATATTATTATTCTTATCGTGGGCTTGCAGATGCCTATGATCTGGCGGCACACAGCGAGGTAGTGGGCGATAGACAGCGTGCCGAATATGCTTGCTGGCGGGAGCACACGGATTGCGCAGATGATTTTTGGGCGAGCGCTTGCGGCGGTACGGGTGCGGATACGCCATGGTTGTTTAGTGACCACTGATATTTTTTATTATGCAAATCGCCCCGATCCCCCGACGCATTAAACCGGAGATATCTCCGTCAAAACCTCCTCTGCCACGGCGTATTTTAGCTGGTTGGGGCTTGTTGTCGCTTTGTTTACTCGTAGTGTATATATTTCTTCCGTTTGCGTATCATGACCCTGCGATATCCGGGGTTGCGGGATCATTGTCCGCGCGTTTTATCCGAGGCTGGGGCGTAGTAACACATCTTGCGGTACGGGACGCGGCAGTACCGCCGGAAGCTACAAGCTCAACTCCGGGACAGCCCGCAACCTCTACCCCGCCGATTTTCGTGGAGCAGCCGCCGACGCGTCCGCCAGTGCATATACCGTGCGGTACGCGTCTCTCGAAAGATACGACGCTTGAGGCGGATATGCAGTGTCCGGACACAGCGCTTACGCTCGCAGGCGGTATTACGCTTGATTGCGATAGCTACCGGATACGCGGCACGGGAAAGGCTGAAATTGGAATACTGATAAGCAATGTAAGTGGCGCGGTGGTGCGCAATTGTGTTGTGGAGGAATTTCTCGAGGGCATAGTAGTCCGCGGTGGTGCGGATACGACAATTTCCGACTCTAAGATGGAGAAAAATGGCGATGCGGGGACGCACACCGGCCAGGGCATGCGGATTGACGGTGGAGCAGAGCGTATTACGGTTATCGGCAATACGTTTCGGGAAAATTATGGGGACGGCATACAAGTAAGTGACGCGCCAAGGGGGTTATTTCGCGGTAATGAGTTTGTAAAAAATGTGAGCGAGAATATTTTGGTGCTCAATAGCAGGGAGCAGACATGGGAGGAGAATACGAGCGCGGAGTCGGGGGAGAATGCGCTGTACGTCAAAAATGTCCAGGGGAGTAGATTTGCAGGGGGGATATATGAGGGGAGGGTGACCATCGCAAACAATACTTCTGGTAATATCTTTTCTCAAGAGACCATAGACGGCGCGCGTCTTATTGTTACCGATAGCGCTAACAATACATTTGCCAACATATCGATTAGCGGTGCGGGAGGCAACACCTGTCTCCAGTTTAAAAATGCTTCGGGTAACGTGGTCAAAGATGGCACGCTTGCTTCATGTGCGCCCGACAGCGTGCTTGCAGACGGTATCTCCGCTTCGGGTGGAGATACGAACACGCTCATTCGGGTTGAATTCCCGAGAGGCGGCAAAGTAGCGGAGCGCAACGGCGCGCATATTATTATTGAATAATATGCCTAGCCAGAATTGGGTCGTGGTTGCTCCTCGGTACATGGTCTGATAGACTGCTATAGTATAGATAACAGCTCTAGTTTGGCGTGTATGATTCTCGGCAATCCGGTGGTCATAGGGGTATTTGGTCTTATATTTGTCTTGCTCGCTTTGGGTGTCTGGTGGCTGGTGCGCATAGAGCGCCGTACGAAAGCATTTTTTTTGGGTAAAAATGCGCGTGACCTCGAGGATGTGATGGTGCTACTCAAAGATGAGATCTCTGATACGCGCGAGTCATTGCAAGTACTCGAGGCGCATCTCAAAAGCATAGATGTGCGTCTGGCACGAAGTATCCAGTATATGGGGATGGTGCGGTTTAATCCGTTTAAGGATGCCGGGGGTGATCAGAGCTTTGCCTTTGCGCTCCTTGACGAAGCGCATAACGGAATGGTTATATCAAGCCTGTATTCGCGCGAGGGCGTGCGTATCTACGCCAAGCCCATACAGGGAGGCAAATCCACGTACTCCTTATCTGCAGAGGAGACGGAGGCTATGCGACGGGCTTTGGGGGGGAGACCGGAGAATACATAAATTTTTATACATGGCACAAACAACGGCAGCACAACAACAGCCCGTGCGTGCTACCCGTCCGCCGGTAGTGGTGGTGATGGGGCATATTGATCACGGCAAAACAACTTTGCTTGATTTTGTGCGCAAGTCCAACGTTGTCTCCCGCGAGTCTGGTGGCATTACCCAGCATATCGGCGCATATGAGATCGTGTACAATGATCGGCGGATGACATTTTTGGACACGCCGGGTCATGAGGTATTTTCAAAAATGCGTTCCCGCGGTGCGCGGGTAGCGGATGTAGCTATCTTGGTGGTTGCGGCTGACGATGGGGTAAAACCACAGACCTTGGAGGCGCTCAAAGCGATTTTGGATGTGCATATTCCCTTTGTCGTTGCGGTCAATAAGATGGACAAAGAGGCGGCAAACCCAGACAAGGTAAAATCAGAGCTCGCTGAAGCCGGGACGCTGGTGGAGGGCTGGGGGGGCAATGTACCAGTAGCATATATCTCGGCCAAAACCGGATCGGGCGTGCCGGATCTTTTGGATCTCATACTCCTATCGGTAGATTTGGAGGAGCTGACGGGAGATCCCGAGACACAGGCATCCGGTGTGGTCATTGAGTCGCATCTGGACGCACGCCGGGGTGCGGTAGCTTCATTGCTTATCAAAAATGGGACGCTTCGCAAGGGAGATTTTGTGGTGATACGTGATGCGATCGCTGCGGTTAAAATTTTGGAGAACGACCGGGGCGAGCTCAAAACCGAAGCAACATTTTCAAGTCCAGTCACGGTGCTTGGATTTAGTAAGGTGCCGGCAGTAGGAGAAGAGTTTTATTCGTACAAAGACAAAAAATCCGCTGAAGCAGGGATGGCGGTCTCCCAAGAGCTGCGAGCCAAAACTACGGCGCCGGCTGTTGTGGCAGGACGCCAAGAGGGTATGATGATTTTGCCGCTCGTCCTCAAAACCGACGTTGTCGGATCACGAGAGGCGTTGGAAGGAGAGCTCGAGAAGTTGGCGTTTATGGAGATCGCTCCGCGGCTTCTCAAGAGTGATGTTGGGGATATTGTGGACGACGATGTCAAAAGCGTCTCTTCTCAAAAAGGAGGAGTCGTTATCGGCTTTAAAGTAAAACCTTCAGTGTCGGCAAAAGTACTCGCAGAGCGCTTTGGGATTGAGATTAAGACATTTGATGTCGTCTACGAACTTGTTGACTGGCTCAAAACAGAGCTGCGCCGACGTGTGCCACCTGAAGTGCGGCGGGTTGAGCATGGCAAGCTTAAAATTCTCAAAGTGTTTAAGCGTATGCATGATCGCTATGTATTTGGCGGCAAGGTGACTGCCGGATTTATCCGCAATGAGGACAAGTTTGATATCGTGCATGGGGTTGAACTCAAAGGATCGGGCAAGATTGTTAATCTCCAAAAAAACAAAAATGACGCAGCAGAGGTAAAAGAGGGGGCCGAATGCGGCATCTCGGGGGACGCAGCTATTGAGATTCTCGAGGGCGATATGATGATTGCCTATGCCGAGGAGATAGTGGATCGCGAACTTACCAAACCAAATGCCTAACGTACACCGTACTCAAAAACTCACCTCTATACTCCACGAGGAGGCGGCCCAGTTTATTGAGCGCCATGCGGCATTGCCCACGGGCGTGCTTCTGACAGTTACTAAAGTGGAGATGCGGGATTTGGATGCGGAGGCGGATATTTATGTCTCGCTATTTCCTACGGGTAGGATCGGCTTGGTACTCAAGGAGTTACGGGTGCTCGAAGGTCAATTTCGAGAATATCTCAAGCATACGCTTCGTATGCGTAAGATTCCTCGTGCCTCATTTGTGTTTGATGATACGGAGCTCAAGCGTGAGCATCTTGAAAAATTGCTCAAAACGGGTGAAAATATTGACGGTGGCAAATAAATACGGCCTGGTAGCCAAGTGGTAAGGCAAGAGTCTGCAAAACTCTTATACGCGGGTTCGATTCCCGCCCAGGCCTCAGGTAATAGGAGGAAATCGAAGGATATTTCAAAAATATGAACTGCTTCATGTTTTTGAAAATCCCGGCTCCGAACCTGCCTGCCGGTAGGCAGGGGAGAGATTTTGCCTGTTTGGAGCAGGGCGACAAACGTTGCAAAATCTTGGATGAGGAGGATTCCCGCCCAGGCCTCAGGGTGATTGAGGGAATCGAAGGTTATCTCAATTTGTTTTTTGCATATGCCCGGGTGGCGTAATTGGTAGCCGCGATCGACTTAAGATCGATTGCCGAAAGGCGTGTGGGTTCGAGTCCCACCTCGGGCACAAAGAAGTTTACTCTAGCGAAGCATGTTCTTTTTTGTGGGCGTACATATCTGTGGCTGTCTTCAGTGCGATTAATATCAAGAGCGCATAGAGTTTGTTTTGAAAAAAGAGTACCAGCCATCCTCCAAAAAGAATGGTCGCATGCATGACCATAATTCTTTTATAAGGCGCCTCCATCTGCGTACCTGATTTTACATGTTTATATTCTTGTTTGCCCAAAAAATTGTAAAAAAACGATACCCCGTGACTTACAAAAAGTGATATAAACGGCAGAGAAGATGTATACAAAAGAGGCAGTATGATTTCTCGGGGAGGAAAAAATGATCCTTGAGATCCAAACCCTGATGGCGCAAAAAATCCAAAGAGGAGGATAAGGTGTACGGTCATAAAACCGCCGTAATGCAGTACAAAAAATGGCACAAAAATTATACTCAAGAGCTTGTCGACAATAATCATTTTAAAAATATTGTAAAAACCCACAATTGCAGACTCGAGCCAGTAGATAAAAAGTATCTGAAACAAATCCCAGCCGTAAAAGAGTACTCCCCATAGGGGTACACTATTAGCTACCATGAGCGCAATAAGTGAGATTTGAGATGATGTTCTCTTTGACATACCGACTAAGTATACTCTTTAGTATATCATAGGATGTTTTGCGTAGTTATCTTGCCAAGAAGCTATTACTTGTTTATACTCGTTAGGTTATAGGGAGTAAGTAGATATGCATGAATTACGGCGTAGATACATTGCTAGCAAACATTGCACAAATAGGGAGCGCTACAAATATAGCGCGAAGTTTTTATGTTGCCGATTTTTTTGACGTGCTGATTATTGCACTTCTTATCTACACGGCGATTTTGCTATTCCGCCAGACGAGGTCTTTTCTGATTTTGGCGGGGATCGCGATAGTCATTGGTATCTACGTAGTCGCCCAGATTTTTAATCTCTACCTTACGGTGCTCGTGCTCCAGTCTTTTTTTGGCGTATTTTTGGTGGTGCTGGTGGTGGTATTCCAAGATGAGCTACGGCGGTTTTTCGAATTGGTAGCGGTATTTGGCACGCGCGAGCGTAAAGTCCAGCCGCTTATTGCCTCTTCACCGGCAATGGATGAGATTATCCAAGCAGTCGCGCATATGGCACATGAGAAGATTGGCGCACTCATCGTGGTCCATGGACGTGAGAATATCGATCGTCTGGTAGAGGGCGGGGTGACCTTGGATGGCGTCATTTCGGAGGAGGTGATCGTGAGTATTTTTGATCCGACCTCTTCCGGGCACGATGGAGCGATGGTTATCAACCGCAATCGTGTGGAAACGTTTGGCGGACACCTGCCGCTCTCCAACAATTTTAAAGAAATAGGCAAACACGGTACCCGCCACAGTGCGGCACTTGGGCTCGCGGAGCGTTCCGACGCACTCGCCATTGCTGTGTCCGAAGAGCAGGGCACGATCTCGATTGCTCGGGACGGCCGACTACGCATAGTAGAGAATATTGACCAGCTTACTTTGGAGCTGGATGCGTTTTTGCAGGAGAAGTTTTTTGAGGGATCGCGCGGATTTGTGCGCAATATTGTCCAAAAAAATCTTGCCCAAAAAATATTTTCGCTGGTGGCGGCTCTGGTGATTTGGTTTTTGGTAGCGTTTCAGGCGGGCACGGTCCAGCGCGATTTTGCTTTGCCGGTAACCTATCGCAATCTTCCCGATGCATATATTGTCGAAGATTCTCTCCCCAGGACGATTACAGTTACCTTGGAGGGGAGAGGGCAAAATGCGTTCGATCGGGTGGATGCTTCTTCTCTGGAGCTTGCGATTGATGCAAGTACTGTCAAACAAGGATCCAATGCGATCCGCATCACGGGGGACTTGGTAAAGCGTCCTCTGTCGCTTTCAGTCGTTCATGTCGATCCACAGGTCATACGTCTGACGGTTGAGAAGTTTTCCAGAGAGCGCATTCCAGTTCGTGTACGCACTACGGGGTCTCCTGCTATGGGTTATCGAGTAGCGGGAGCTACCGTGACGCCGAGTGATGTGATGATCCTCGTGCCAGAGGGTATGCGTACTCCGGAAGCGATACTCACGGATCCAATTGTCCTGGAGGGTGTGCATGAGTCATTTATTGCAAATCCCCACATTGTGCTACCTTTGGGTATGCGTCTAGAGAAGGAGGATGATGGTTTGGTCATTGTTGCTATTTCAGTGGAGCGGCAGTAGACATGTGGAAACAAAAATTCAAAAACTATTGTTATAATAGCTAAAGGGGTCAGAGCCCCTGTTTAATGTTTCTTGTATGTCTTCTACCAATCAGCGTATAGAGTGCAGAGTTACTGGGCGAGTACAAATGGTTATGTTTCGTGATTTTACCCGTCGTGGGGCTATCGCGCTCGGCATCACCGGATTTGTGCGCAATAATGAGGATGGTTCGGTGACCGTAGTCGCCGAGGGGGAGGAGCAACGGCTCAAAGCGCTCCTTGGGCGGATTGCCAAAGGGTCGCTTTTCTCGCGGGTTGATAAGGTGGAGACAGCTTGGTCGCTGGCAACAGGTGAGTTTGGTGATTTTACTATAGTGATTTCTTAAAAGAGAAACTTTCATGGAGGATGCACAACAAAATGGTGTACCACGGTGTATCGGAGTGATTGTGGACGGAAATCGTCGTTGGGCACGGGCACATGGTCTCCCTACGCTTAAGGGTCATGAAGAGGGGTACAAAAAACTTAAAGACTTTGTCTTATGGGCCAAAGAGGCTGGCTCTACACATGTGATAGCCTATGTGTTCTCAAGTGAAAATTGGAACAGGGCCGCAGAAGAGGTCTCATATCTCATGGGTCTCATTATTAAACTTCTCAAACAGGATGTAGAGGAGCTTGGCAAGAAAGGCATCCGGCTGCGTATTGCAGGAGTGCGTGGTATGCTTCCCCAAAATGTACGGCAGGCAGTTATTGAGGCAGAGGAGGCTACGAAAGATAACACCGAATTTACATTGTGTCTCGCGCTTTCCTATGGGGGGAGGGACGAGATAGTGGAGGCGGTAAATAAGATTATCGCGGATAAGGACAAATCACTGCCGATTACTAAAGAGACATTTGCTCAATATTTGTGGACGAGTGGTATCCCGGATCCCGATATGATAATTCGCACCAGTGGCGAGATGCGGCTTTCCAACTTTTTACCTTGGCAGGGCGTATACAGTGAGCTATTTTTCCTGCCGATCCACTGGCCGGACATTACCAAAGAATATTTCATGCAAGTACTTGAGGAGTACAAAGGCAGACAACGAAGATATGGCAAATAAATATAAAACACCCTCGCTAAGCGAGGGTGTTTTTGAGCGAGAGATGCTACTTGGTATCTATTGAATTAGTGTCAAAATAGTTTTTTAGCCTTCTTCTGCCTGCCGCACTTTTCCACCAAGTTTCTCTATTTTTTGCCGTGCGGTTATCCAAAAATTCTTCTGTAAAAAGTAACACAAAAGGAGTGCGGTTTTTTGTTGATTTTGATTTGCCAGTGTTGTGTTCCGTAATTCTCCTTCCCAAATCATTTGTATATCCAATATATGTTCTTTGGTCTTTCAGACTGAGAAGTATGTAAACGTAATACATAGAGAGGTGTGAGCGGGTAAGGGGAGTCTTTCTCCCCCAATGTTTTGCACGCACCTATCGGTATAGGCAAAACATCTCCTCCAAAACCGGGGCTCTCAAAAATATGAAGCAGTTCATATTTTTGAGATGCCCTTCGCCTCCCCAATGCTCTCCAAAAGCAATATATCCGCCCTTGTGGCGGATATATTGATATGAGCGGGTAAGGGGAGTCGGTTTTTAGCAAAACCCACGGAATGCCACTGGCATTCCGGTTCAACTCCCTGCCCTTAAACAACACAGCCCCCATAAAGGGAGCTGTGTTACATGAGCGGGTAAGGGGAGTCGAACCCCTATCTTCTCCTTGGCAAGGAGATATAATAGCCACTATACGATACCCGCTTTTTACCTCTATGTTATAGCAAGATTTTACAAGTCTATCAACCCTATACACATAGAGTTTCTGCCACAAGTTTTTAATAACTCTCGTCTAGGCAAATTTTATAATGATAAAGGATCCTACAAAAATAAAGCAGGCGCCTAATAAAAAATAGAAGCTGAGGTTTGTCTTGAACATGAGAAAGCTAAATAGTGAAACAAAAAATGGATATGCTATTTCAAAAACAGAGGCATCGGACGCCCCGAGTATCTTGATTGCAGAAAAAATAAAAAAGTTTGCAAGTACTGCAAGAACCACCGAGATGAAAATTAAGCCAAGATTCCACGTTCCGGAGCTTGCTAGTACTCGTATCGATTGTTGATCGGAGGCTAGTATGGGGAGAGTAATAGCGGCTACAAGCAAGGAGTCGACACACAATAAAACCAAGGGAGAGACCTTCATTAAAATTTTTTGGTCTAGAGTGTATACAAGTCCCCAGGTAATGGCGGCGGCTATTGCATAGATAAATCCTATATTTTTCACTGTTTTATTTTGAAACGGATATCAATTCTTTAGGAATGGCGCCGGATCTTCCTTGTGCTAGATTTTTAGTGCCCCCGAGAGGATTTGAACCTCTAACCCTTGCGGGACAGCGTCCTAAGCGCTGCGCGTATGCCAATTCCGCCACGGGGGCAGGGAAGGTTTCGCCGAGACGGCCAAACAAAACCATCTCGCATGCTCTAGCATAGAGTTTCTACATGCCTTGTGCAAGGTTTTCTAGGCCCCAGCTCCATCAGGCCCGAGAAATGGCGTGAGATCTGGTCCCGGGAGCCCAGGGAGGTCTTCTACGCCAGCATCAAATACGGCACTTGAGAGTACGCTCACCAGACCCCAGACCGCTACCATGGCGGCAAGAGCAATGATGCCATACGCGATGACTTTACGCGCCTCCTCTACCTTATCCTCTTGGTCTCCGGCGGATATATATTTTACGATACCCCAAATAAATACTACGGTAGCAAGGAGTGCGAGAAACGGAATAATACGGTTAAATAGCACAGTCAGACGCGCAAACACACGTGCGATCGTAATCGTACTGTCTTGTGGTTGGGTTTGTGCTTGGGCAGAAAAGGCGAGAAAGCCGACTGTAAGACCCAAGAGGAGGCGACTACATTTTTTGGCAAGAGACATGATTGCTAATTACTGCTGGGGGAGCCCATCACCGGCATCAGGAATATGGAAGTCTCTCCCTGCAAAGAAGAAGTCTATAGCGACATTTACAAACGCCCAAAGGGCGACCATGACTGCAAGGCCGATAATACCATAGATGATGAGATTGCGTCCCTCCTCAACTTTGTCCTCATCGTCCCCGGCGGCGACGTATTTAACGATGCCAAACAGCAACATCACCGTGGCTACGAGAAACAGGAATACGATAATAACGTTAAGACCATCGGTTACGCGACCGATAAAATCATTGAATTCTCCTTGTGCGAGTGCCGCCAGAGGGGCAAGGAGTCCGCTTGCGACTATCGCGTATTTCCAGATATTCATAGACATATAGTTACCTAAATATTGTAATAATCATACCACAGGGAGGTCTAGTCCTAAATGGTATTGATCCGGTCGCTCCCGGGGATGTTAAAGTCTCTGGTTTCAAAAAAGAAGTCGAGGACGATGTTTGCAAATGCCCAGACGGTGACCATGACTGCAAGGCCGATAATACCGTAGAAAATAAGGCGCCGCCCCTCCTCAACCTTGCTCTCGTCGTCTCCCGCCCCGACATAACGGACGATCCCGTAAAGCAGGAGGACGGTAGCAAGGAGTGCGAGAAACGGAATAATACGATTGAGTACCTGGGTGAGACGTTCGAGGACATTTTCGATACTAAAATCTCCGCCTCCTCCACTCCCTCCTGCTGGCGATGCGTTCGTGCAGTCTACGCTCCCATCGGGTTGGCAAAGCGCACAATCGCGTGAACAGCTTGCATTGCATTGGGTGACTGCGGTGCAATCTCCATCGGGAGTATCATACTTAGCGCCAGTGCTTTTGCCGGTGCCAGGATCGTAGCAGGCGCAAAACGCGGCCCCTGCGGGCGTAGGGGTGAGCATGGCGATAGAGAATAAAAGTGTAGTGACGACCCAAATCTTTCCGAGCAGGCCTGGTTTTGTCATGTATATATCTTATAACCTCCCTCTAAAAAACCAAAACCCCCTTGTGGGTAAGGGGGTTAAGTATTCTCATTGATTAGTTGGAGTCTATGATTAGGTAGGATCACTTGGCGTAAATCCGGATTGTGGCACCTCGGTATTACCCGGCACGCCAATGTCCGTTCCTTCGTCAAAGAAGAAGGTAAGAGCCACATTGACAAATGCCCAAAGGGCGATCATAACGGCGAGAGCAATGATGCCATTGATCATCATACTGCGGCCTTCTTT
>Ga0209542_10003419_pt1 | contig 34009 bp, 55 predicted proteins | sample RifCSPhighO2_01_FD_184028 | JGI IMG/M metagenome (GOLD analysis project Ga0209542, IMG submission 184028) | Soil microbial communities from Rifle, Colorado - Rifle CSP2_plank highO2_0.1 (SPAdes) (version 2) | ecosystem: Environmental > Terrestrial > Deep subsurface > Rock core/Sediment ... | reverse complement strand
GCCGAGGGTGCTAAGAGACAACAAACAGATATATGAGTAAAAATTTAGTATCTTTCAAACTTTGATCTTCTCTGGAGGGCGGGGGCTTCTTCCGAAGCGGTTCCTCCATCTCAACGCTCTCTTTTGAAGAGTGGTGGCAGTACCCTTTCTGACCTTAGAGAAAATCAAAATCCACAAGATAATATTTCCGGCGGAACCCCGATCTCCGCAACGCCGTCTAGCGGCCGTAGTCTGGGGGGACTTACTACATCAGAAACATCTAAAAATCTCGCATCAGACAGAAGAGGTATTCTCTCCTGCACGACCGAGACTTCTGGCACCGGCCGTTTTACTGATACGATGCGTAGTCCCAGTCTAGCAAATAGAAAGCCAATTTACTATCATTACTACAAAATCCATTCGTTTCTCTAGCTTACTCTATATGACTTTAATTGCAGGACAACTTTTTTTTCAAGGATTGGTTCTAATTGCTGATAGCAGGGCAAGTATCTCAAAAAATGGGATTATTTATCCGTGGAGAGACAACACTCGAAAAATATTTCTCCTTTCAAATAATTTAGCTATTGGATTCGCAGGAGATATCGAATTTGCCGGCAGTATTATAGGTTTTCTAGGTAGCCAAATAGAAAAAAGGCCTCGCTTAGGAAACCTGCATGTTTTTTATAACAAGGGGCCAAAACTTATACGGCATGCGTACAAGTTTTTATCAGAAAAAACTCGAGAAAAAAGAAGGGTTGGTTTTATGATTGCTTCTCTCGATCCTAATAGACCGGAACCTATTAAAAATGAAAAAGGGCAAATTTCTGGTCATATTGGAATATATGATAAAAAATTATTTGCGATTTCGTTTCCGGATGATTCGTTCGAAGAAGCAGGATTTAATAAACCATCTTTAGTTTTAGGTAGTGGAGAGCTTGCTGTAAAAGAAAAAGAGGATGAACTTAAGAAGTTGCGATTTGGCTTGGTTGTGGATTCTCTATATTTTCAAGCTTCACTAATGGATTTTATTCTTAGAAAAAAGATTAAAGAACTAGGCATTGATACAGTAGGCGGTTTATCACAAATACTAATGATTGAACCCAAAGGATCGTCGTTTTTAGAGTATAAGGGGAAAAGCGACCTAGACAACTCTACTGATATTCTAGATGTGGAACTCGTGATAAAAGGTGATACGCTAGTTCAGCGTAATTTAATTACGGGGAAAGAAATACCTCTCTTAATTCCTCCCGATGTTATTAAGATTAAAGATCCTTCAACTGATTTATTCGCAGATTTGGGGAATCAGGAGTAGTTATGTTAAAGTGATTTTACTTAATGAATGATAACCTCTCTATTTTCTCTCTACTTCTTTTCACTAACGGATACCATTTTAGGAGTTCGGAATAGAGGGTATACGGGGAGCCTGATTAAAAAATAAGAAAAAACTTTATGAAAAAATTCTACGCTATTTATAAGACTCCTGTATCCGTTATTGAGGGGTGGATGAATACCCCCGAAGCTGAGCGCAAAGAGATGCAAACAAAAATGGAGGGAGATTGGCAGGCATGGCAAAAGGAGCACGCTTCTATGATTGAAGAGTCTGCCGGCTTGGGTAAAACGCAAGTTGTTACTTCCTCGGGTATTACGCATGCGAAAAATGATCTGATGATGTACACGATTGTAAATGCGGATTCAGCTGATGAGGCGGCAAAAATCTTCATCGGTCACCCTCACCTCCAAATCCCCCAATCTTCGATTGAAATTATGGAGGCTAACAAAATGCCCGGGATGAAATAACAGCCTTTCGCATGACCGAGAATGGAGATTTTACGAGTAACTTGAAAGAAATACTTAGCTGTGCTATTACCTAATGCAGGAGGTGACGACATGCTCAATAAATGTTCGGGCACGGAACACAAGTGGGAAAAGGTTGGAGGAGAGAAATACATTCCGCGAAAATGGTTAGGGTGCAGTAGATCTTTCTTCATGTGGCACCATGGCCAAAGGATGTCGCGCGTTAGACTGGTACAACCAGTCAAGTGCAGCGTTTGCGGTGCAGAAAGTCAGAGGGATGCCGTCGGTCATGTCTTCCAAGTTCTCTGTGAAGAGTGTGGCGAGTATGGAGTATGAGACAGGTCCAATCCTGACGTAAAGTCAATCGAAGTTTCGAAATACCCACCGGCAGAAAACCTGCTTCGGTGGGTTTTCTGTTTTTATATAAAACTCGATTCTTCCATTTCCAATCTAATCTTTCTCCAATTCAGATTTTTGAATTCGTCCAATAGGGGGTATAGCATTTAACAAGGGCTAGCGATTACCAAATTATTTTTCCGTGCGTCCTTTTTTCTTTACCTTTTCGATATAAAGCGGGTAGACGCTCGCAAAGCTCATTGTATAGATTCGAGTTTTTTTTATTATACTTGTTTTCATGTCTTTTTATTTTACAATCAAATTATGAATTACGAACCTCCAAATCTTTTAAATGATGATGGTACAGCCTCTATGGCCACTATGCTTCTGTTATCCCACCACGCGTTCCGACGCGACATCTCGCGGTTCATCCGCGCCGTGGCCGAGATCAAAGCTGGCGACGCCTCACGCGCCGATGCGGTGCGCGGCGAGTGGGAGAAGAGCTTTCGGCAAGCGCTTCACGGACATCACACGGTGGAAGACGCAAACATTTTTCCGGATCTTCGGAATAAACATCCCGATTTAGCACCCGCTCTCGATAAACTTACAGCGCAGCATCACGTGATCGATCCCTTGCTTGAAAAAGGTGACGCGGCTTTTGACGATCTCGCACATCCGGCCAGTGCCGAAGCGATGCTCGCTGAATTAAAAAAACTTCTCGACGAGCATTTGCAATTCGAAGAAGCAAATATCACGTCTTCACTGCGCGATCACAAAGAATTTCCTGCACCGGCTGACGATAACATGGCGGCCATGTATGCCCAAGGATTCGCCTGGAGCATGCAGGGGATTGCCCCCGAAGTACTTGATCAGGTACGAAAATTGCTACCAGAAATCCTGCTTGCAAAACTTCCGGACGCCGAAAAAGAATTTGCGGCGCGTTCGGAACGCGTATGGGGGACGTACGCAATGGGATTGGCAACAACGCCAGTGCCGGAGGGATACTAATTCTATACCTTGTGGTTTTTCTTCATCGCCGCAAAAGATTTCTTGATAATTTGCTTGAGGACGCCGAGGTTAACATCTCCCAGCTTATTGATATACAAGCACCCTACACTTTTTTTGTATTTGCCTAACTTCTTAAGAAGGGCTGCCTGATCAGAAAATCCCGATGTTTTTTATCTGGGAGAGTGCGATACACCTTCTGATTTTTAGATGTGGTATAATACAAGCGTCGAGACGCCGATATTAAAAATTTAAGATTAGATAAATATAACATATGACAAATTGTAAAAAGTGCGGGAAAGAAACAAAAGGTTTCAAGTGCGATATGTGCGGGACGGAGTCGGAAGCTCACGATAATAACCATTCTTGCGGAGGCGAACATTGCATGCCAAAATGCTCCGGGTGCAACGAAGCTGAAGCGAAGTGCTCCTGTTCCGCGTAGTTTTTATTTCCGCCTCTCGAACACCCGCCAGGAGTATCTCCTGGCGGGTCGTCTATTTTTATGCAAAACTCTAGAAATATGTATGACGTGGTAGTTATTGGCGGAGGGCCTGCGGGCATGATGGCTTCAGGACGCGCGGCGGAGCGGGGGCGTTCGGTTTTGCTGCTTGAAAAGAATGCCTCGCTTGGTAAAAAACTTCTCATTACTGGCGGGGGACGCTGCAACGTCACGAACAATAAGGTTGAGGTGCGGACGATGCTCTCGAAATATAAAAATAATGACCAGTTTCTTTTTTCTGCCTTTACGCAGTATAGCGTTAAAACCACGCTCGCATTTTTTAACGGACGGGGGATGGCAACGAAAGAGGAAAACGAGGGAAGGATCTTTCCTGTTAGCGACAGCGCAAGATCGGTTTGGGATGTACTCGTGAAATATATGAAAGAAGGCGGGGTAAAAGTAGAGACGGGCGCCGAGGTTACGGGCCTTTCTTTTGATCCAGGCACAAGGCAGATTGTCATTAAAACGAAAGGAAAAGAAATCTTCGCAAAATCGTGCGTGGTTGCCGTAGGAGGTACGTCTCGTCCGGAGACAGGTTCGACCGGAGAAGGATTTCGCTGGCTTAAAAAGCTAGGCCATACCATTATTGAAAATGATTTTGCGCTTGTCCCGGTTGCGCTTTCGGATGCGTGGGCAAAGAAGTTGGGCGGGGTCACCCTCAAGGATATAAAGTTAACGACATTCCAAAATGGCAAGAAGCAAGCGAGTTCCAAGGGGAAGATTTTGTTTACGCATTTCGGGGTAAGCGGGCCGACCGTGTTGAACATGAGCAAAGAAATCGGCGAGCTTTTAAAATATGGCGAAGTGGTCATCGAGCTTGATTTGTTCCCAAGCACGGATTTAGGGGCGCTTCGCAAAAAGCTGCAGGAACTTTTAACAAAAGAAAATAATAAGAAGCTTAAAAATGTTTTAGGCAAATTAGTCCCTGCCTCGCTTGCCTCCGCGCTTTTGGGGATTGCAAAAATTAACGGCGAGACGGCAAACCACAGCGTGAGCGCTCAGTCGCGAAAAGAGCTGGTCGCCCTTATGAAAGCGGTTCCGCTCCATGTTTCGGGATTGCTTGGTGCGGACAAGGCGATTGTTTCTTCCGGCGGCGTTGCGCCCCAAGAGGTGAATTTTAAAACAATGCAGTCCCGGTTGGTCCCGAACCTCTATCTGGTTGGCGACGTGCTTAATATTGACCGCCCATCAGGAGGATATAGTTTGCAACTTTGTTGGACTACGGGTTTTGTCGCAGGAAGTAGTATACTGAAGCATTATTAATAACAAACATATTTTATGTCAAAAAGAGCAACCGGGATAAAGCCGCACAAAAAATCAAAGAAGTCCCACAAAACAAAAAAGAGGCTCGAGATCAAGCGGCTCATGCTTGCGGGTAAGAACGCCAAGCGGGGGATTAAGTAAACAAACACGCCCTGGATCTGTTTTTTAAGTTGGGCGATAAGCTGCAATGACACAGGATTTCTCAAAAAGGTTTGCGATTGTGCTTCGCTCGGACATCGAGGCGTGGCAAACTATGAACGCCGCATGCCATATTGCGGCGCGGCTTGGTCGCGCCGTCGGGGAGTTTGATACCGGCGAGAAATTTACGACCAAAAACGGTTTTTCTTTTCCGCGCAATTCGCAATATCCAATAATAATTTTTAAAACCAAGGAAAATAAAGTTTTGCAAAAAATGCTAGAGGAGCTCCGAGTGTTGGACATTCCTTATCTCGCATTTATCCGGGAAATGATAGATTTCACCGACGACGCAGAGTTACAAAAATCACTCGATCACAAAAGTGAAACCGAGCTCGAATATCTGGGTGTAGGCGTATTCGGTGATAATGAAATTCTCAAGAAATTGACCAAAAAATTTAGCTTGTGGAAATAGAAAAGATTAATTACACAATGAAACTTTCTACGTCTCAAAAAATTTATATTTCCAAATCGAAAATTCCAAGGGCGGGGTTGGGGGTTTTCGCGGCGAATAATTTGAAGAAGGGGGAGGAGATCGAAATTTGCCCGATTATTGAACTTCAAAATGAAGCGGGCCTTTTGGAAAAAAGTAAATTATTTAACTATTATTTTCTTTGGAAGAATAAAAAACATTGCGTGATTGCGTTAGGGTTTGGCTCAATTTACAATCATTCATACGAACCGAACGCGACTTACAAAAAGAACTATAAAAACAAAACTGTAGATTTTGTCGCAATTAAGCCGATTAAGAAGGACGAGGAAATCACCGCGAACTACAATTACGGAAACCCCAACGATAAAAGCCAGCTTTGGATTAAATCCATCAAGCCGCCCGTGAAATAGTATTAGCTTTGACGTTTTAAAGACGGGCGAGACCGATGAAAAAGGAATGTAATTTAGGATTTATGTGCTATTCTTCTCCTCATGTCCAAAGGAGAAGTGATTATAAAATTTGATGCGGTAACGTTTGAGCACGGACACAACCACCCGATTCTTAACGAAGCGAGTTTTTCTCTGCGCGAAAATTCTAAATTTGCTTTGATGGGGCAAAACGGCGCGGGCAAAAGTACGATCTTCGGCCTTATCACCGGGCTATACGCGCCGGACGAGGGGAGCGTGAGTATCCGCCCGAAGCTTTCCATCGCGACCGCGAAGCAGGTCATCTCCCGCGACCAATTAACGATGAGCGTGCGGGAATTTTTTGAAAGTTTTTTTGAAGAGAAGGTCTACGCTATCGACCCGCGGATCGACGAGGTGCTCGAAATCGTTAACCTGCAAGCGGACCACGGCCAATTGATAAAAACATTTTCCGGAGGCCAGCAAGCCCGCCTTCTCTTGGCTTCGGCGTTGATCCAGAATCCCGACCTGCTCCTTCTTGATGAGCCGACCAACAATCTCGATACTGCGGGGATCGCGCACTTAAAACAATTCCTCGTCGCTTACCAAAAAACCTGCATTGTCATATCGCACGATTCAGATTTTTTGAATGCGTTTACCCAAGGCGTTTTATATCTCGATGTTTTCACGCGGAAAATAGAGCAATATGTCGGCGATTATTTTGATGTTGTAAAAGAGATCACGAACCGTATCGAGCGCGAGAACGCAAAAAATGCGCAGCTCGCCAAAAAAATCCAAGAAAATAAAGACAAGGCAAATTTTTTCGCGCAAAAAGGCGGGAAGATGCGGAACGTCGCCATGAAGATGCGCAAGAAAGTCGAGGAGATGGAAGAAAGCCAGGTGGACGTGCGCAAGGAAGACAACTCTATTCGCCCGTTCAAAATTCCCGTGCAGCCGGATATCACGGGAGAGATCGTGCGGATTACGTCGTATTCGATCGTGCGGGAGCGGAAAGTTGTTTCAAAAAAGACGGAGATAGTTCTCAAAAAACGGGATCACCTATTGCTCGCGGGGCCGAACGGCATCGGCAAAAGCACGCTCTTGGAATCCATCGCGTCCGGCAAAGCGAAAGGATCAAAAATCGCCGATGGAGTTTCGGTCGGATATTATCGCCAGGATTTTTCCACGCTCACTTTCGAAGATACCGTCTACGAATCGCTTCTCGCCGTCATGAAAGAAAAAGATGAGCAGGTCCTGCGCTCCGTTGCGGCGGGATTCCTGATCAGCGCGGATTTCATCGGTACCAAGATCGGCAGCCTTTCGGAGGGGCAGAAAGGACTGGTCGCGTTCGCACGTCTTGTACTACAGAAGCCGGGCCTTTTGATCCTCGATGAGCCCACCAACCATATAAATTTCCGGCACCTACCCGTGATCGCGTCTGCCCTCGACGCCTATGAAGGGGCGATGATCCTCGTAAGCCACGTTCCGGATTTTGTACATCAAATCCGTATCAGCGAAATATTAGATCTTGAGAAATAAGATGAAGAAAATCGTGATTGCGGATTTGCAAAAAGCGTACGAGGGAAAATAGATGGAAGACGTCCACCATTTCGATATTTTGGTTTAGGTTTCTCTTTAAATAAATTGACAGGCTATAGTAAAAATGCTACAGTTATTTTAATATTTTTGTACTAAAATCTAAAAAGAAGGAGACGCTTGATGGCAACTTTATTGGATGAACTCGCGAAAAAAGGCCTTATCGCTAAGGATAAGGAAAAAAAGATTCTGGAAAGACAACGAGACGAGAGTCGGAGAAAAGAAGTCCAGAATTCGAGGGAATTGAGTTCGACTCATCGCGATCCGAGCCTGATTCGCCTAGGGTCTTGCCCGTCAATCAGGGAGTTCAAGGCAATCGCCAAGGATTTACTGACTGAGGATCCCGGAAAGATTCTGGCGGTGATTAATGAGGCGCATCGTTTTAAAGAAGAAAGCGCCGGGAAAGATCTCTTAACGCTCGTCTACAAAGTCAAAGACGGGCTTAAGGGAATGGATCGCGGGAGTGTTGAGAAATTCTTGAAGCGGGCTTTCCGGAGAGCCGGAGCCACGCTCGAGAAAAAAGATTCCAAGTGGATCTCCTGAATTGGGACAGAGGTAGCCTTTGCTGCCTCTGTCCCCTCACCCAAGTTCATTATTTCGATAATGGGTTTAGGTGAGGTAAAAATTTAAATCGATAGTATCGTAACGCCGGCGATTGTCAGGATTATTCCAATCCCTTTCAAAAGGGTAATTGGCTCTTTCAGGAAAATTGCCGAGAGAGCGATGGCGATGACGACATAGCCTATGGAAACTGGGGCGGCGATACTTACTGGGAGGCGGGATACGGCGAGGACATAGACGAACGACCCCGTCGCAAAAAGGAGACCCACTAAAATTGCGAGCGGCGCGGATAGTATTGGGAGGTAGAGACTTTTTTGCACGAAAAATAAAATCGGTACGGAGACCACGAACATCCCAAGTGCTGTGATAACTTCCAGCTGGTATGGGCTGACTTTGCCCATTACGAATTTCTGAAGAAACGATCCAAACCCAACGGCTACTATATATGTCGCTAAAAATAGAAACCCCGCGAACCTGTCCATATACTTATATTAACATCCAATGCGTTCCTAACCAGTGACTTTGTTTGTGCGTAGCCATTTGTAGTTGTCTAGTAGCGATATTTGCGCTATCATCTTTTTGGATTTGGATCTTCTTTTAGAAAGGAGGATTATGATGCGTTATTTGAGCAAATTAGGAGAAGGAAAGGCCGTTTCCGTCTGCACTGATGACAAGGCGAAATGCCTCGAGGTTAGATTTGAGAGAAAAATCCTTTCGGGCGATATATCTAAGGGAAAGCTGGTTCCCACATCATTCGAAGGGATAAAGCGGCGTGGAGGCAAGCGTCGGTTGGCGGTTGGTATTTCTTACGAAAGCGCCGAGGCACTTCACCTGGTGCTTGGTCGGGCCCTCAAAGATATGCGGAAAAAGCGATCCGAGTTTGTCGTGGAAGGGAGAAGGGCCGCTATAATGGATAAACTCGCATCACTTGTTTACATGTTTGTGCGGATTCAAAATGCAAAGTTATAGTTTCGACGAACAACCGCCTGGGAAAGCTCGCGCTTTCCCAGGCGGTTTCTTTTTTATGGGAAACTGAATTATTAATAATTAAATAAAAAACATAATCCATATGCAAAAAGAGTAAGGCCTAGATTGCCTTTTCAACGCTAGTATGTTAGCTTTTGTACCAAATAAGGACCTTTATACGATAAGGAGGAACGAAAATGTTCTTCGAAGAAGAAAAGCCGAGTACGGCTGTGTTGGCAATCATACTTGTCATAATATTTTCAGCTATATTCTTTTTTCTTCCGATGGTGTGGCATGGGGGAGACTATGTTGAGGTGACAAGAGAGCGCCCAGCAATAGTAGGAGTCATCTCCAGGTATGGTGACTTAGTTGAGCTGGAAGATAGTCGCATGTGTGTCTATGTCGACGCGAGCGTAATTTGCCCCGAAGGACTAGAAGGGCGATTTAGGGTCAAGGTGCGTTTGAGTCCAGATAAGCAAGGCTACGAAGAAATGTTTGATCGCTTTTCCCTTCGTCTAAACATGCTTTTCCAAATGGAAAACTTTTGCCCGTCCTCTAAGATCCCGGGTTAATTAAGCAAAATGGGAGGGGAATATGGCCGACGCGCCGAAGTTTGATGAAATTTACAAATTGGCTCTTGAAAATTCGAAGCTTGTACAGAAGTACGGCCGCGACGAGGAAATACTTTTGGCGAGGAAGGCCAGAGGAGGACTAAGGGTGATCGGCAGGATTTTAGAAAAGCCTGTCGTGGTCGATGGCAAGATGCTGGGAATTTTTCACGTCATTGTGACCGACCTTGGCAGCCTGGATTACGTTTCCAAGCTCGCGGAAAGCATAGAAAAAAACACAGGCGTGAATTCGGAGGTGACAATTGATTTAAGGCGAAAAAAATTTCGTAAAACCGAATAACCGCCTGGGAAAGCTCGCGCTTTCCCAGGCGGTTTCTTTTTTATGGGACCCAACTTATAATCTAATCATGCCGAATGAACCAGTCCATTTCGTGAACGGAAAATTTGTTACCGAAAAAGATTTGGCCCTGCCTGTACGCGATTTGGGGTTTACGCGCGGGTTTGCGGTTTTTGATTTTTTCATAACCTACGGCAAAAAACCTTTTATGCTTTCGCGGCATATCGACCGCCTTTTTAATTCCGCGAAATTGATAAATCTCGCCACACCTTGGACGAAAGAGGAAGTTAGTAATTGGGTTTTAGAGACTTTAAATAAAAACGAGGGAGGTGAGAAGGCCATAAAAATAATTGCCTCGGGCGGCGTTTCAGATTCTCTTTTGCCGTCCGGCGAATCGAATTTATTTATTTTAATCGATCCGCTCGTGCAATTTCCGGAAGATTGTTATAAAAAAGGCGTAGGCGCGACGATGTTAAAGCATGCGCGCTATTTGCCGGAGGCCAAAACGAATAACTATATAGAAGTTGTGCGCCGGGCGGAGGAGACAAGAAATAAAGGGGCTATCGAGCCCGTCTATTATAATGATGAGCAAGTTTTCGAAGGCTCCAACAGCAATGTATTCGCGGTGATTGGAGGAAAACTTTTGACTCCTAAATCGAACATTCTCGCCGGAGTAACGCGCGGGGTGCTCCTTGAAATCTTGAAGCTCGATATCCCGGTCAAAGAGAAAAATTTTTCGCTGGAGGAATTTCTTTCCGCGAGCGAAGTATTTTTCTCATCCTCCAACAAGGAGGTTATGCCTATAACCAAGATAGACGGGAAGGCGGTTGGCGATGGTGGCGTCGGCGAGGTTACAAAGGAGGTTATGAAGCAATTTCGCGAATTCATCTCTTGACATTTTAACCAGGAAGTGCTAAGTCTACTCCAGGTCAAGAGGTGTTTTTTAACTTACTTTGAGAAAGGAGGTGGCTTATGAAAGCCATTATTTTTGTCTTGGCGCTGATTTTTTTAGCGCCAGCGATAGCTTCGTCCCAACAATTCCTCGAAGAAACTAAAATAATCGAGGAGGTCATGATCAGCGAGGGGATAGAAGACGAACTTTCCTATCGGGGACTGGATAAGTTATTCCCCGAGGAAGAGGAAATTGATCCATGGCGCGCGAAGGAGCGAGGAGAGGAATGGGTTCAGGAGGAATTCAATATTTTGCTCGGTTCGGATAAGGCTTTGGCTGGCGCAATGAGGTGTTTCCAGCCTAAGTACCAGGAACTTTTTCATCAAGCTTCCGAAGAGAGCGGCTTTCCCAAGGAGAAAATTGAGGCGATTGCTTTTCGCGAAAGCTTCTGCAATCCCAAAGCCAAAAGCCCAACTGGGCCAAGAGGAATCATGCAGTTTGCGAAAGCGACTGCGCGAGACGAGGGTTTGAAAATTATCCAGGCCGTAAGAATCATCAAGATCATCAAGAAGATCAAGCAGGGGAAGAAGACCAAGAAAGTTGTAGCGAAGAAGAAAAAACCCGGAAAAATTATCCACGATGACCGACTGAAACCGCATCTGGCGATTCCAGCTGCAGGCCAGCACCTCGCTTGGCTAAGACGTTTCTTCAATGGAAGTATGGAATTTGCTGTCGCTGCTTATCACAGCGGCGCTGGCGCCATGGGAGAGATGATCCATCTAGCCAAACAGAAGATGGACGGGAGGGAGCCGACTCTGGAGGATCTTTTCTTTAGGAATAGTCGCGACCATAATCCCAAGCTTTACGAGGCGGTCTTGAAAAATATGAAGAGGGATAAATCACCCAAATATCCCTTCAGGATAGAAGCCTCCGAGAGATTTTTGAAAACAGTTCGGGAAGGGCTCGGGGTTGAAAATGTACCGATCAACGCGGTTGTCGCGTCGGCAGAGTGACATAAAAACACCGCGAAGAAAATAAAAAGGCGGGTTCAGATATCTGAACTCGCCTTTTTCAATTGCAAAACTAGAGGCCCGGTGTTGGTATGGCAAGATCTTCCCAGTCCGCGGCTGTGCCTGTGTCGTTCTCCAGCCCTTCCTCGGTGCGGGCGATGGAGTGGCCTTCGGCGACTCCCGGAACGGACGGGTCAAAGGCCGAAGTATTTGTCCCCCAGCTTACCGAATCCATCAAGACGCCAGAAGAATCGCGCAGGAAGAGAGCGTCGCCCCCATTGGCGAGCCCGTTTCCGATTGAACTTGTAAGCACCACGAATGTGGTCGACGCAGTTGGGTTCCAGAAACCGCTCGTCGTCGAGCTCGCGGTTACTATAAGATATCCGCCAGGCTGAATGAGCGTTTGTCCGATGGCGATCGCCGGGATTGTGTCCGTAGCGACGCCGTCGGAAATGGTGAACCCTGCGACGTTCACTGCGCTTGGTCCGGGATTAAAAAGTTCAAGCCATTCGTTTGCAGGTTCCTGTCCGGTGGTTGAGGCGACGTCGTAGTAGACTTCGCTGATAAGTATCTGGGCGTTAAATTGCGTGTAGTTAACTGTAACGCTTTCGGTTGTGGTTCCTCCAGCTCCGCCGCAGGAAAGGGTGTATGTTGTGGTCGCGGTCAGGGTTACAGATTGCGCGCCGGACAAGGCTTTAATTCCTGCCCATCCGTTTGATGCTACGCAAAGAGAAGCGTTGGTTGAAACCCAAGTAAGTGTTGTTGACGCGCTTGATGTGGTTGCGGTTTCAAAAACATTCTGGGGATTGGCGGTGAAAGTTAATGTCGGGGCTGCGGGTGTTGGTGGAGGAGGAGTCGGCGTGGGAGTCGGAGTTGGCGCGGGCGGCGGCGGGGTTGGGGTTGGTGCCGGAGGCGGAGGCGTTGGGGTCGGCGGCGGCGGAGGAGCAGGAGGAGGAGTCGGCGAGCAGTACGCGGGCAAAGTTAAATCAAAACTGCTCCGCTCGTTAAATTTTAAAACTTTCGCGCAGAAGCGCGCTTCGATATCCGTTACCGCTAAAGCTAACGGGGGGAAGCTATACGCGGCAAGCGCTATAGACACAAAACACGCGAGTAGAATTTTATCTGTTTTCATATTTGTTTATTATAAGTTATGTTTCCCTTGCTCTTTGTGCATAAACTTGGTATGGATAAGTTATAGATTTTAAAAAAGGAGGGAAGAGTATGTTCGGACCGGTGTGGGCTATAGAGAACGGGGTTGTGCGTGACGACCTCAAGATGAAAAGAACTGAGACGATGTCTCTCGAGAAGGCTCTCGAATCTAGTATCCATCCCTTCGCTTTTATAACGACGGATGGGAAAAGATTGGTTCCTGGAAGGCTGCATGATGAGGTCTCAATGGAACTATTTTGGGAGGAGGTAGATGGGACGCTAAGGGAATATATGAAGAAGCGTGGCAACTACCGTGTTGCCGTTGGGTACGAAGACCCTTAGGTATTTTTTCCCGCAGTGAATCCGGAAAGTGAGCAGTGGCGCTCACTTTCCGGATTCTAAATTTTTAGGAGTATAATATTTGTATGCTGAAAAATATTTTGAAAGCGATCGGCCTTATCCTGCTTGCGTCCGTCGTTTTGTCTTTTGTATACTCTTTGAATTTTTTATATCCGCCGAAGGACGAAGATTTCAAAACTTCTGGAACTGTTTTCGGAAAAGTTTCGATAGGTCCTTTGTGTCCTGTTGAGCCATGCACTGTTCCGCCGGAATCAAATCCATACGCATCGCGTAATTTAATTTTTACTCCGAAGGGAGGCGGGCGCCCTGCTGATCTTCCATTTACTTCGAAATTAAACTCTGACGGGAGCTTTAATATAGAACTTCCTGAATCCGATTACGAAATCAGCCTATCCGATTGCCAGTTTATGGGCTGTCAGTTTTCTTTGCCAAAAATGATAAGTGTTAAGGCTAACCAAACTTTGGAGCTAAATCTCGATATCGACACTGGGATCAGGTAGTATCCCTGTTTTTAACTTCCCACGCCGAGCGCGATTCGCACGATCCTCACGTACGCGTTAAACGACGCCATACCAAAGACTCCAGTTCCGTTTGGCAATCCAAGCGGAGTTAGGACTTCGGCGCGGTTTGCTTCCTGCCAGCGCATCACGGCCTGCCTGGTCAGGTTTCCAAAATACGTAGTTTCATTTCCCGGAGATCCTGAGCCGATTAACGCGATGCGGAAGCCCGCCCAGTTAAGGTAACGCTGCAAACATTTAACGTCGTCTCCGCGCGCGCCAACTTTAAGCGTCCGGGAAATTTCACAAAGAGGGATTGTCGGGTTTGGTGCGGGGGGCGGAGTTGGAGTTGGTGTGGGGATTGGTGAAGGCGTTGGGGTTGGCGTTGGGGTGGTCGTTGCGATCGTGATGCTTATCGTCGAAGTAGCGCTTCCGCCCGAACCCATACAGACTAGCGTGTACGAGGTTGTTGTAGAAACCGTTACGGACTGCGCGCCGTTTGTGGACAGCGATCCGGTCCATCCGCCGGAAGCGGTGCAGGACGTCGCGTATTGCGTCTGCCAGTTAAGAGTTGATGAGCCTCCCTGGGTTACGCTTTGCGGGTTCGCGGTAAAGGTGATGATTGGTTGTAGTGTTTGCGCGCGGATCGGCGTGATTGGAAGAAGGATCCCGAATAGGGCCGCCGCTAGGACATAAAAAGAAAAAGTTCTCATATATTTTTTTGAGTTTTTAAAACCATTTACACGTTCGACCTTTCTATTTCTAATTCGCCTTTTATAGTGTTTTAGACGTTGGAATAAGAAGCTTTCTTACATGAGCCCGACGGTTTAGGGTATAATTTATGGATGATTAAGCCGGTTGAAATTACTCCTTCATACACGTCCAACTGGCTCGAATTTTCTTGCGAAAAATGTGGCGATTCCGGGGTTTTAAATACTTTAGATGTTATAGATGTCGACCGCGACGGCGAGGCAATCCAGAAATTGGAATATAATTGCCGCATCTGCGGGGAAGGATTATAATTTTATTTAAAAGCAGTCTTTTGAAAATTAGGCTTTACTAAGGAGGGCTTATGAATGAAGCCGCATTACCCCTTTGGATAGTATTGGGCGCGGTTCTCGGATACACTTTGTGGCGCCATTTTGAGCCTTACGCAGAAAAAATTTGGCACTTGATCGTATTTTTCGTGCCGATCTGCCTGGCGTTTGTGCTCTTCGTGTTTTATATCCTGAGTTGGTATCCAGGTTTAAATTTTATCCTGGCGGCGCTGGGCATGATTGCCGTTTTGCTTATCGAGAGCCGAACGGGGAAGATTTTTCAATCGTGGTGAGGTAGCATTCAGGCCGGAAGGATTTATTCCTTCCGGCCTGCTTTTCTATTCGTGTATAATTTAAATTAAGCATGACGCAATCCGAAGCATTATCTATTTTGAAAACTGGAGCGAATGTTTTTCTTACTGGAGAACCTGGCGCGGGCAAGACTTACGTCGTAGACGCGTACGCTTCGTATTTGCGCGAGCGCGGGATCGAGCCCGCCATAACCGCTTCGACCGGGATCGCGGCGACGCATTTGGGAGGGATGACGATCCATTCTTGGTCCGGGCTTGGGATAAAAAAGAAACTCGATAGGTACGACCTCGACCGCTTGGCTTCGAGCGAATTTATCGTAAAGCGGGTTGGCCGCGCCAAAGTTTTAATAATTGACGAAGTTTCCATGCTCTCCGCGGAATCCATTTCCATGCTGGACGCGGTCTGCCGGGAAGTGCGAAGGCGCCCCGAGCCTTTCGGCGGCCTGCAGATTGTTTTTGTCGGAGATTTTTTCCAGCTCCCTCCCGTCGTGCGCAGGGGCGACGATTCAGAGGAATCTATTTTGCCGGAGCGGACCATCGTGCGTTTCGCCTACGACGCACCAGCCTGGCTTGAAGCAAACCCCGTCGTCTGCTACATCTCCGAACAGCACCGCCAAACGGACGACGGCTTCCTTTCTATATTATCTTCCATACGGCGCGACGAATTTAACGAAGTCCACCTTTCGCAGATCGGCTCCAGGATCGTTGAGGCGCATGACGCGCCAGAATACGCCCCGAAACTTTTTTCGCATAACGCCGACGTCGATAAAATTAATTCCGAAATGCTTGATAAAATTTCCGCGCAGGAAAAAATATTCGGGATGTCCTCGAGCGGGAACGATAGGATTATTGAATCGCTCAAAAAGGGCTGCCTTTCGCCCGAACGCCTCGTCCTTAAAATCGGCGCCAAGATCATGTTCACGAAAAATAACGTTAAAGAAGGGTTTGTTAACGGGACCTTGGGCGAAGTTACGGGGTTCGAGACGAGCGGATACCCGGTTGTAAAAACCCGGAGCGGCCGGAAAATTTTGGTTAGGGAAGCGGAGTGGAGCGTTGAAGAAAATGGAAAAATCCGGGCGACAATCGCGCAGCTTCCGCTGCGCTTGGCCTGGGCGATGACCGTGCATAAAAGCCAGGGGATGAGCCTTGAGGAAGCGGTGATGGATTTAAGTTCCGTTTTTGAATACGGTCAGGGATACGTCGCGCTCTCCCGCGTACGCACTCTCGCCGGGCTCTATCTTCTCGGCTGGAACGAGCGGACTTTCCGCGTGCATCCGGAAATTCTTGAGAAGGACGAATCTTTCAGGCAAGCTTCGGAGGAGGCCCGCGAATCTTTTGAAAAAATTTCAGACGAAGACCTCCGAAAAATCCACGAAAATTTTATTAAAGCCTCCGGAGGGAAAAATATTACGATCGGCGAAAAAGTTAAGTCCCGGCTCGATAAAATCCGCGAGGCTTATCCTAACGCGTACCGGCCGTGGCCGAAAGATAGTGACGAAAAATTGACTGAATTATTTTCCGGCAAAACTCCGTTGAAGGAATTAGCTAAAATTTTTGGCCGGCAGGCCGGCGCCATCCGCTCCCGCCTCGTGAAGTTGAATCTCCTGGAGGAGTAGGTGATTTGAAAATTGTACGGAATTATGCGAGGATTTTTAAAAGTCTCTTAATCTTGGCGTTTTCTTAACAAATTTCGGAAGGAGGAAATCATGAACTCTGTACTAGTCTTTCTTGTGATTTTGATTCTCGGAGGACTCTTAGGCTTGTTTTGCATCTACGTCACCGGAGGGGCAACGATGCTTCACTGGATCCTGTTTGGGGGTTTCTTAGTTTTACTCATTTTAACCTTGACATTAAATCGTCACAGTCCGCCGCTTATTACGTCCAATGACGGTTGATGAAGGGAGGATACCATGGAACTTTTTGCCCGCGTGTCTTATTTCCAAATAGGGGATAATTTCTTACGGGGTCGCGTTGTACCTGCAGCTTCGGAGCCAAGTCCATGGGTGTATTCTCAGGATTTCGCACTCTACATCCTCGAGAACTATTTCGAAACTGGAATTGTCGAAGACGACGAAGCAGACCAGGTTGAAGTGATGATACATGAATGGCATCCTCCGATCCGCTGCTACGAGTTGGATTTCGACCAGCCGAAATCAGCTTTGACCCTCAGGGATGTTATAGCGTCTCGAGACTCGCTGAAAGAGTTTTTTGGCGCCGTTGGGCCGATTGTACATTGATTGGAGGAGGTTCTATGGAATATGTAATTTCCCTTGGCCTCGGTTATATTTTGCTCGTCGGCCTTTACGACTATGTGAAGAGTTTTGGCGAGAGGCTGGAGCAACAAAAGGCATCAACTTTTGCGGACTGCGATGCTTCGGAAAAGTTATCCGATTGGGCAGAGAAGCATCATGGTTGCTGGCCTGGAAAATACGTGGAAGGAAGAAAAATCGTTGAGGAATGCATTGCTACGTGGAAAACATTCCTTCTGCACCACTCTTTCGTTGATGGAGTCCATCGTCTCGAATGGCTCCAGAGTTTGATTGATCCTGGCGATGAGCCGCCGCCCGGCAAAAAATAATCCAAAGGCCCAACCGAAAGGAAGGGCCTTTGTTTTATAAAATCCCAGCTGTATTGAAAATTAATTTGGAATATGTAAGGATTTTCATGGAATCTGAAATCTAAGATATTAGGAGGTGGATATGGCAGCAGATCCTGGTTTTTACGACCTGAAAAGCGAAGGGGATGTTCTTGCTTTTTCTTGTTTCTGCGAGTCTTTCGCTAGGGACATAAAAAGTAAAAACGAGCTGGACGACGAGGATCGTGAGGAGTTGGTAAGGCTTTTGGATGCCGGCGATAAGCTTTCGTGGGAAATCCGCGGGAACATCGATTTGTACGAAACGTATGCCTATATCTCTGGCACAATGTCGGAGTTGCGAAAATACGTTCTCCAATAAATTAAAAAAGGGAGGTGACTATGTTATCTTGGTCGGTTATGTTTTTGGTATTCGGGCTGGTTGCGGGAGTGCTGGGCTTGACGGGACTCGCTGGAGCCGCCATGCATATAGCCTGGATCCTGTTCGTAGTCTTCATCGTCTTGTTTTTTGTCAGCTTCGTTATGGGCCGCCGCCCGCCGCCGTAAGGCGACCGCGAACCGCATTTATAAAAGAGGAGTCCCCGTGGACTCCTCTTTATGCTAATAATTTTTGTGCTTCGCTCTCCGTTATCTCTTGATAGATGAAGGAATCGCAGTTTTCCTCTTCGCAGTCGCATTCGAAATCCTGCTCCCAGAGGATGTAGGCGCCAGGACCTAACCGAGCTAAGTGTTTTGATCCTTCGTGACCTTCTTTCAAAAGACATGGCAAAAGCTCGCTATCGGACGTAGGCGCGCCATGACTCGGCACCAATAAAGCACAATTCATACGACCTCCTTTGGATCGCTTATTTATTTAAATTTAACAAAACCCCGCGAGCTTGTAAATTCTAAGAAAAACCGCCGAGAAGCGAGTTCTCGGCGGTTCAATTGAAACTATCTGATCTTGCTATCCCGGAGTAATAATTTTTCTAACTCCGGAGAAATTGGCAACGTAGGTTGCCTGCAAGTCGGAAAGGATGAGCAGCCGAGAAAAACTCGGTAATTTTTGTGTCGTAGCCTCATCCATGTTTTGCATGTCGGGCATTGGCGCAACTCTCGGGCAGCCTTTTTGAGCGTGTCCAGTTTTGTCTGTAAATTTGTTGCCCAACTTTCTATACGTTTCGTTGGCTTCATTTGCCAGACAATCTTCGGCTCCTTATCTTCCGATGTCTGCAAAAGGAGAACTCGTATGGAGTCAGCCCCTATGGGTCTTTGCCCATTCCGATCAAAAGATGAGCCGATGAGGATGACGAGATTTTTCTCCGCGAAGAAGATTCCAAAAGAGAATTCTCCCCACCCTGATAGCTGCGCTGGCACCGCGCCATTTCTCTTAATTAACTCCGCGAACTCTTCCGGGTCAATCCATTTGAATCTTCCCATCTCCTGCTCCTTTCTATTGTTAAGGTTTCTATTCGAATGCCCCATTAGCTGCTTAATAGCACGTTTTGACCATACTCACAAGCTCACAATATGAAACTATGTCATTGATTTTGAAGTTTTATTTTATGAAGTCTAAAAGATTTTAGTCGATGTTTATTAATTAATTTTTTCTGAATTATGCTAAAGGGAACAGATAGAATAAAAGACCTTCCGGAAATTTTTAACGCACTGGAAAAGCGCGTTGAGTTTTTGGAGAAGCAATTAAAAGATCGCAAGCCGAAAAGCAAAAATAGAAAATAGCTTGTTGCCTAGCCTTATTTATACATTGAAAGCTAGTTCTTTTCCCCTGATAATCTATCCATGGGCGTAGATAAAAAAATCTTAATAGAGCTAGGTGCCTCTTTTTACCGAGGTGACGTTATTTGCGTATGAAAGACCCTAGATTTCCAAAGGATTTTCTAAATAAGATTATTTGCGGAAATTCTGTGGATATTATGAAAAAGATACCGAAGGGATCGGTAGATTTGATTGTGACTTCCCCGCCTTATAATCTGAAAAATTCAACTGGAAATGGAATGAAAGATGGTCGAGGCGGTAAGTGGGCCAATGCTGCTCTGCAAAATGGTTATGCGAATTATGACGATTGTATGCCCCACGAAGACTATGTGAAGTGGCAAAGGGATTGCCTAAATGAAATGATGAGACTCATTCCTGAAAATGGTGCTATTTTCTATAATCATAAGTGGCGCGTACAAGGAGGGTTATTGCAAGATCGCCAAGATATTGTAAATGGATTTCCTGTTCGGCAAGTCATTATTTGGAAACGAAAAGGTGGTCTAAATTTCAACCCTGGTTACTTTTTGCCCACCTATGAAGTCATCTATCTTATAGCTAAGCCAATGTTTCGACTCATCCCCAAAGCAAATGCTTACGGTGATATTTGGGAATTTACACAAGAGATGAACAATGATCATCCTGCAGCCTTCCCAGTTTCATTGATTGATCGCATTGTCTCATCAACTCATGCGAAAACGATTTTAGATCCGTTCATGGGTTCTGGTACAACTGCTATATCTGCTTTAAATTTTAATAGAAATTTTGTTGGTATAGATATTTCGCCAGAATATTGTAAAATGGCACAAAAAAGAATTAAGTACTATCAAGCCCAAGCTAAACTTTTTAACTATGTCAAGTAAGCCAATTATTTATACAAAAGAATCTTTAATCAAAAAACTCAAAAAGATTTCTGGAATGGGTTGGATTCGGAATGCCCGCCGTGGTAATCATGGTGGCATTGGTAATACCCTTGAAGACCTTCTTGGAATAAAAGAAAATAATTTACCAATCCCAAATGCCGCGGAATGGGAATTAAAAACTCAGAGGCTCCATACGGTTTCGTTATGTACTCTGTTTCATATGGAGCCTTCCCCACGTGCAATTCGATTTGTACCACAAATTTTGCTACCAAAATATGGCTGGAAGCATCGGGAAAGTGGGTTGTTGTATAAAAAGGGTGAGATGAGTTTTAGGCAAACTATTCATGGTGCAAAGCCAAGCGATAGAGGGTTCATGGTTAAGATAGATCGCTCTAATAAGAAAATTCTAATATCCTTCGACGCTAAAGAGGTTAGTGCTGGAAATAAAGAGTGGCTTAAATCCGTTAGTAAAAGAATTGGCCTGGGAGAACTTAACCCCCAACCCTACTGGGGATTTGATGATTTGGAGCACAAGGTAGGCACAAAGTTGTTGAATACTTTTTATGTTCAAGCTGATGTAAAAACTATACGAGGTAAGGAATATTATAACTACTGTAAAATAATGATGCTTTGTAAGTTTAGTTTCGAGGGATTTTTGAGGGCATTAGAAACTGCAAAAGTTTTAGTTGATTTTGATGCTAGGACGGGGCACAATCATGGGACAAAATTTCGAATGAGGCAGGATAGTTTCCCTATGCTCTATGAGAAGAAAGCAGTGATTCTTTAATTTTTTTCAAACCATCCAATCTCGCAAAACCCATTTAAAAGTTTTATTGTTTTTGCAACATGACGAAAAAAAATAAGCCTGAAAAAATAGAAATCGGGAGTATAAAGAAAACAGCTTCAGAGATTATTCCTTTTGCAGTCAATTTGATCAGTCCAGAAACTTTTTCGGATCCATCGGCCGTAGTTACAAAAGTCAGTCAAGGAATCGCAACATACTTTTTGTCAAAATTTTTATCTGAATATCGCGAAAAACTAGAAAAGAAGGAAATCAAAGATGAAAATTTCGAAACAGAAAAACCGACCCTTGCGTTAAGGGATCTATTTAAGGCGATTGAAGGAGGCGATATAGATGATGAGAAATTTAAAGCAATGAAGTCCGTCTTTTTTTCTGGAATAAGTAAACATTCTAAGCAAAAAGATGAAGTACAGTCATACGAATTTTTACAAACTGCAAAAAAATTAAGTGGCATGGAAATTCTTATCTTGAGAGCCAATTTTGAAATAGCTTCAGGGAAATCTGCCCTTAATGTTTCTGTAAATGCCGGAATTCGTTCGCGAAACGCTTGGCGTAATGAAATTAATAAACAAATAGGCTTCGAAGATATGGAGGGAGCAGTGTTCAAATATGAGAAAAATTTAGAATCACTAGGTTTAATATCACCTAGGGTTGAAATGGATCGTCTTCAGGGAGATTTTGAGCCAACTCCAAATTTTCGCCTTACTCGGACAGGATATAAATTCTGTGAATTTATGATTAGATATGAGTAGGTGTGAAATTTGCAAAAAGTTATGTATGCGACGATTTTGTGGGCCTGAATGTGAAGAGGCTTCTACCATTTCATTGACAACTACTGATCAATAAAAATTTCGAAGACCAGAACCAAGACAGGATATATAAATGATCAGAAAACAGTTTTGCATAAGCCCTAAAAAGAAAAAGCCCCCGATGGGGACGAGCCCCACAAGGGTCTTCTTCGTAAGAATTAACTGTAGTGTAGCATATGGTCAATAACTTGTCCACAGCTACATAATATAAGACGTATAATGTTACGAAAAATATATAAACGGAGCTTTTGAGAGAGATAACCGCTTAGGATAGAATATATACATGAAGAGGATTTTTTATATTTTTTCGTTTACGGTGCTTGGGATTTTGCTGCAGTTTTTAGCGCATGCCTTGCTTGAGATATGGTATTTGAACCGGTACACGCCTTTCGACGGCTGGTATACATTCCATACTATCGCGGGAGTTGTTTTGCTTGTCGCGGGCGCGGCGCTTGGATTTTGGGCTGGGGTGCATTTCTGGCGCGTGATATACGTCGAGCGCCGGTATTTCCGGAGATGGACGAGATAAATTGAAAAGAAGCCTCGGGGGAGGCTTCTTTTTTTTGGCGGCGGGGTGGGTTGATCAATGGACGGTTTCTTTCTTTCCCGGGGTCTGGGGGTCAATGTTTCCCGTCATGATTTTCTCCAGAAGCTCTTGGGGAATACCTATGGTAATCGCAGACAGAGGAGCTTCTTGTTTTCGGTTCGAGATTACCTGCCAGCCTTCGCGAATTTCGAATCTTTTGCCGGCGAGCTCTGGAAATTCGTATGCGAAGGAATTCCAAAATAAGGCTTGCAAGCTGTAACAGATAGAGCCTAGCTGGATTAGTTCTCTTGCGATTTCAGTAAATACTGCACTTTTTTCGAAATCTTCGTTTCGCTCCGCGCAATCGAGTGCGCGCTGACGAATCTTTAACATTGCTCGCTCGAGATTTCTTTCAGCTTGGGCCACGAACCAGTAGAGTTTCTTCAGCTCCTCGTCCTCCAGGATAAACTCGCGTACTTCTCCTTCCGCGACTTTGTCTGTCGGCCCCTTATTGATGACGACCTCGGTATTTCTTATCTTGTTAAAAATCAACTCTAGCAACTTCGTCATTGTGTGTCCCTCCCTTGTGCAAATTTCATAGAATCATATTATGTAGATGTGGATATGTCAAGATTTTTAATATGTCAGTTGAAATAATGAAAGATTTAGATTATAATGACGTTATAATATATTATGGCTCAGAAAATACTAAAAATTGGTTCTTCGGTTGGGGTTACAATTCCTAAAAAATCCCTTCAAGATTTGGGTTTGAAGCCGGGCGATAACGTCGAAGTGAGGGTAGAGGGCGAGAACATCATTATTCAGGGGCCGGTTAAAAAAGCAACTTCCCGCCAGAAAAAGGTGGCTAAGTTGACTTTTGATTTTATCAACCGGCACAGGAAAGATCTCGAAGCTCTTGCTAAAGAATAGTGACGTATCTATCTGCAGAAGATATTTTAGAAATCCACTCGATGCTTATTGATGAGATTGGAGGCATGCACGGCGTTCGCGATATGAACGCGATTTTGGCTTTGGTCGGCTTGCCGAAGCAGAAAATTTCCGGTAGAGAGCTTTATCCGTCTATATTTTCTAAGGCAGCCGTTTATGCGAGAAATACAATCATGAATCATCCGTTTTTTGATGGGAATAAGCGTACGGGAATGACCGCGGCTTCGATTTTTCTGGAAGATAACGGATATAAAATTGTTTGCAAGGATGGCGAGATTGAGAAATTCGCATTGGATATTATTAAGAGTAAGCTTTCTATCGAAGAGATAGCAGATTGGTTCAAGAGGCATTATTAATATAGAAAAATGAAAATTTTTGTGAAAGGGAAACCAGGCGCGAAGAATTCCGCTGTGGAAAGGATTGACGAAAATCATTTTACGGTTGCCGTGAAGGAAGCGCCGAAGGACGGGCAAGCAAACATCGCGATACAGGAGGCCCTTGCGGAATTTTTCAAAATTTCGGCCTCGCGCGTGCGTTTAGTATCCGGGTTTTCGTCCAGGAACAAAGTTTTTGAAGTGCAATAGGTCGCGCTTGAGTTTGGAATATGGGGATAGAGTTTTCCACAGGTAGAGCCGGTTCGTGAAAAAACTGTGGATGACAGAATTTTGATTCTCGCATAATATTAAAAAATGCCGCTTTACTATTTGGAGAATGACGGAGGAAAGATGAGTATCAAGACTGATTTTTTCCCGGAAGCAAAAGAACTTGCGATCAAAAACGGAGGGAAGTGCACCGTTAAAGAGCTTCAGAAAGCTTTTGACGTCGGATATTTTCACGCTTGCCGGATCTTGGACCAGTTGGCGGGCGAGGGGATAATCCCCTTTGAATACGGGATAATTCCGAAAAAAATGCCTGCGGGCGCCCCGTTCGAGGAAGTCGTGAAAGAAGCCAAGGATATAATTTTGAAATCTAAAAAATTCTCGGCGTCTTTGATCCAGAGAAAATTATGGATCGAGCATAACCTCGCCGTGAAGGCGGTAGAGACCGCTTCCTGGCAGATGCTTTTGGAAACTTTGCGCCAAAACAAGTACAAAATTTGATAAATCGAGTGTAGAATAGGGGTAAGGTGAACATTACGGAGACATTCCCTATTTTCATACAGCTCGGTTTTCTTTTGGCATTTGCGACTTTGGTCTCGCTTTTGATGCGGGCACTGAAGCAGCCTTTAATCATTGGATACATTATAACGGGGCTTCTTGTAGGCCCGTTTGTTTTTAATTTGATCCAATCGGAGGGAGTCTTCCAACTTTTCAGCCAAATTGGGGTCTCGTTCCTACTTTTCTCGGTGGGGCTTAATTTAAACCCGAACGTCTTGAAGCAATTCGGGAAAGTCGCGCTCATAACCGGCGTTGGACAGGTCGTATTCACCTCCGCCGTCGGTTTTTTAATTTGCGTTTTACTCGGCTTTTCATATATAACCTCGTTTTATGTCTCGATAGCCCTCGCGTTTTCAAGCACGATCATCATTTTGAAATTAATTTCGGACAAGGGCGACCTCGAGGATTTATACGCCAAAATTTCCATCGGTTTTCTCTTGGTGCAGGACGTAATCGCGATAGCTTTGCTTCTTGCGATCCCGATACTTTTTGCCAATACAGGTTCTTGGGCCGACCTCGGTGACGTCGTGTTTAAGATTTTGATGGCTGGGGTTTTCGTTTTCGCTGTCGCGCGGTCCATCCTCCCGAAAATAAACGACTACATTTCTCGCTCGCAGGAGCTCTTGTTCCTTTTCGCGAACGCCTGGGGGATCGGGATTACGGCCCTCTTCCTTTATATGGGCTTCTCGATCGAGGCCGGTGCGCTCGTCGCTGGTATTGCTTTGTCCACGCTTCCATTCCGGCACGACATAAATGCCCGCCTTACTCCGCTTCGGGATTTCTTCATCGTATTGTTCTTCATCCTGCTCGGCTCGGAGATGGCCTTCGGCTCTATCGGGGATATTATCCTCCCAGCCGCCATCCTTTCCTTGCTCGTCCTCGTCGGAAACCCATTAATTATGATGATTATCATGGGACTTTTGGGATATAAGCGAAAAACGGGACTTTTAACCGGGCTTACCGTCGCCCAGATAAGCGAATTTTCTTTAATCCTGGTTGCGCTTGGTGTAAGTCTTGGGCAGATTGATCGGGAAGTTCTTTCCATGGTGACGTTGGTCGGGCTCGTTACAATTTTCGGCTCGTCGTATTTAATTCTCTATTCCGACAAAATTTATAGCGTCATCGGAAAATATTTAAAAATATTCGAACGGAAACACGTTTTGGAAAAAGGAATCCGCAATAAAGATTACGATTACTTCCTTTTCGGCGGGAACCGCGTCGGGTTTGATTTTATCGAGCTCTTCAAGGGAATGAAAAAAGATTTTTTAGTCATCGACCACGATCCGGAAATTATCGGGCAGATGAAGATGGAAAAAGTGGATCACGAATACGGGGACGCAAGCGACATAGATTTTTTGGAATCGCTTAAATTGGACGAAGCCTCTCTCATAGTTTCAACTATTCCTGATTTGGAGACCAATCTCTTGATCGCGGAGGCGGCAAAAAGGCACGCTTCGGGCCCCATTTTTCTCACTGTGACGCACAGTATCTCGAACGCCTTGGCGCTATACGAAGCCGGGGTGGATTACGTGATTTTGCCGCATTTTTTGGGCGGAAAATACGCTTCGGAGATCGCCAAGAGGTTTCTGAAGGACGCCAAAGAGATACGCCAGATGCGCAAGGAGCACGTCAAAAATCTTTTGGCGCGTTCGGCCCTCGGGCACGAGCACCCGGTCTTGGAACGTTTTCGCTAGAAGAAGTGTAATTAAAATTTTTCTCTTACGTCTTTTATTGTATGCGCTCAAGATTTCAACAATGCTCTTTTTTAGGGGAGACATAATTTAAATTTTAAAAATTTTGAGGAGTGCAGCAAAATTGCTCCCCGTTTCCCCGGGAGTGTTTTGTTTTTGGAAGAAGTGGATAACTTTGCTATGCGAAATATTTTTTTGTTTATATAATTAATGTATGGCGAAGAAGAAAAAAGCACCTTCGCGCAAGAAGAGCGCAAAACGCTCGACGAAGCGCAGAAGGTAATCTCAGCAAAAAGGCGTACGGTGCAAACCGAACGTCTTTTTGTTTGCGCGCAAAATAAAACTGCCGGACCCGTGTGGATCGCGGCAGTTCTAGAAATGCTACGCTACTGTCCCCAAGAGGCAATCCGCGAGAGGGAAAACCATGTTGAGGTTTTTGCTGGAATCTGCGTGGTGTTTTTTGTGGTACTCGAATACTTTCTCCCAACATTTTCCACGCCAACCGGGAGTTTCTATGCGCTCCCTCCAGAATAACTCATAGTCGGCGTGGTATAGGGCGTGCAAATTTTCGTACGACGTGTATGAAGCAGTAACACCGAGTATCCCGCCAAGGATGATCGGCCCGGAAAAAAAGGCCTGCGCCAGCAATAAAAAGGGAAGATAGATAAGGATGAAGACCGGCAAAGACCAAAACGGGAAAGTCGAGGATTTTGTTTGCGCTTCCTCCAGGATAGCGTAGTGGGCTACCGGAGTAAGTACGTGGTGCACACCGTCGTGGGCCTCATAGAATGATTTAACCGGCCAGTGATTTCTCAAAAAGCCAGGAAACATTCCGTGAAGGACGTATTTATGAAATCCCCACTCAACGAAAATGTTAATCACGATGACGGCCGCAGTTGCGGAGAAAATTGCAACCAATCCGGACGTCGCTTGTGCGATAAAAGTATCTTTCGCCAAGAACCAAAAAACAAAAAGAATGGAAATGAGCCAAAGAAAGACCCATTCGTTTGTGCTTCGAATAACCTTCTGATAATACACAAACCACCTCCCAATCTGCTTTAGTGTCGTTAAAGAGCCTTTACTCAAGTATAACAGTTATAACTTTTTTAATCTTTTTGGGTTATAATTTATGTATGATAGAGAAAGAAAAAATTTTAGACCGTACGGATCCCGTTTGCGGGCTCAAGGTTAATATGGAGAAGACTCAATACACCTCGCGCGTCGGGGATGATATTTATTATTTCTGCTCCGAGGAATGCAAGAAGCGCTTCGACTTTGACCCGCGTAAATATTCAGGAGACGATGATCAAGACGACTGAACCTAAAATTTTAGTGATCGGCGGGGGATTCGGGGGAATCCGAGCCGCCTTAGAGTTAGAAAAATTTAAGCTCCCGGGGGCTAAAATAACTTTAGTCTCCGATAAAACACACTTTGAGTATCACGCGGCGTTATATCGTGTCGTAACCGGGCGTTCGCCGTTGGAAGTCTGCGTCCCGCTTTCGGAAATTTTTAAAGGGAAAAACGTCGAAGTCCTGCGCGACCGCATTTTATCTGTGGACCTCGAGGCCCAAGCCGCCGAAGGATTTTTTGGAAGCAGGCACCCTTTCGATTATTTGGTTTTGGCGCTTGGTTCCGAGACTTCATATATGAATATTCCTGGGCTCGCGGAACATTCTTTCGGTTTTAAGTCTATTTCCGAGGCCCTCAGGTTAAAAAAACATTTTCACGAACTTTTTGAATCTTGTTCCAAAGCTTCGACGGAAGCGGCGGAAAAAGTTTGCCTGATGCACTTTGTCGTCGTTGGCGCGGGAGCTTCCGGAGTGGAATTGGCCGGGGAGCTAGCGCTATATTCACAAAAACTTGCTGAAACCCATAACGTCGCAAGATCCCTCATAACCATTGATTTGATCGAAGCTTCTTCGCGCGTGCTTCCGCTTTTTTCCGAAGGAACATCCAAGAAAGTTGAAAAGAGGTTGCGCGATTTAGGCGTGAATATTTTCGTTAATCGGCCGATGGAACGCGGAGAAATCGAATCTGTGATGGTGCGCGGACTTAATATGAAGACGGAGACCATAATCTGGACGGCCGGAGTAAAACCGAACGAGCTTTACGGAAAAATTCCTGGCGTGGAATTTGATAAAAAGGGACGGCTTGTCGTTGATGAATATCTCCGCGTGAAAAATTTCAAAAATGTTTTCGCGGTGGGGGACGGCGCTTCCACTCCCTTTTCTGGAATGGCGCAGACTGCCGTGTACGATGGGCGAATTGCCGCCGCGAATATAAAAAATGAAATTTTAGGGAAATCGCTTAAAAAATATGAACCTCCGAAACCTTACCACTCGATTCCCGTCGGGCCGGGCTGGGCGGCCACGGTTTTGGGCAGTATTTCTTTATACGGATATGTCGGATGGATTTTGAGAAGAGCCGCGGATTTAAGATATTTCCTTACTATTTTGCCTTTCAAGAAGGCTTATCTTGCATTTGCAAGCGGAAAGACGGTCTGCGAATCGTGTTCGATCTGCCTTCCCGACGAAGAAAACCCAAAGGTCGCGTTAAATTTAAAAGAAATAAAAACTTAACTATGAACTTATCAAATTCAGTAAAAATCATGTTGTTTCTCTTGCGGCTTGCGATGGGCTGGTTGTTTTTCTACGCAGGGATTACGAAGATATTAAACCCTGCTTGGACTTCCGCGGGGTATCTCGGGGCGGCGAAAACCTTCCCAGCTTTTTATTCCTGGCTTGCGTCGTCCTCCATGATCCCGGTCGTGGATTTCGTGAACGAATGGGGGCTTACGCTTTTGGGCGTCTCGTTAATTCTTGGAATTGGCGTGCGCCTTTCTTCGATTCTGGGAGCGGCCTTGATGATTTTGTATTATCTAGCCGCTTTGGATTTTCCTTACCCAAACCCGCACTCATATATAGTAGACGAACATATAATATACGCGCTTGTACTGCTTTTCTTCGCGGGCGTTCGCGCGGGAAGGTTTATCGGCCTCGATCCTAGGATCTCAAACAAGATAGGGTAGCTGTGGAAAGAAAGTTATTGGACACGCGCCTATTTTGATATAATTTGAACATGGCAGAAGAAAACACTAATGCGTCCGGCCAGGACGAGGTCGTCACCTGCGCGAAGTGCGGCAAGCAGAAAAAAAAATCAGAAGGGCATTTTGTCCTTGAGGGTACGACTTTCTGCTGCGAGCAGTGTTGCGGGGACCCGTCAAAAGGCGAGCACAACGAAAAAGGCGCCAAGGTCTGCGAATTTTGTTAAAACTTTGTCCCTAAAGATTAAACCCAATCCCCTGTTTATCTTGTTATTTTTAATTGGGGCTTTTTCTATTGTAAATTTAGCCCTAGCCCACGGCGCGGAGCCGTCTTTGAGCGATAAAATAGTAGAAACTTCCAAGTCTGTCGTTACAATCTCCTCGATTTTGATAATACTTTTGGTGCTTATGGCCGTAGGCCGCCTGGGCAAGGAAGCGGGCGAGGGAAATAACTTTTTCAAAGGCGTGATATTTTTCCCGATTGTGATAATCGTTCTCGGCGCCACTTTCTACCTTTCCGCCTCAACCATTTACTTAAACATGGTTTCGGAGACGGGCGGGCCCGTGCACTGGCACGCGGATTTTCGGATTTTCAAATGCGGCCAAGAGCTTTTCCTAGAGGAGCCGACGGGGCTTTCCAATAGGATCGGCAAGTCCGACCTGCACGAGCATGGGGATGGGCGTATACATATAGAAGGCGTGGTCGTAAAGAGAGGCGATTTTTCCCTACATAAATTCTTTGAAGCTATCAACGGGAACTTAACCGCCAAAGAGCTGTCTTTCCCAGGAAAAAATACTTTTGAAAAGATGGTTGCCGGCGAGCCTTGCCCTGGAGATTTGGGCGAAAGTGAAGTCGGCCCAACGCAGATCCAAGTTTTCCTATATAAAACAGAAGGGGATACAATCCGCCAGAGTAAATTGGAAAATTTTGAGGGATACGTTCCTTCGCCGTACTCGCAGATTCCCCCGGGCGACTGCATAATTTTTGAGTATGGGCCAGAGATAAAAAACAGGACCGAGAACATCTGCAACTTCACGGAAATCGGGATTAAAGAAGGCAAATATAAATACCTGCCTGCCGGCAGGCAGGTGAAGAATAATTATGGGAATTGAAGCACAACTTCCGACAATATTAACCGTAATCGCGACCGCGGCCATTGACTCCATCAACCCCTGCGCGATCGGCGTTTTGATTTTGATGATCTCGGTCGTCTTGACTTCCGGCGGCTCGACCAAGCGCATGATTTATTTAGGATTCCTATACACATTTGCGATTTTCATCGTCTATCTTGCGGCGGGGATTGGCCTCGCGTATTATTTCGCTTCCGTCCCGCTTTTCATCGCCGAATATATTTCCATAACTGTCGGAATTTTTATCGCTTTGGCCGGGCTCATCGAGATAAAAGATTATTTTTGGTACGGGAAGGGTTTTTCGCTCTCAATCCCGTACGCGGCTTCCAAGATGCTCGAAAATTACGCTTCGCGCTCAACGGCGTGGGGAGTTATTTTCTTGGGGATGTTCGTCTCCGCGGTTGAACTTCCGTGCACTGGCGCGCCGTATCTCGCGATTATCACCGTGCTCGCGCAGTATTTCGATTTCACGGCCTTCCTGCTCCTGGTTTTGTACAACATAATTTTCGTCTCGCCGTTGATCGTGATCCTTTTGCTCGTCGCGGGCGGGAAAAAACTTCAGGACATAAAAATGTGGAAGCAGGAATCTCGCGGGGCGATGCGCCTTGCGATCGGACTCCTTATGATCGCCCTTGCCTGGTTATTAATAATGATATCCAACGGAACTATAAATTTAGGTTAGAATAAAGTCATGGCCGAAGAAGGACAAGTTCACCATCATAAAGCCCTAGGGCACCTCGCCAAACAGCCGATCACGGACATCGTGAAATTCGGCATCGGGCGGCTCGTTTCGCTCCGCCTGCCTTGGCTTCTTTTGGGCTTGGTCGGCGGAATGATCGCGACTTTGATCGTGCGATTTTTCGAAACCGCGCTCGAGGAAAAATTGGCGCTCGCGTTTTTTATTCCCGTCGTCGTGTACATGTCGGACGCGGTGGGCACGCAGACCGAGACACTTTTCATACGCGCCCTCTCCATCGAGAAAATTAGTTTAAGAAAATATTTGTTCAAGGAAATTATTATCGGGTTTCTTTTGGGCTTGGCCTTGAGCGTCCTTTTGTACGGGTACGCCATAATAACTTTTAACGATTCGGAAGTTGCGATTATCGTCGGGCTTTCCATGCTGATAAGCTCTGTTTTTTCTGTTATTATCGCGACTTTTGTCCCGCTAATTCTCCGGAGATTTGGGAAGGATCCGGCCGTCGGCGCGGGACCGTTTACGACGATTCTCCAAGATATCCTGGCTTTAGTAATTTATTTCGTGATTGCGGCGATAGTTATTTATTAAAATGGAAGCACATATAATTAAAAGGCGGGGACACAAAGAAGCGTACGACGAGCGGAAAGTATACGGCTCGGTTTATTCCGCGAGCTTGAACGCTCATTTGGACAAGATGAACGCGGAGAAAATCGCGGAGAAAGTCTCGTGCGAGATTACGGAGTGGATCGCGGCCGAGACGGAGCAGGTTTCCTCGGAGAAAATTTTCCGGAAAGCCATCGAGCTTATCAAGAACGAAAACAAAGACGTCTCGTTCATGTACGAAACCCACCGCGACTTGGCGTAATTTGCGCAGAAAGTTTCAGAGCCCAGCTAGCTTCGCTAGCTGGGCTCTTCTATAGATTACTTCTTGAGGAAACTTTTCAATCTTTTGCGTGGTGTCTTTTTGAACCTCCCTTTCGCTTTTGTTATTTTGTGGATAGCCTTTCTGATTTCATCATCTAACATCATAGAAAAATTAGGATCAAAGTGGTCTCCACTTCCAGGACAAGGTACATTTAAGAAATTCTCCCACCGAATGTATTTGCCTGGCTCTGCGGATTGTCCACCAAATAGCTTTTTCAGTTCGTCTCCAGATTCCCCGGGGTGGAAAGAAAGGCCGAATGCTCTTTGTAATTCGTCCTTTGTCAGAACTATCTTGCCGTGAGCTATTTTAGGGGGTTGGTTGATTTCCCATTCAAGAAGCCATTCATCCGCTTCGCGACTTACCACGAGTAATGATGCTGCCGCGCTGATTAGGATTATTTCTGTCTCTTTGTCATATAGTTCTAGAACGGTTTCGTAACAGAAATAGTGGCACCAAAAAGGTCGCCAGCCGAGAGTGTGGGGGATTACATAAAGGCTGTCTGGCTTCGAAAATCCTAATCTCGCAAGATTTTGCATTTTTTCTACCCCTTTCAAAAGTAATTTAAGAACAGCTTATTAGTTTTTACCATGCATTTAGAGAAAAATCAAAATAAGATATATAAATGGGGAACTTTTAGTGTTGAGTGCATTTAAGGATGAGGTAAAAGAATTTCCTTATTCGCTGGACGAACCCGTCCCAAAATATTTAGAGAAGATATGCGACAGTTTTAAAAATATCAAATTAATATGCTATCGCGCATTAATTTGATATTTGTGGCGTGGCGTAAAAAGATTCAGGGGCCGGTTCGCGTTGCGAACCGGCCCCTGCTTTTCCTGGCTTATTCTTGTCTCAGGATTTTTTTCATCTCGATTCCGAGCTTGTATGCTCGCTCCACTTCTTCCGGGTTCGCGAGTTCTGGTCTTCTCTCTCCCTTGAAGAAGGCGCGTTCCAGCTCTTCATGATGCTTCTGCTCAGAAAACTGGGAATCGAAAACAGCCTGCATACGTTCCTGGACTCCAGTCCTGGCTTGCTCATTGATTTGGCCTACGGCCCAATACAACATACAAGAGGAAAGAACGATGAGCAGTGTCAGTCCTACTTTCGTGGAAAATGGCATAAAATCCTCCTTGTTTAGGGAACGTTACTATGAAGATAAATAGCATGTTAAATATCTCCTGTCAAGAACTCACAGGATATTCTGTTAATCTAGGCTAATATTAAAAGATGGGGGAATTTTACCAACTTTCGGCGGACGAGGTTTTTCGGTCTTTCGGCGTGAAGGAGGGCGGGCTTTCGCCCGAAGACGTCGAAAAGCAGAGGAAAATCCACGGGAGGAACGAACTTCCCAAGGAAGACGGTTTTAGGATTTTAGGTTTTTTCATACAGCAGTTAAAAAGTCCCCTCGTTTATATTTTGCTAATCGCGGGCGGGCTTGCTTTCTGGATCGGCGAATTTTTGGATACGGTAATAATTTTTGCGGCGGTCGCGGTAAATATCGGGATCGGTTTTTACCAAGAATATTCCTCAAGCCAGATTTTAAAACGCCTCCAGGAAAAAGTCCGCGTTGCCGCTTTTGTCAGGCGTTCCGGAGAAATCCACCAGATCGACGCCTCGGAACTCGTCCCGGGAGATATCATTTCCGTTAAAACCGGGATGAAAATTCCCGCCGATGCGCGGCTTTTCAAGGCGAAGGATTTAAAGACGAACGAAGCACTTTTGACGGGGGAATCTTCTCCGGTGGATAAAAATATCGAAAAAATTTCCAAGGACGCCGTTGTAGCCGAACGGAAAAATATGATTTTTATGGGTAGCTCCGTCGAGCGCGGCGAGGGGGAGGCGGTCGTCGTTAAAACCGGAAAAGATACGGAGATCGGCGAG